>Ga0265594_1000079_pt1:0-35000 | contig 80111 bp, 79 predicted proteins | sample saktaG_11_FD_190147 | JGI IMG/M metagenome (GOLD analysis project Ga0265594, IMG submission 190147) | Saline water microbial communities from Sakinaw Lake, British Columbia, Canada - sak_2011_5_24_80m | ecosystem: Environmental > Aquatic > Non-marine Saline and Alkaline > Saline ...
ACAGATTGTCGTTGTAGCTCCCCTTCCCGTCCATGCTGATTCTGATGCCGTGCTGTTTCAGGAGCCCGGTGAAGGCCTCCCCTGTGAACTGGCTGCCTTGCTCGGTGTTGAATATCTCGGGTTTGCCAGCATATCCTCTATTTCGGCCGTGGAACTGCCCACCACTACTACCCCTCGAATGGCATCATCGTCCGTAATGGGAGCGGCATACAGGCGGATTTCCTTGCCATCGGGTGTCTGGTCGGTAATAAACAGGCTCTCTCCGGCCAGGGCCTGTTCTTGTAACGCACGGATCTGCGGGATATCCAGGTCGTCACCCCAACCCTGTATCAAATTACCGTGTCCATCATAGATGCGCATCAGGTCCACCGACTGGTCGTTAAAACTAAATTCGTCGTCATCTTGAAAGTCAATGCTATCGTCCTCTACTTGCAGGGAGTTCTCCCTCTGGGCTGCTCCCAGCACCAGGGAATCATCCAGACCCTGGTAAAGGTTGTTAGACAGCATGAGATAGGCCGCTACGGCAAATATGAGCAGCAAGACGACCAGTATGACCAGATACCAGATGGTCAGCCGGAATTTGATGCTTTTAGTGAACCTCATGCTTCTCTCAGCCGGTAACCAGCCCCTCGCACGGTTTGAATCAAGCTGCCCTGGCCCCTTTCGTCGATTTTATACCGTAGTCTTCTAATATAAACGTCTATCAGGTTGGACATACTATCAAACTCGTAGTCCCAAGCGTGCTCTTCCAGCATGGTTCGGGTAATCACCATGTTAGGATGGCGCATGAAGTACTCAAGGATAACATACTCTTTACTGGTTAGCTCGATATTTCTCTGACCCCGCCACGTTTCCCTGGTCAGCGTATCCAGCATGAGATCGCCTACCTGTAGCCGTGGTGACTTAGAAAGCCCATCCCGCCGCAGCAACGCGCGAATTCTGGCCAGCAGCTCGTTAAAGGCGAAGGGTTTGACCAAGTAATCGTCGGCGCCGGCGTCAAGCCCCTTGACCCGGTCATCCACGGTATCCCTGGCGGTTAACATGAGAATCGGCATGTTTACCTTCTTCAGACGCAGTTCTTGACAAACCTCGATGCCATCTTTCTTGGGCAACATGATGTCCAGAATGATAAGGTCATATGGGGTGGTTTCGGCGAGATATTCGCCATCTTCGCCATCGTAGGCGGTATCAACCGCATACCCCTCTTCCAGCAATCCCCGCTTTATTATATTACAGAGCCGCCTTTCGTCTTCGACAACCAGGATTCGCATGCCCTATCCCCCACAGTATTATTAATCTATAGTATATTACAACAAGATGAACAGAAGATGAACAATAGCAAATATAGTTGCTCATTAACCGACTTTCATGTTGAGTTCATGGCAGGTTCATGTTGGCCTGCTAAACTGATACTAACAGCGAGATAAAACACATCTCGCCAGTCGTAATAGAAAGGAGGTGAAAAACAATGCTTAAGAAAATACTGACCGGAACCGGTATCGCCGGCGTGCTAACGCTAGGGATTATCATTGGTAGCCTTACACTGGGGCCAGTGTTTGCCCACACACAAGACAACACCACTCCGGTGCAGGCCGTTGTACAAGGCGTGGATGACGATGCCACTAAAGCCACGGTGCAATGTCCAGATTTGGACGATGTTGAGGAACAACAGCCGCAGTATACTGGTTCTATCCTGGTGGATGAGGCCCAGTACGAGGGCATGAACGAGGCTGACGAGACCGCTGCCCTGCAGAATGGAGAATATCTATATGCCTTGCAAATGATGAAAATAGTCGGTATTGTTTGGATAATTATTCTCATTTTCGGGGCTTTCGTATCAGTCATCAAACCTTGGGGAAGGATAGGAAAAACCAAAGATGAGGTAGAGCCAAGCCCGGTTGGAACCACGTAGGCACGTACCCTCTGGAGGTTAATTAAAACATGATCGGTCTTCCTAGGTGACAATAGTCCATGATTACCAGGGAAATGAAAATGTGATGAAGATGAGGATTGTCGTCTTAAACGGAAGCCCCAAAGGTGAATTAAGTATAACGTTGCAGTATGCATACTTCATTCAGAAAAAGTTCCTCCAGCCGTGCCATTTCGTAGCCGGGAGGAAGTCCCTGAAATCCACCCAAGCGTCAAGGTCAAGGGTCTTGTCATCGGCTATCAGCTCTCCAAGCTCGGTAGTATGCCCTTCACTGTCTATGATAGGCTTATTAAGGCTCTCCAGCTTGATAGCTTTGGGACACTCGAGATAGAGGCTATCCTCTTTATGCTTCTGCCTTTGTGCCCTTACTACAGTGTTTACAGTCCAGGCCGCTATGGCATCGGCTACAATGACCTTGATGATTGTCATTATCGCTATCTGGTGCTGCTTGGTGCTACTATGCTTGAACTCATACTGACCCCCTTTCAAGAGGGCAAGCGTTCAGGTCAGAGCTTCGTTATTCAGTTGTTAAAGTGCGTGTTTTCAGTTTCATCATCCAACAATAAGTCATGAGGTAAAATTTCAAGAACTAGCTACATTATCACCCTCTCTCCTAGTGGAAGACGACGGTTGTAAAAAAGAGACAAAATTGGAAATGAAGATCTCCAGAATATGGGAAATATAGCCTTCTATTGGATCGGTAAAACTACTGATGATGTCTTTGCTAAACTACACAGTTAGCTCTATACTAGCTATAGAGCTAAAATGGCTAGCAATAAGATACTAATTGTCGAAGATGACCATAACCTGCTAACCACACTAAAATACAATCTTCAAAAAGATGGTTATAATGTGACTACGGCTATTGATGGTGCTGAAGCTGTAGAAACCGCCCGAAAGGAAAAACCCGATCTCATTATCCTTGATGTCATGTTGCCCAAAATGAACGGCTTTGAAGTATGCCGTATTTTGCGCAAGGACATGATTGTCCCCATCTTAATGTTGACCGCCAAGGCTGAAGAGACTGATAAAATTGTCGGGCTTGAAATTGGGGCTGATGATTACATGACTAAACCCTTTAGTATGAGAGAGTTGCTCGCTCGCGTGCGGGCCATGCTCCGACGAGTCAAGATGGCCGAGTTCGAACCGGCTGATGAGAAGACTTTGCTAAAAATCAATGACCTTGAGATTGACCTTGCCCGACATAGAGCTTCAGTAAGAGAAACGGCTCTGGACCTTACTCCAAAGGAGTTTAATCTGCTGGTTTTTCTTGCCAAGAACAGAGGATTCGTCTTTAATCGCGAGCAGCTCCTGGAAAAAGTGTGGGGCTATGACTATGCTGGTAATACCCGTACAGTAGACGTACATATCCGCTGGTTGAGACAAAAAATTGAGGCCGATCAACAAAAACCAAATTATCTGATTACGGTAAGGGGAACAGGTTATAAATTGGAAGGCTAAAAGTGCTCCGAAGTATTCAATGGCGTATAACTATCTGGTTTGTTCTACTTGCCATCGTCAGTATGGCAGCTCTGGGTGCGTACCTTACCAGCTTTGCCAGAAGTAGCCAACTCAATAGCCTGCGCACCCAACTGGAGAACGAGGCTAAGATTATTGCTGAAGCCAGTCTTCCAGATTTTGCTGGTCAAGAAGGGGGGAGTAAACTTGATGCTTTAGCTAAAGAGTTGGGAGGTCAGATTGGCACAAGGATAACCATAATCGCCCTGGATGGTAGCGTACTTGGCGATTCTGACGAAGACCCCGCGATGATGGAAAATCACGCCACACGCCCCGAAGTTAAAGATGCACTCGCTTCAGGTATCGGGGAAAGCATCCGTTACAGTACTACCCTGGGAAAGCAAATGATGTACGTGGCTGTTCCCATAACAGATCAAGGCGAGGTCTTGGGTGTTGCCAGAGTCGCTCTTCCGCTAACCCAGGTTGAAAGCTCGGTTAATCGCATTATTATAAGTATCGTTATCGCCATGGCAATAGCAGCCATTCTGGTCATCCTGGCAGCATGGCTAATTGCCAGGATGACCACACGGCCCATCAGAGAACTCACGAGAGCATCCCAGAAAATAGCCTCGGGAGAATTCGGTCATAAGATTTCCGTGGGTACCAAAGACGAGTTAGGACAGCTCGCCCACGCCTTTAACGAGATGTCATTGAAGCTAAAAGAAATGTTAGCTACGATCTCAGAAGATAGAGCTCGTCTGACAAGTATCCTTGACAACATGGCTGATGGTGTCATATTGACCGATGACGAAGGGAATATTGTCCTGACCAACAAGGCAGCCCAGAGGCTCTTAAGTATAAGGGATGAAAACGCTAAAGCTAGACCTCTTATAGAAGTAGTACGTGCGCATGAGATGAGCGATCTTTTAAACTCGTGCCTGGAAACAGGTCGGGAGCAGATTGCCCAGTTCGAGTTGGGCACATTAAACAGGTTCCTGCGGGCAATCGCTATTCCTATCGCCAATGACAGGCTAGACGGAGTGCTCCTTCTGATGCAAGACCTCACCGAACTCAGAGGCTTGCAGACCATGCGGCGAGAGATGGTTGGGAACATATCCCATGAGTTCAGAACGCCGCTGGCTGGGATAAAGGCTATGGTGGAGACGTTACAGGGTGGTGCCGTTGATGATAAAGAAGCAACTGGAGACTTCTTATTCAGGATTGAGACGGAGGTAGACAGGATGGCGCAGTTGGTCGCCGAATTGACCGAGTTGTCGCGCATTGAAACCGGTAAAGCGGAACTCAAGTTAGAGTCGGTAGGCCTCAACATGATTGTAGAAGAAGTTATCGCCCAACTTAAGATACAGGCAGAGAGGCAGAAACTGTCTTTCGACAAAGAGCTTACTAGCGATCTGCCTTTAGTCCAGGCGGACAGGGGACGAATTACACAAGTAGTGGTCAATCTCATACACAACGCCATAAAATTCAACCGCCCCGGTGGACGTATAAGAGCCAAGACTAAGTATTTTGAAGATTCAGTTGTTGTTGAGGTATCGGATACCGGGACAGGCATTGCTAAAGACAATTTACTCCACATATTCGAGCGCTTTTACAAAGCTGACAAATCTCGGTCCGGTCAGGGCTCTGGCATGGGGCTGGCAATCGCCAAACATATTGTGGAAGCCCACGGGGGCGAAATCTGGGTTCAAAGCGAGGAGGGGAAAGGGTCCACTTTCAGCTTCAGTCTTCCGTTTACGCCAAACCCGTAAAAATTTAACACAGTCTTAACATAGCCTTAAACCGTCTTTAAACTGCATCCTCTAGACTGATAGTAGAAGGATGACAAGAGATAGGTTTAAGGCTTTATTTTTAGCGCGCTAGAGCAGGCAAAAATCAAAATTATTTGGAGGTTAATTTGTTAGCAAAGAAAACAGGTATAAAATGGCTGGCATTGAGCGCCACGCTCCTTATTATGCTGGCAACAGCTTTGGTAGGCTGTAGTGGTAATCAGGACAACACAGTAACCGGTGATGAACTCTCCGGCTCCTTCAATATCATCGGCTCCAACACGGTGACGCCGCTGACCTCGGTCTGGGCCGAGGAGTTTATGAATTTACACCCGAAGGTCAACATCGCTGTCAGCGGCCCGGGGTCAGGTGCCGGTATCGCCGCCCTGATTAACGGTACCACTGATATCTGCCAGGCTTCACGCACCATCAAGCAACAGGAGATTGACCAGGCCAACGCCAACGGGGTGGAGCCCTACGAGATACAGGTGGCCACCGATGCGCTGTCGGTGATAGTGAACCCAGCCAACCCCGTTTCCGAGCTGACCATCACCCAGCTCTCCGCTATCTACACTAACCAGATAACCAACTGGAGAGAGGTCGGCGGGAACGATGCCCCCATCGTGGCAATCGCCCGCGATACTAACTCGGGCACCCACGTCTTCTTCAAGGAGCACGTGGTGCAGATGGCAGGCCTGCCTGCCGAGGACAAAAGCCTGGAGTACGGTTCGAAGGTGCTACTGCTGCCTTCCACCGAGCAAGGGGTTTCCGAAATTGCCAGGAATCCCAATGCCATCTTCTATCCCGGCCTGGGTTACGTGACCAGCACGGTCAAGCCTCTGGCTATAAAGAAAACGGCTGATACGCCCGGGGTTTTGCCCAGCGTAGAAACAGCTCTGGATGGCAGTTATCCAGTTGCCCGGCCGCTTCTCTACTATACCAATGAAGTACCAACGGGAATCATCAAGTCCTTTATAGACTACTGTTTGTCTACTGAAGGTCAGGCAAAGGTTATTGAGATAGGATATGTACCATTAAGGTAATAGGATAAAGATAAATGTTTGAAAGAGTTGCACCAGACGCCACCGCCGTGGGGGTGGGAAAAACCCTCCGACGGCGGTGGCGTCTGGGCGAAAAGTTCATTGAGAGTTGGATATTCTTGGCAGGTATACTGACGATAGTTGTCCTGCTGGGCATTATTGTCCTACTGCTTAAAGAAGGCTTGCCGATTTTTTTAGATACACCTCTCTGGGAGTTTTTCTTCGGCACAAAGTGGTACCCTGTCTCCGAGCCGCCGACCTTTGGCATTATGCCCTTCTTTGTAGCGACGCTCTGGGTTACCCTGGTCGCTACCGCCATATCGGTTCCAGTTGGTGTTGCCTGTGCCGCCTACCTGGCTGAGGTGGCCCCGGCTAAGGTGAGAGAGACGGTCAAGCCAGTCATTGAGGTTCTGGCTGGAATACCCTCAGTAGTAATGGGATTCATCGGGCTCATGCTCCTTTCGCCGCTGGTACAGAGTGTCTTTCATCTCAATACAGGCCTGAGCGGCCTAACGGCCGGTATCATGTTATCTTTGATGAGCCTTCCCATCGTTATCAGTGTCTCCGAGGATGCCCTGCGTGCTGTCCCGGATGATTTCAGACAGGCCGCCTACGCCCTCGGCACTACCAGGTGGGAAACCATATGGCATGTATCTATACCGGGGGCGCTCTCCGGAATCACGGCTGCCATTATGCTGGGTGTAGGCCGTGCTATCGGCGAGACCATGACGGTGCTCATGGTGGCTGGAGGAGCTTTGGCCGTACCAGTTTCCCCGACTGAGCCGATGATGCCCATGACGGCAGCGATTGCTTCAGGTATCGGTAACGCCGTGCGTGGTGGCTTGCAATATCAGGCATTGTTTGCGATTGGTCTCATTCTATTTGTGATTACCCTGGCGGTCAACCTAGTGGCCGACAGGGTACTTGAACACCAGAAGAGAAAGTTTTCGAGGTAATCATGAAAGCGGGAGCATTAAAACGTCAGTTATCACAGCGAACTGCCTTCGGTCTCCTAATCACTGCTACTATTATTGCCATCGTTCCAGTCCTAGTCATTGCCCTCGAAATCATCGGCAATGGTGCCGGTTCTATTAGCTGGGACTTTTTGACACAGGTGCCCTCGCAGGCAGGGAAGTCCGGCGGCATTTTACCGGCCATAATTGGCACTTTCTATCTGATGCTGGGAACCATTATATTTGCTTTGCCTCTGGGTGTAATGGCGGGGATTTATCTCACCGAGTATGCTAAAGATAACTGGTTTACCCGGTCTGTCAACCTGTCCATCGTGAATCTGGCAGGTGTGCCCAGCATCGTCTATGGGCTTTTCGGGCTGGGCGTCTTTGTATTGCTATTTCACTTTGGCATGTCACTGCTTTCCGCTAGCCTTACTTTAGCCTGCCAAGCCCTGGCGATGACGGTTACCACTGCCCGAGAAGCAATACTGACCGTCCCCAGAGAATATCGGGAGGGTAGTCTAGCCATAGGAGCTACCAGATGGCAGACAATCAGACATGTCGTGTTGCCGCAGGCTCTGCCCGGCATTATCACTGGAGCCGTCCTGGCAATGAGCCGCGCTGCAGGGGAAACGGCGCCGATACTGGTAGTCGGGGCGGCCTTCCTCCTTCCAGGATTGCCACAGTCACCCTTTGACCAGTTTATGGCGTTACCTTATCATCTGTATACGGTGGCGGCACATGTTCCGGGTATGCCCAAGAGCACCATCTGGGGTGTTGCCTTGGTTCTACTGATAGTCGTCTTATCATTTAATGTTCTCGCCACCTTTATTAGACTGAAAGCCCGTCAGCGGAGGCTTAACGCATGAAGATGAATTCTGTATTGTCAAACGAAAAACCAATTGTTCAAAGCCAAACTAAGCTTAAAACAGGAGAGGTTAATCTATACTATGGAAGTTTTCAGGCATTAAGAAATATCAGTCTGGAGATACCCGAGCATGCTATTACCGCGATTATCGGGCCGTCAGGCTGCGGCAAGTCATCCTTCCTTCGCCTCTTTAACAGAATGAATGACCTGATAACCGGGGTCAGAGTAGAAGGCATGGTTGAGCTTGATGGTATCCCGATCTATGATAAAAACATCGATGCGGTAGAGCTTAGAAAAAGGGTGGGCATGGTATTCCAGAAACCTAACCCTTTCCCCATGTCGGTATTCGAGAACGTGGCTTTCGGCCCAAGGAGACACGGAAAGCGTAACCTTGGGGAGCTTGAAGATATCGTCGAAAGGAGTCTTCACCAGGCAGCATTGTGGGATGAGGTTAAAGATAAAATCGGGCAATCTGCCCTAGCACTCTCCGGAGGACAGCAACAACGGCTATGTATCGCTCGTGTACTGGCAGTGGAGCCAGAAGTTATTCTTATGGATGAACCTTGTAGCGCTCTGGATCCAGTGGCCACCCTGAAAATCGAGGACTTGATGAGAAGCTTGGCACAAGAGTATTCAATTGTTATCGTTACCCATAATATGCAACAGGCGACAAGGGTATCGGATATGGCGGCTTTTCTGATGATGGAAGAGGATAGAGCCGGCGTGCTGGTAGAATATGGAACCACGTCCGAGATCTTCACCAATCCTAAAGATAAACGTACTGAGGACTACATAACCGGCCGGTTTGGTTAGAGGCCTAGAGGAGGTTTTTAAGAGATGGAAATAAGAGCAGCCTTTCATAAGAAACTGCGGGAAATTCAGAACGATGTTCTCGCCATGGGGAGTATGGTGGAGAAAGCCATCAGCCGTTCCATTGAAGCTTTGAAAGAGAGAGACTTCGATAAGGCACACGAGATAATAACTGAAGACTTAAAAATTAATAAAAAGCGCTTCAATATAGAGGAGAAGTGTGTTCAGCTGATTGCGACCCAGCAACCTATGGCCAGCGACTTGCGTGATATTATTTGTGTCTTGAATATAATTACCGAGATAGAACGGATCGGTGACCATGCTGAAGGTATCGCCAAGATCGTGGTGATGATTGGTGATGAGCCACTCTTGAAGCCGCTTATTGATATACCTCGCATGGCTGAAAAAGCAAATGATATGCTACATCGCAGCCTGGATGCCCTGATAAACCACGATGCCGATGCGGCCAAACGAGTTGTTGGTGAAGATGATGAGGTTGATAACCTTTATGACCAGGTATTCCGTGAACTGCTTACCTTTATGGCCGAAGACCCTAAAACTATAACACGAGCCACTCGTCTGATATGGGTAGCTCATAACCTAGAACGTAGTGCTGACCGGGTAACTAACATCTGTGAAAGAGTAGTCTATATGGTAACAGGGAAGATGGAGGAGCTGGGAGCCTCTAAATATTAAGGAAATACTAAAACCAAGTGTACATTCTGTTATCTATTATCTATTACACAAACACTCGGAATGTGAATTAATAGTGCAGAGGCTTGTGCAACTTGGTTAGCAATGGCTCGAATCGTTAGCTTTTCTGGTTAACCTTCGAAGCTGGAGCATTTGTAAGAGCCGGTTTTTCCTTGCATTTTTCACAAGATACGCATATCTTATAAGCAATGGGCAACCTGATTCTCGGAATCGATGCTGCATGGACAGAGGCGAATCCCTCAGGGGTTGCACTCGTCGCAGCAGAGGCAGGAAATACACCGCAATTGCTTTGGGTAGCGAGGACCTCCACTGAATTCATGGCTTACTCCTTCTTTATCGCTAATTTACTGCTTTGCCAGCTCCACAGCAAGCCCTTAAGTGTCTATTAGGTTATGTCTTCTAACTGCCCCACTTTCCCTGACGATTCACACTATTTCGTTGCATCATTGCACAAATCGCATCATTTGAAGTTGTAAGAGACTACGGGTTGACACCATCAGGAAACAGAGGGTAATATAAGTAACAAGCCGTGCAATTCTAAATCTAATCAAAAATGGAGGTTCAAATTGACTGATGGGTATGCTGGAAGACTAGGATTTGTTAACCTATCTACCGGGGAAGTTAAAGAAGAGAAGCTTGATGAGAAAATGGCTCGTGATTTTATAGGAGTTCACGGACTCGGTGTCCGTGTTTTATTCGAACGCCAGAAAGCTGGAGTTGACCCACTGGGGCCAGAGAATATTCTTGGCTTTATTACCGGCCCACTGACCGGCACTCCGGTGCCTACCGGTAGCCGCTATGCGGTAGTCTGCAAGTCCCCGCTTACTGGTGGCTGGGGTGATGCTAATTCGGGTGGTTTCTTTGGCAGCGAACTCAAAGCAGCCCGCTGGGATGCCATATTTGTCTCCGGGATAGCATCATCGCCCAAGTATTTGTTTGTAACTAATGATGGCATCGAGATAAAAGATGCAGCTCACCTGTGGGGTAAGGACACAGTTGAGACTGAGGACACGCTAGCTGGAGAACTCGGCGACTCGAAAATAAGGGTTGCCTGTATTGGGCCTGCCTCCGAGAGACTATCTCTAATCAGCGGTATTGTCAACGATAAGGGTAGGATTGCTGCCCGCTCTGGTGTGGGGGCGGTGATGGGTTCCAAGAGACTGAAAGCAGTGGCGATAAGAGGAAATAAGAAGGTAGCGGTAGCTGACAGTGAGCGTATCAAACAGCTCCGTGGAGACTTTGTCAAGAAAATGCGCGACGTGCCATTTATCAAGGGTTTGATTGAATACGGTACATGCGATTTGACTCCTGGTGTGATTGCTGGTGGTGCGACTCCCATAAAGAACTGGCTACTTGCCGGGGAACAGGCTTTCCCTACGGCAGACAAGATAGCGAATAAAGATAACTTTATCAAGTATCAGGTAAAGAAGTACGGTTGTGCCAATTGCCCGATTGCTTGTGGTGGTATTTTTAGTGCTCCCGATGGGAAATATCCCGTATCTGAAATGCATAAACCTGAATATGAAACTCAGGCTGCCTTTGGCACTATGTGTTTAAATGATGACCTCTCTTCAATATTCAAGTTAAATGACATGTGCAACCGCAATGGACTGGATACTATCTCAGCAGGTAACACTATTGCCTTTGCCATGGAGTGCTACGAGCATGGTATCATCAGTAAGACGGATACTGATGGCATTGAGCTAACCTGGGGTAATGCGGAAGCCATCATTGCCATGGTTGACAAGATGATTCGCCGGGAAGGTTTTGGCGATATCTTAGCTGACGGAGTTAAGCTGGCTGCCCAGCGTATAGGTAAAGGAGCTGAGCAATTCGCCATGCATATTGGTGGTCAGGAGCCGGGGCTTCACAATGCCATATTCTGGCCGGGGCGAGGCACGGGATTTGTGGTTGATCCCACGCCGGGGCGGCATACCGTAGGTGGCCCCTTTACCAAAATTGATGCCAATGGAGCTGTAGCTCCTTACCCTGAACTCCGTTTTTCCGGCTTTGAACGTTACGAATATAAGAGCAAAGGTCCAGCTAGTGCTATAGCCTCCAGTTATTGGCATATGGCGTCATCCGCCGGACTCTGCCTCTTCTCGGCGGTTTTTTCCGGAATTTTACCTGCCGTGGATTTTCTTAATGCGGTTACTGGCTGGAATATCTCCATGGAGGAAGCGCTGCAAACCGGAGCTAGAATTCAAACTTTACGGCAGCTGTTCAATATCAGGGAGGGTGTTGAGCCAGCGGAGAATCGTCTGCCAGACCGCATGGTCGGGATACCACCCAAGAGCGAGGGACCTATGAAGGATATCACCATAGATATTGACTCATTGGCCAAGGAATATCGCAAGGCTATGGGATGGAATCCGGATAGCGGACACCCTTCCGAAGACATCTTGGCTAAGCTAGGATTAAAGGAATTGGCCGAGAAGCACACGAGATAAATAAAGACTTGTACCAAGTGTTGTTATGTTGAAAGCAGAGGCGATGGTAAGTGGCCTCTGCTTTGTTTATTTGTAGCAGTCCAGGCTTAGTCTAACGTAAACAAAACCATCAATAATAAGCTTGCATTAATCACGCTAACAAAAACACTGTATAATGTTTGCCACACCGGCAAAATATATTATGACCTATTGTGGTTAGACTGTTTCCAGATTAGACAAAACAGGAAGGCTGCAGGGCATATAACACCTGCAGCCTCAGCACTGGTCTCAGAACTTTTACCGACTGATTATTTTCCCCCTAGAGATAACTAACGAGTCTGATAGTGTAAGGGTGTTTTAACCGGTTTTTCAGAGCCGGTTAATGCCTGACGCCGGTGGCTAAATAGAGGGCGACGCAAAAAAGAAGGAACGTCTAGTTCATCTTCACTCTTCACGCCCTTAAGCAACTTGTTAAGCTCCTCATCTTCACTAGCCCCAGGTAACCCCAGCCGGGAAGTAAATCCGGTAGCAATCAGGGTAATCCTTATCTCTTTATCCATAGTTGGGTCATGTGCTACCCCAAAGATGATATTAGCCTCAGGGTCTACCGCCTGTTTAACAACCTCAGCGGCTTCATTAACTTCCATTAAGGTGAGGCTACTACCGCCGACAATGTTGAATAAAACGCCCTTTGAGCCATCAATAGAAACATCCAGCAAGGGACTGGCCAGAGCTTCCTTGGCAGCATCTACAGCTCGATTTTGGCTTGACCCTCTGCCTACGGACATCCAGGCTGGGCCAGCATCCTTCATCACCGCCTTGACATCAGCAAAATCGAGGTTAATCAGCCCCGGGACAGTAATAACCTCAGAGATAGCTTGGACACCATGACGTAGCACATCATCAGCCATCTTAAAGGCATTATCTACTGCAGTCCTCTGATCACACAGGTCAAGCAAGCGGTCATTAGGAATGATAATCAGGGTATCAACCTTGCCTAGCAGCCGGACAATACCCTCATCAGCTACCTGACAGCGATGATTACCTTCAAAGGTAAATGGTTTGGTTACCACGGCAATGGTTAAGGCTCCGCTTTGTTTGGCTATTTCAGCGATAACAGGAGCAGCACCGGTGCCGGTGCCACCACCCATACCGCAGGTGACAAACACCATATCAGCCCCGGCGACGAGCTCTTGAAGTTCATCACGGCTTTCCTCAGCGGCTTTAGTACCCCTATTATGGTCACCCCCTACCCCCAGCCCCCTGGTGAGCTTCTCACCAATCTGCATGCGGGTCGGGGCTTCAGTAATACTTAGAGCCTGGGCATCAGTATTCATGGCAATGAACTCTACACCCTGGATTTCCTCCCGGACCATACGGGTAATAGCGTTACAGCCACCACCACCTAAGCCAATAACCTTAATCTTAGCTGGGTTAGGAACAAAACTTGTTTTTGCCATCTCCTCCTCCTTTCTTTATCACTTTATTGTGTTCCTTAACGGAACAAATTTTTAATCCGTGAAATGAAATGTCTAAGACCAAATTTGTGAGGTTGCCAGGTCTGCGTACCTCTATACTTGGCTCCCCATAGCAAGAGGCCAACACTGGTGGCATAGGCTGGGTCACGAAGAGTATCACAAATACCGTAGATATTGGTCGGCAAACCCACCCTCACCGGAAGTCGTAGTATGTCACGACCCAGTACTTCAGCACCGGCAATGTTAGCGCTACCACCAGTGAGAACCAGCCCACCAGGGACAAAGGCTTCATACTCGGAGCGTGGCATTTCCAGTAGAATAAGCCTCAGTATCTCCTCCACTCGAGCCCGGAGAATATCACATAGGTCTTGGTAGGAAACACCGTGCCCATCTTCCGAGATAGGGCTCGTAGTCTCTATCTTACTTTCGTAAACTGGCATGACACTGCCATACCTTTTCTTCATTTCCTCGGCAACATCAAATGGCAGCCCCAGACCAATAGCAATATCCCTGGTAAGTTGATAGCCGGCTACCGGTAGAATAGCAGTATGCCAGATACTCCCATCCTTGAAGACAGCGATATCGGTAGTGCCACCACCGATGTCAGCCAGTATGGTGCCTATTTGTTTCTCATCTTCAGTCAGTACCGCCTCACTACTGGCTAAAGGTTCCAGGACGAGGTCATCAATATCTACACCGACACCACGGATGCACTTGATTAAATTCTGGACAGAAGTTACTGCAGCGGTAATGATATGTGTCTCCACATCCAGCCTAAAGCCATGCATACCCACCGGGTTCTTGACTCCTACCTGCCCGTCAACAGCATAACCGCGAGGGATAACATGGAGTAGCTTTCTATCATTAGGAACCTTAATACTGCGAGCACATTGAAGTACTCTCTTCAGGTCATCCCGACGTACCAGTCGGTCACTACGATTAATGGCTACTACCCCCCGATTATTCACTGAGCTGACGTGTCTGCCAGTCACGCCGATATAGGCTGACTCTACCTTGGAGCCGCTGGCTTGCTCTGCCTTTCTTATCGAATCGCGGATTGATTCTTTGGCTTCATTGATGTTAACCACTAGACCTTTGTGAAGCCCTCGGGATGGGGCAATACCTACCCCTGTCACTCGGACGCTACCTCCATCATTTACATCAGCCATGGTGGTACATATCTTAGTAGTACCAACATCAATAGATGTTAATGCAGTCCGCTTAGCCATTTCCACCCTCCTTTTTGTTAGATTTTGACATTTTTCGGATCAGATTTATTTTCACATTTTTCACATTTCCCATACCTCTTCTTTCCCCTAGTCTAGAAATTTCAGTTACTTTGTATTGCGGAGAAAGTCGCTCGGAGTTCTTTAAGTTGACCTAGTTTTCTCCACCTCCCAACCTTAGCATCCGTGGCTAAACACAGTTTTTCTGCAGTCTGATAGTACTCCTCCCGAGTAGCAATACGCTCCGCTACTCTCAGTTTGGCACTACGGCTACGCGGATTAAGGCGAACCTCCGCAGAAGAAGGAGTAATAACTTTTTTACTGACTAACCTCAGACTAGCGGTGTGCCCACAGACACAGGCCGGGACATGGGGCGGGCAAATACAATCCCTTGATTCTTGCTGCATAAACTGCTTCACGATGCGGTCTTCAAGAGAGTGATAGCTAATGACGACCAGTCTACCTTCAAATCCGAGGAGATTAATCGCCTGTTTTAATGCTAACTTCAGGTGCTCCAGTTCTTGATTGACCACAATTCGCAGTGCTTGAAAGGTTTTAGTAGCCGGATGAATCTTGCCCCGCCTGCCCCCAAAAGCCTGCTCTATAACCTGAGCCAGTTGAAGAGTAGTCTTTATCGGGCGTTCCATTTTGATGTGACGGGCTATTTGACGGCTGTGATCCTCCTCACCGTAGGTTTTTATAAGCTGGGCCAGTTCATTTTCCGCGAAATTGTTAACAATATCAGCAGCAGTCACTTCCTGACCAGTGTTGAACCGCATATCTAAAGGAGCATCACGTTGAAAGCTAAAGCCACGGCTACTGCTATCAAGCTGAGCAGAAGACATCCCCAGGTCCAACAGAATACCATGCACCGGTAAAAAGTCATATTTAAGACAGATAGCCTGTAAATTAACAAAGTTATCATTAACTGTCAAAATGGAACCTTTGTAGGCTTCGAGTCTTGACTTAGCTACTTTTATAGCTTCAGGGTCAGCGTCAATACCTAATACTTGCCCGCCCGGCGAACTCTGCTCCAGGATAGCTGCAGCATGTCCCCCAGTTCCAAGGGTACAATCAATATAACGGCCGCCAGGCTGAACGGCTAACGCTTCAATAGCTTCGTTCAGTAAAACCGGAACATGGGTAGCTGTTGATATCCTTAACCCCATTAACGTCTTTCCCAACTTTCTATAATTTGCCAAGCCTGCTCCTGGCTGCTAGCTTTCTCTTCTTCCCAATGAACCTTATTCCAAATTTCGAGATAAGTATTAGCTCCGGCGACAACTACCTCGTCTATAATCTCAGCATACTCCCGCAAGGGAGCTGGCAAAGCTACCCTGCCCTGCCCATCAACATTAGTACTAAAAGCAGTAGCAAAAATAGCCCGGTTCAGACTTCTCAATTTACTTGGGGCCACCGAGCCGGAAGTTAATGAGGTAGCCAGTTTTTTCCACTCTGCTAAAGGATAAGCAAGAACACATCTCTCAATGCCCGGTGTTAATACCATTCCGTCCTTTAGTTCCTTTCTGAACTTGGGGGGAATGGGCAACCTACCCTTTTGGTCTATTTTATATTCAAATTCACCGAAGAACATTTCTCACCTCCGGTTGCCTACACTTCTTACCACTTTTTACCACTACTTACCATTTTACAACAGAAGTCCCCCCACATGTCAATACTTTCAGGGCAATTTTCCCCCAATGCCCCGATTTTCCTATTTCCAGTCAGTCCCACCTACTACCTAAGTACTAGTCACTACTTAGTTCCACCCCAACAGTGACTGAACAGCTCATTCTTACACTGATTACCCATCCCTCAATTTGGCTATCTACCTTATCTGTGGTAAAATAGACCAGTTCGAGGGGTGGTTTTATGCTTAACTTTGGGATACTGACCATTAGTGATAAGGGATCACAAGGGCAGCGCTATGATGAAAGCGGGGTAACCATCAGGGATAGATTATCTCTTCTGGGTAGCAACGTGGTTAAGTACGAAATCGTCCCTGATGAAAAGGATATTATTATCAGTAAGCTTAGTGAGTGGGCAGATGTAGGAGATATAGATGTTATCTTAACCACCGGCGGGACCGGGCTCAGCCCACGTGATATTACTCCTGAAGCCACACTTGCTGCCGTGGATAGGATTGTGCCTGGCTTGGCTGAGGCGATGAGAGCAGAGACTTTCAAGATAACACCGTTTGCCATACTCAGCCGGGCGGTGGCTGGCGTCAGGGAAAGGTGCCTTATTGTTAACCTGCCGGGTAGCACCAAGGCGGTTCGGGAGTGCCTGGAAGTAGTGTTGCCGGTGATTCCCCATGCCGTAGATATTATTAAAGAGAATGTTACCGAGCATCACACCAAGACTGAGGAGAATACAGGTTGATGGATATTGATATTCTGACTCTTTTCCCCGAGATGTTCGATAGTCCTTTTAGCTCTAGCATTCTCAAACGGGCCATCGAACGTAAGCTGGTCAACATTAACCTTCATAATATTCGGGACTATACTCATGATAGTCACCATACCGTGGATGATTATACCTATGGTGGTGGCACCGGCATGGTACTTAAACCCGAACCTATTTTTGAGGCTATAGAGTCAACAAAAGCGGAGCATACCGACCAGGAGTCTACCCAGTTGCCAGTTATTTTACTTACCCCGCAGGGCCGTCCCTTTTCGCAGGCGGTTGCCTGTGAGCTATCACAGCTTAGTCACCTAATTCTTATTTGTGGTCGCTATGAGGGAGTTGATGAACGAGTGCGCCAACATCTGGTTACCGACGAGATTAGTATCGGTGATTATGTACTCAGCGGCGGTGAGTTAGCAGCTATGGTAGTAGTGGATGCTGTAGTCAGATTACTACCAGGGGTTCTCGGCTCAGAGGATTCGGCAATAGATGACTCTCACGCTGCCGGACTACTGGAATATCCCCAATATACTCGTCCAGCAGAGTATAAAGGCTGGTCAGTACCCCAGATTTTACTGTCGGGAGACCATGCTCAGATTGCCAGGTGGCGCCGTGCACAGGCAGTTCAACGCACCATAGAGCGTCGTCCCGAGTTATTAGATAAAGCTAATCTAAATTCAGCAGAAAGACAGCTGGTCAGCAGGTTAAAAAAGTCTTAATTTATCAGGAGTTTATCATATGAACATCGCAGCACTAGTTGAAATCAAATCAAACCCCAATATCCCTCCCCTGGCCCCCGGCGACACGGTAAAAGTCAGCAGTAAGGTTGTAGAAGGAGACAAGGAACGCATTCAGGTCTTCCAGGGGGTGGTAATCAAGGTTCAGCGGGGTGGAGCTGGAGCTAACTTTACCGTAAGGCGTGTTGCCTATGGTATAGGTATTGAGCGTACCTTCCCCATATACTCACCCCTGGTGGAAAAGGTAGAGGTTGTGCGGCACGGAAAAGTGCGCCGGGCTAAGCTCTACTACCTGCGCGGACTCAGTGCCAAAGCATCTCGCATCAAAGAAAAGCGGGTAGACAGGAAAAAGCAACCAAAGCAAAGCGTAGAAGTATCGAAAGAACGGGAAACAGAATAAACCCGTTGGCCTGGTTTGACAAGATAGATGCTGTTAGTTGCCTTCTTGCTATTGAGTTAGCTCGCTGGAGTATAGGATGGGGTACGCCGAGGTTAGTGTCAATTCGCCAATAGCTCAGCGTCGGACGTTTAGCTATGCTGTACCCCCCCATTTAACAGTTGATGTAGGGCAAGCGGTGTGGGTTCCTTTCGGGAATAAGCTTCTTCAGGGTATCGTTTTAGAGCTAAGTGACATTCCCTCGGTGGAAGAGACCAGAGAAATAGCTGGTCTCATTGAGCCTCACATGATTTTATCTCCGGCTCAGGTAAACTTAGCCCGCTGGATTAGCGAGTATTACCTGTCTCCTCTCTTTGAGGCGGTGGCTCTAATGCTACCGCCAGGTTTTGAGCGCAAGGCAGTTACGTTCATCTCTATCTCCCCAACCCATCAAGAAAAAGCTACCTCTTCTCTTACCCCGGAGCAGCAGAAAGCTCTGGAATTAATCCGTAGACAAGATAAAGTGAGCCTGAGACAACTGGAGAAGGTCTTTGGGAAGAAACAGGCGACAGCCGTCGTTTCACAACTGGTGGGTAAAGGGTTGGCCGTTAGAAAGTATGAGCTGGAGCCAGTTAAAGTAAAACCAAAGACAGTCCCCTATATCCGTCTGGCAGTTAGTCTTGACGAAGCTCGGCAAGAAGTAGCAAATCTACAGAAGAAGAAAAAGGCTATTAAACGGGCGGCTCTTCTCGAATTCTTACTCCGGCAGTCCGAGCCGATGCCTCTATCTGAAATCAGGCAGCATACAGGGATCTCGACCACAATCGTGAAAACTATGGCAGGCAAGGGTTTAGTTGAAATTCTGCATGTTGAAAAGAAGCGTGACCCGCTTGCTTCCCAAAATATACCCTTGTCTTATCCGTTGACCCTTACCGCTGACCAACAGTCAGCGGTAGTAACTATCAAGGAAAGCCTGCTAAAGGCAAGTACCTCGTCCGTTTTTCTGCTGCATGGGGTCACCGGAAGTGGTAAGACGGAGGTTTACCTGCAAGCCCTGGCCGAGGTGGTAAAACAGGGCAAACAGGGTATCGTACTGGTTCCCGAGATTGCCCTCACCCCGCAAACGATTGAGCGTTTTGCCTCACGCTTCCCCCGAAAAGTAGCTGTCCTGCACAGCAAACTCTCACTGGGTGAGCGATACGATGAATGGCGCCGCATAAGAAACGGAGAATTTGATGTTGTCATCGGTTCCAGAAGTGCTATCTTTGCCCCTCAACCCGACTTTGGTCTCATAGTTATTGATGAGGAGCATGAATGGACCTATAAACAGGATAACTCACCCTGCTATCATGCCCGTAATGTCACCATAAAACTGGCTGAACTGACCGGGGCAGTGGTTATACTGGGTAGTGCTACTCCTGATGTCGAGACTTTTTATTATGCTCAAAGGGGAGATTATCACTTGCTTCAACTTCCGGAGCGAGTAACACCCAGCGAGAATACACCCCTCCCCCAGGTTAAGGTTGTAGATTTACGGGAGGAACTTAAAGCCGGCAACAGGAGCCTTTTTAGCCGCTCCCTGTCACAGGCTATTAAAGAATCTATCGCTCATGGTGGACAGGTGATATTATTTCTTAACCGAAGGGGTTCGGCTACTTTTGTCCAATGCCGCAATTGCGGATTCGTCCTTCGCTGCAAGCGTTGTGAGGTACCGCTAACCTATCACTGGAGCGAGAATATTTTGCTATGTCATCAGTGTAACTACCATACACCAGTTCCGCGGGTTTGCCCCCAATGCTTCAGCCCCAGGATAAAGTTTCTGGGCATTGGTACTCAGAAATTAGAGCAGGAAGCAAGTCTCAGCTTTCCTCATGCCCGATTACTGCGTTGGGACAGTGATGTTACGAAAAGTAAACACTCTCACCAGGAAATCCTGGACAAATTCCGTGCCCATAAGGCAGATATTCTTATCGGCACACAGATAATTGCCAAGGGATTGGATTTGCCCCGGGTGACCCTGGTGGGTGTCATTAGTGCTGATACCGGGCTGAATCTGCCAGACTTTCGTGCCGGGGAAAGAGCATTTCAACTATTGTGCCAGGTAGCGGGGAGAGCCGGGCGCGGCAGTCTGGGTGGGCAGGTTATTATTCAGAGCTACTCCCCGGAACACTATGCTATACAAGCAGCCGCTAAATATGATTATGCCGCTTTCTATAACAAAGAGATAAACTTTCGCCGCCAGCTTCGTAATCCACCCTTCAGCCGATTGGCCAGCCTTATTTACAGTCATCCCAACGATAGCGCTTGCCAGCGGGAGGCAGAAAGAATGAAGCACCTGTTAACTGAGGAGATAGACTCCAGGGGAATAGCCGATCTCAGCCTGATTGGACCGGCACCGGCTTTTATCCACCGGCTACGGGGCCGGTTTCGCTGGCAGCTAATACTTCGTGGCTCCGAGCCCGCAGCTCTGCTATCAGAGCTAACCATCCCCCAGGGGTGGGCAGTAGATATTGACCCGATGGGTCTTAATTAGCAGGGATTATTTTTAAGAAGGCTCAAGAAAACACGTTAGCGCACACCATTAACTCGTGGATTAAAACGCCTTAGCCCTCATGCTGCAATTTCGCTTATATCAGCATGCCTTCCATCTCAGCCACTATTTGCTCATTAGTGAAGTGATTAAGAGATACGGCATCACTAGGGCAACCGGCTACACAGATACCACAGCCCTTGCAGAGGGCTTCATTAACCTGGCACACCTTTTTCTGCTCGTCAAAGGAGATAGCACTATAAGGACATACCTCGTAGCAAATCTGGCAACCGGAGCAACTTCTCTCATCAATAATGGCAGTAGCTGCCTCAATCTCTACGCTCCCCTTGCTAATGATAGATAAAACCTCAGCCGCCGCCGCTGAAGCCTGAGCTACCGTATCAGGTATGTCTTTAGGTCCCTGGCAGCAACCAGCTACAAATATGCCATCACTCATAGTAGATACCGGTTCGAGCTTGGGATGCTTCTCAAGGAAAAAGCCATCAGCACTGCGACTAATATTAAATAACCGAGCCACATCCTCAACATCTGACTGTGGCTCAAGACCACAACCGAGGATGACCATATCCACCGGCAGGCGACGTTGTAGGCCGATTAGAGTATCCTCAAATTGAACGGTTAGCTTGCCTTCTTCCTCAGGTGTTTCTGCTACATTGGTTATCTCTGCCGGGCGGCTCCGGATAAATGTTGTGCCTTCATTAAGAACCCGGTTATAGAATTCCTCATAACCTTTCCCGAAGCTCCTGATATCAATATAGAGTTCATATACCTTAGTCTCGGGAAGGTGCTCTTTTATCAGGTAAGCAAACTTCATGGAATACATACAGCACACTCGAGAGCAATACTCATGGTACTTCAAATCCCTACTGCCCACGCAGTGAATGATGGCGATACTCTGGGGAGTAGAGCCATCCTTAAGCACAATATGGCCATTAGTAGGCCCGGAAGAGTTAACTATCCTCTCAAATTCAAGGCTGGTAATAACATTATCCAGGCGCCCATAGCCATATTGGTAAATAGGAGTAGGGTCAAACACCTGGAAACCAGTGGCTAGAATTATATTACCGATCTCTATCTCGATAACCTTATCTTCCTGCTCAAAATCAATGGCATTTGTTTCGCAGGTCTTTTCACAAAGACGGCAAGTACCCTTTAGGAAATAGGCGCAATGCTCGCGGTCAATAACGGGTACGTTAGGCACTGCTTGCGGGAAAGGGGTATAAATGGCCTTTCTCTTACCAAGACCCGCTTCGTACTCGCTATCTACTTTCCACGGGCACTTCGTCTGGCACAAACCACAGCCAGTACACTTATCCTCATCAACATATCTTGCCTTTTTTCTAACTTTCACCTTAAAGTTACCGATATAGCCCGACACTTCCTCTACTTCACTGTAAGTCAGCAGCTCGATATACGGATGAGAGCCTACCTGCGTCATCTTCGGGGTCAGAATACAGGCTGAGCAATCCAGCGTAGGAAAGGTCTTATCCAATTGCGCCATATGCCCGCCGATACTCGGGCTCCTCTCCACCAGATAGACCTTGTGCCTGGAGTCAGCAATCTTCAGGGCTGCCTGAATACCGGCAATTCCCCCCCCTATTATCAGGGTATCAGGGTTAACCGGAACTTCTTTAGTCTCTAACGGCTGGTGGTAGTAAACCCGCCTTACAGCAGCGCCTACTAATGCTTTGGCCTTCTCCGTAGCCTCCTCCTTATCCTCGGTTACCCAGGAGCAATGCTCACGTATGTTGGCCATCTCAAATGAATACGGATTTAGCCCGGCTTCCTGACAGGCGCGTCGAAATGTAGGTTCATGCATTGTCGGCGAGCAAGAAGCAACAACAACACGATTAAGTCCCAGTTTCTTAATATCTTCCTTAATCAGGCTCTGCCCTGGCTCAGAGCACATAAACTTATAGGCGCGAGCTATCACCACAGAGTCTAATCCCTGGGCGAATTTGGCTACTTCTTCCACATCCACAGTAGCAGCAATATTACTGCCACAATGACATATATATACACCAATTCTAGGTTCCACTTATGACTCCCTGTTTTGCCTTAATATATGTTTTAACGCCAGCAGGAAACACTACGCCTCTCTTTTAGCCACTGAAATACTGTCAATCATCTGGGTGATGAAGATAACAAGACTCAGGTAATTAGCTTCGAGTCCATTTCTATCCGCCTTTGGCAGGTCTCTGGTATGACGAAGTAATCTATGCCCATTATGGACTTTTGTATACCTTCAACCACGGGTCATATCAATATTCCCTCAATCTCAGCCATAATCTCCTCAGTGGTGAAATGTTTACCAGTGATAGCGCCGCTAGGGCAAGCTGCTACACACACACCACAACCCTTACACAAGGCTTCATTGACTTGACACGCCTTTTTCTCCTCATCGAAGGAGATGGCATTATAGGAGCAAAGGCCCTCACAAATTCGACAGCCAGAGCACATCTGGTCATCAATATAAGCGATGGCAGCTTCAGTCTCTACCTTACCCTTGCTAATCATAGCTAGGACTCGGGCAGCCGCTGCCGAAGCCTGAGCCACACTCTGGGGAATATCCTTGGGAGACTGGCAACAACCTACTACATAAACCCCGGCGCTCGTCGTAGCTACTGGATCCAGTTTGGGGTGTCTCTCTAAGAAGAAACCATCGGCACTTCGGCTTAGAGAGAACATTCTGGCAACCTCTTCTGCATCCGCTCTTGGCTCAAGGCCTGTGCTCAGTATCACCATATCTACCGGGATAAATCGCTGGCACTCAGCCAGGGTATCCTCACACTGAATGAGCAACTTGCCATTCTCCTGGATTATATCACTCGGGCGACCCCGGACGAATAAAGTACCTTCATCCAGAACCCGGTTGTAGAATTCCTCGAAACCTTTACCAACGGCCCTGAGGTCAATATAAAATTCATGGACTTCAGCTCCCTGAACATGCTCTCTTATGAGGTGCCCAAACTTCATGGAGTACATACAGCACACCTGGGAACAATATTCGTGGTAGTTCCTATCACGACTGCCCACACAGTGGATAATGCCTACTGTTTTTGGCTCTGAACCATCCTTCAATAGAACATGACCGGCAGTCGGTCCACTAGCATTGACCATTCTCTCAAACTCAAGGCTGGTAATAACATTATCCAGGCGCCCATAGCCATACTGATATAGTGGAGTTGGGTCAAACGAATCATAGCCGGTAGCTAAAATCATATTACCGACTTCTATTTCCACTATCTCGTCTTTCATATCATGATTAATGGCTCCAGCCTCACATACCTTAACGCATTCCATGCACTCCGAGCATACACCACAGTTCAAGCAACGTTTAGCTTCCTGAATAGCTGTTTTTTCATCAAAGCCAAGCTCAACCTCAACAAAACCTTCCCGCTTCCCGGGATCAAGAACCGGCATAGCCGCTCTTTCCTTTACTTCCACGCCTTCCTTCGATACCTCTTTTACCCTTTCAATTGGTGTTGGTCTCCCCTCCTTTAGGTCTACCCCACTAAGGTAACGCTCAATAGAGATGGCTGCTTCTTTCCCTGCAGCAACGGAAGCAATGACATCAGATGGGCCGGAAACCACATCACCACCAGCAAAAACACCTTCAATATTTGTCTGTAACGTAACAGGGTCAACGGCGAGAGTCCCCCAACTAGTGTAGTCAAGTTCCTTAGGCAACGTTGTCTTATCCACTGCTTGGCCAATGGCGATGATTACATTGTCAACATCCATATTGAATTTCGAGCCTTCAATAGGTATCGGGCGTCGGCGACCACTAGCATCAGGTTCTCCTAGCTCCATCCGAGTACATTGAATACCAGTTAGTTTACCATCTTGGGTTAGCACTTTAACCGGTGCCGTCAGGATATGAAGCTTCACACCTTCTCGCTCGGCTTCGTCAACTTCAGTTTTATCTGCCGGCATCTCCGCGCGAGAGCGTCGATAGACAATTGAAACTTCTTTCGAGCCGAGGCGTTGAGCTACCCTGGCTGCATCTATAGCAGCATTACCGCCACCGATAACTGCTACTCGCTCACCAAGTTTAACCTTCTCTCCTGAAGTAACATGATTCAAGAACTCAAGAGCATTGATTACTCCTTTAGCATCTTCATTAGGAATATTCATCTTCGTACTTGCCCAGGCACCAGTAGCCAGGAAGGCTGCCTCATAACCCTGATTGAATATATCCTTCAGGTTTTTCACCGGAGTATTTGTCTTTATCTTTACTCCTAACTCTTCGATGTAGCTAACTTCGTTATCTACTACCTCCGTGGGCAACCTGTAGTCAGGGATACCATAGCGCAGAAGACCACCAGCTTGAGGGGCAGCCTCAAAAACAGTAACTGGGTAGCCCTCTCTGACCAGGTCATAGGCACAAGCCAAGCCCGAAGGCCCAGAGCCAACAACGGCTACCTTTTCTTTCTTTGTTTTCTCTATGGGAGCTGCCTTTTCTCTGCCTATCCTCAGTTCATAGTCAGCCATGAATCGCTTTAAAGAACGAATAGCTATCGGCTTATCAGTCTTGCCTCTTTCGCAATCTACTTCGCAGGGATGAGTGCAAACTCGTCCGCAGACCCCGGCAAAGGGCATGGTTTTCCTCAGCACCTCCAGTGCCTCTTTGAATTTGCCTTGCGAAATAAGGGCTACATAGCCCTGGGCGTTGACCCCAGCCGGACAGGCAGCCCGACAGGGCGGATAGCCTCGTTTATCTATAGTAAAAACATTGGGAACAGCCTGTGGGAAAGGCCGATATATCGCTTTCCTCTGGCCTAATCCAAGGTCAAATTCCGAAGGCAGCTCAACAGGACATGCCTTTTCGCATTCTGAGCAGCCGGTGCATTTGTTAATATCTATATACCTTGCCTTCTTCTTAACTTTAACCTTGAAGTTGCCAACAAACCCGGCGACATCTACTACCTCACTATAGGTCATTAACTCAATATACGGATGAGAACCTACATCGCTCATCTTTGGAGTGAGGATGCAGGCAGAGCAATCCAGCGTAGGAAAGGTCTTATCTAATTGCGACATGTGCCCGCCAATACTGGGCTCCCTTTCCACCAAATAGACCTTATGCTCAGAATCGGCAATCTCCAGAGCTGCCTGGATACCGGCGATACCGCCTCCTACCACCAGGGTGTTGGAATTGACCGGAACCTCTTTAGTCTCCAAGGGCTCTTGATAATAAACACGCCTTACCGCTGCGCTCACCAATGCCTTGGCTTTCTCTGTAGCTTTGGCACGGTCTTCGGTCACCCAAGAGCAATGCTCACGAATATTAGCCATCTCAAAGAGATAAGCGTTTAACCCTACACTCTCACAAACTTTTCGGTAGGTTTTCTCGTGCATTAGAGGTGAGCAAGAAGCTACCACCACCCGATTAAGTCCCAGATTCTTAATATCTTGCCTGATAAGCTCTTGCCCTGGGTCAGAGCACATATATTTGTAATCCCGGGAAACCACCACAGAAGGCAATCCTTGGGCGAACTTGGCTACCTCTTCTACATCAACTGTGCCAGCAATATTTGTTCCACAATGGCAAACATAGACACCAATTCTCTTTTCCTCATTGTCCATATATCTTACCTCCGGTTCACATCGCTGTTTCAGCTACCTTCGTAAAGGGTGCTAGAATCTTCTCAGCTGATACTACTCCTTTATCTAAAGCCAGAGCTTTAGGTTCGATTCCTAGTGCCAAGCCAATCAACTGAGTAAAGAACAATACAGGAAGGTTATATCTGGTTCTAAACTTCCCGTTTACCAAAACTTGGTAAGCATCCAGGTTAGTTTGGCATAACGGGCAGACAGTGATAATACATTGGGCACCATTGCTGGCAGCGCTCTCAAGTAATTTCTGGATAAGGCCTAGAGCTAAATCCATCTCGGATATAACTAATGAGCCTCCACAGCAGCGGTCCTTTAATGGGAAGGGAACGAGCTCTGCCCCGAGGCTTGTTATAAGATGGTCTAGAGACTGGGGGTTATGCGGATTATCAAAGCCAGGTTCAGGACGAACCAGTTGACAGCCATAATAGGGAGCTATTCTCAGTCCACGAAGCGGATTCGTTACCTTGGACTCAATGAACTCAAGCCCGACATCATTGTAAATCACCTCAAACAGGTGACGTACCTTTACCCCTCCCTTATATTCTAGGCCAACTCCCGCTAAAACCTCATTCACCTTGTCTTTCAAGTCAGGATATTGCTGAAGCTGAGAGTTAGCTCTATTCAATACAGTGTAGCAAGCACTACAGGGTGTTACTAAATCAAGCCCTGTTTTTTCAGCCAGAGCCAGATCACGAGTTGCAATGCTAACAGACTGAAGCTCATCGGTTGAGCTATAGGGTGTTGACCCGCAGCAATTCCAGTCCTCTAGCTCAATTAACTCCATGCCCAGGGCACTACTAATAGCTCTTGTTGAAATACCATAGGCTACCGCTGTGCCTTCGGATGAAGAGCAGCCTGGGAAGTAAGAGTAATATTTCATTGGACACCTCCTAAAGCTTTAGCTCTTTCCACAATGGTTTTGATTTGCTCAGCTCCTTTTATCTTTGTCGGCTTGATAGACATGCGCCCGTGTGTAAAAAGTTTTAGTGCTACCGGGAGCATCTTAATGGTAGCAAAAGGGTTCATTTTCCCTGTAAATATAGCTGATAGGTAATACTTCATCATCATTCCAAGCTCATGGGTGCGCCCATTGCTCTTAATGGAGTCAACAAAAGCTCTATACATAGCTGGGGTGGATACTCTACTACTGGTTACACCATGAGCAACAGATAAGCGTTCAAGGGCATGCATAAGCTCGGTTATCTTAACATCCTTCGGGCAACGCACTGTACAAAGATAACAAGAGGCACAAACCCACATGCTATTACTATTCAGGACATCATGCCTTTTCCCGGTGCGAATCAAGGCAATAGTTTTACGGGGTGAGAAATCCATTCGAGTCACATTGGGGCAAGACCCCGAACACGTGCCACATTGAATACACCAGCGAATGCTCTCACCGCCTGGAACGGAGTAAACCTCCTCAAGAAAACTATCCCTATCAATTGTTGCCGTTTGATTATGTCCGGTTTTTCCCATTACTAACCCCCTGCTTTAATCCTTACTGTTACCTCTCTTTATGCAATATTAAGTAGTCGATAATATACAAAACAACCACTGGTAGGGTAAGCCTTATAGTGGTTACCCACAGCTAATCCGTGCCAAGCATGACACAACTATATTATTTCGTCTGTATTATGATTGTGTTCAAGAGCTATACGGTTTTTCTGTCTTCCCAGACAAAGGGTATAATATTCTCTTCATCTTGTCAAGTAAAACCCTTTCAAGGTGATTCCAGTCTATCTAAGGTAGAAATATATTCTCTCGCATCACCACTGAGCAAATCTAGCTCAGATGGAGAGTATGTCCATCATGTAACCTTTAATACTCACTGGAGATAAAATTCTTAATCTGGGCGTAATTAAATACCGGCCCATCACGGCATACATAGAGATTGCCGATATTACATCGCCCGCACTTACCTACACCACACTGCATTCTCTTTTCCAGTGTGGTTATCATTTGCTCCGGGGTGAAACCCAGTTTTTCCAACACGGGGAAGGTAAAACGTATCATAATCGGTGGCCCACAAACGACAGCTACAGCATCGCTGGCTGAGGGGGCTACTTGCTCCAGCACCTGGGGAACAAAGCCCTCCCTTCCTGCCCAACTTTCATCGCCCTTATCCACAGTAGTTACCATATTTACCGTTTTATTCTTTTCCCATGCCTCCATATCATAGTTAAAGCACATATCAGTGGGACTGCGAGCCCCGTAGATAATATCTATATTTTTATATTTGTCCCTGTTGTCGATGACATTCCAGATTAGAGACCGCAGTGGGGCTAAGCCAATGCCGCCAGCAATAAAAATGAGGTTTTTACCACTTAACAAATCAAGAGGGAAGCTGTTACCATAGGGACCTCGAAAACCTATCTCAGCACCGACGCCAAGTCGGTGCAGGGCATTGGTTACTTTGCCTACCCTGTTTACAGCACACTCAAGATGGTCGCTGCGGGTAGGGCTAGAGGAAATGCAAAAAGTGGCTTCGCCGATACCAAAGACAGACAATTCGGAGAATTGCCCCGACTCAAAAGTGAATTCTTTCTTTAGTTTCTCATCTTTAAAATTAAAATGGAAAGTTCTCACGGTAGGGGTTTCTTCAATTATTTTCTCTATTACTACTATATGCGGCAGGTAGACGTTATCCTGGGCAAGGAATTTCTTCCTGTGGCTAATATCCGTAATCGTCATCCTCTGTTCTCCATTATAGATACTATTGGTCAGCTTAGCTTATACTATAATCTAGCTGGCAAACTATTCAGCGCCTGGGTAATATCCCAATTCACCGGGCATTGGCGGATACACCTACCACATCCGGTGCAGGCGATAACACTAAAATTCATCGGGTAGAACTGGTATTTATGATATACTTTTTGCCTCACCCGGCGCCATTTCTCCAGCCTTGGGTTTTCCATAGGCATTTTGGTATAAACGGGAAAAGCACAGCTATCCCAGTTTCTGAATCTGACCCCCTCCCCTTTAACCAGCTCATCGTTAATTTCAAAGCAATAGCAGGTGGGACAAAGAAAGGTGCAGATACCACAACTTATACACTTGGCAGCTGTCTTCTCCCAATAGTCCTGGTTCTCAAAGGCAGGCATTAGCCTCTCTTTAATGCTCTCAGTATCTAACTTTCTGGTTACCTTGTTATAAGCTGTTTCTTTTACCTGCTTGGCTTTAGCTTCGTCAGTTTCAGTCGCCTCTTCTACCCCACCAGCCGTGGTAATTAACTCTTTTCCTTTGTCGCTGACCACTTCAATAAAGAACTCATCGCCAATGTCGGTAAGCATCAGGTCAACATCGGTGGATTCTCCCGGGCTGCTACCCAGCGAAGTACAAAAACAGCTATCATAGGGGTTTGTACAGCTAACCCCGACTAAAACCGTATTATTTCTTTTGGAAAGATAGTAGGGGTCTTGATAAGAGTCCTTAAAGGTCATGTCTAACATAGCCAAAGCTTTGGCATCGCAAGGACGTATACCAAAAATCAATTGCTTGCGTTCATCTGACTGCGGTAACTCTATATTATAGCCTTCCTTACCCTTCTGAAAGCCAAACATTTCTTCTACAGGTGGCAAGAAGATACTCTTGGCTGGCACAACTGTGTTCCGATACCAATTCATAAAGCTGGTATCAGCGCCATCCCACTTAGCCATCTTTGCCACCCCACCCTCTCGCGATGGGACGAATACCGCATACTCCTTGCTCCACTCGCTGAGCAGCTTCCCTATATCCTTTTTGTTTATCTTCCTGTTATCAGCCATTTTTATCTCTTCTACCTGATAAAATCTTCGGCCTCTTCACACTCATAAGCAGTCATTAGCGGTGCTGCATCCTTGTCCATTCCTGACTTAAAGTTGAAAAGTTCGTCTACCAGGTTATACATCTCTTTAGTCATACTTCTCAGGGGAATATTCACCGGGCAAGCACGTTCGCATTCACCGCAATCAGTACATCTTCCAGCCACATGGATATTTCTAATGACCTGAAACATGAGGTTCTCCTGCCATCGAGGTGCTGGCAGTATCCACTGTGGTTCGGACTCCTCGACGAAGCACCGCTGGCAGAAACAGGCCGGGCATACGTTTCGGCAGGCATAACATCTGATACAACGGCTAAATTCCTCTCGCCAGAAATCCCATCTCTGCTCATGGGGCATCTTTTTCAGTTCTTCTATCTTCGCTTTGCTCGCTGTCTCATCAACAGCCGCAGGGACAGGCTCACCCAGAAGAACATCGTATTCCTGAGGGGTGGGGAGCTCACAGCCAAGGCAATTGTCAAAAAGAACTTCCGCGATGGGAAAATCCTTCTTCTTCCCTTCAACCGTTACCACTACCTGACTCCCCTCTCTGGTAATATCATCTAGCTCATCCCTGTCCTTACCCACTAACTTCTCTACCTTGCTCAGGTCAATTATTCCCGGGCAAGGAACACCAAGAATTACTACATTCTCTCTGGTTAGCTTGTTATCCTGTATCAGGCTGACGATGGAGTGGCTATCACAGCCCTTGGCGACAATGCCAACCCGACCTTCAATCTCGGTCAAATACACGCTAAGATTGTTCGCTATAAATGGGTTAATTACCAAGCGGTCACTATCACCCTTATCGTTTGTTATCAAAGGAGCGGTAGTAAATTTCAGGCTCCCTTGTTCAAAGCCAACGATATAGTCAACCTTGCCTTGCTCAAGCAGGGTCTTAGCCTCGTGCCGCAGTCTCTCTTCCATATCGCTACCTTTCTTCAACAAACAATCGGTTAGGGCCGATTTCCTTTAGTTCTTTCGTCACCTCAGTAACTACCTCAGCGAATTTCCCCCCTTCTGAGGCTGATACCCAGCTAGCTTGAATCCGTTGTGGCTCAATACCCATATATTCGAGGAACTTCTTGGTTATGGCTATTCGCCTGCGCGCACGGTAATTCCCAGTTTGATAATGGCAGTCACCAGGGTGGCAACCCGAGATGAGCACTCCGTCAAAACCCATGCGCAGCGCTTTGAGGATAAAGAGTGGGTCTATCCTCCCTGAACACGGAACCTTTATTATCCTTATGTTGGCTGGATACTTCTTACGGCTGGTTCCAGTCAAATCAGCGCCAGCATAGCTACACCATTTACACAAGAAGCCAACTAATTTAGGTTCAAAATCAGCCATCTATACCTCTTTCTAGCTAACATCTATTTTGTAACATACAATATTTAGTAGACTAGGCCATCAATATTATCCAGCAACCATATTTTATCCTATGTAGTTGGAGTATAGCAAGATTAAATAGAGGTTAATTCGTTATAGCTCGCCGGTCTACCTGACACCGGCATAGTTTGCCAAGCGATATTGCTCTGCTCCCAAAAACTGGTCCAAAAAGTACTGCGATTTTTAAATGGTAAAATAGTTAGCTAAGGAGATAAAGGAGGAAGAAATCGCAGTTTAGCCCGGGGCAAATTACTTTTGCCCTTCGGCAGGCGGAATCAGGTACACCGGTCGCTGAGGTCTGCCGCAAGATGGGCATCAGTGATCAGACTTTCTATCGTTGGAAGAAGAAATATTTAGGCATGGGTATCGCTGAGTTAAGACGTCTCAGGGTACTGGAAGAGGAGAACCGGAAATTAAAACAACTGGTGGCTGACCTCAGTCTGGATAAACAGATACTCCAGGATGTATTAAGAAAAAAGGTTAAAGCCTGCTCAATATAGAGAATATGGCGGGTTACTGCAGCTCTGCTATAGTGTCAGTGAGCGGTGGGTTTGCCGGGTACTGCGGTGTCCGAGATCAGTCTATCGGTATAGCAGTATTCGGGATGAGCAGGCAGCCTTAAGAATAAGAATCCGGGATATCGCTCAGACCAGGGTCAGCTACGGGTATCGGCGGATCCAAGTGCTACTTCGGAGAGAAGGCTGGAAAGTGAATCATAAGCGGGTTTATCGGCTGTATAAGCTAGAGGGACTGATAATGCGGCCTAAAAGGATCAGGCGGCATGTGACTGCCAGCAGGTGGATGGATCGGCCTACGGCTAACTATCCCAATGAATGCTGGAGTATAGATTTTATGAGCGATGAGCTTTACAATGGGCAGAGAATCAGGCTGTTAACGTTAGTGGACAACTTTACCCGTGAGAGTCTGGCAATTAAGGTAGGTGAGCACCTGGGTGGTGAGTGTGTAGTACGGATCTTGACGCAGATGGCTTTAGAAAGGGGATTACCGGGAAAGATCAGACTGGATAATGGTCCGGAATTTACCTCCAAGAAGTTGGACCAGTGAGCCTATTTAAACGGAATAGAATTAGATTTTAGCCGACCGGGGCCTGCTCCTCATTGTATTATTTGAGGCGGAGATGAAGAGGGTTGATAAAATGAGATATTGTTACCTTGCCGCACAAAACAACGGACTATTACAGGTCAGTAAAGAACTTACTCACTACGGCACTTAGTATTATTTCTTCAAAGGCATGCCTATAATCATTGGGGTAGTAAGCGAGTCTGGGTTGTCTTTGGTTACTATATGTTTGGTTTTGTTATCATGGTTATATCGGGTCTAAGTGGTCAAAACTGCTGGTTTAGCGATTTCGTTTCTACCCGGAGGCGTCGTAGGTGGTGGAGCTGGCGGGATTCGAACCCGCTACCTTTTGACTGCCAGTCAAACGTTCTCCCAAGTGAACTACAGCCCCACAAACATCGATACAAATTTAACACAAAATGAGATGGTTAGCAACTCTGAAGTTCGTTTGTGTTGGTTTGAAGTCAGGCAGTACTTTTTGGTTGAGGACGCTATTACCTTCTCTCTGAGGCCTCTCTTGAAAGCTCTGCTTTACATAGCAGCAATAGGTGATATAATAGGTTCATAGTGGGTGAAGTGCCATAGAAATAGAAATGGAGGTGTTACTAATGGGCATCGACTGGTTTCGTGACTTGTTTATTTGTATCTTTGGGTTAGTGGCAGCGGGGGCGCTCATTTTCATCACTGTACTATTATTCCGGTTGTATCACCGGGTGAGAGATATACTGGATTCAATAAAGGCTACTTCAAAGACGATACAGGGTGTTTCTTCCTGTGTGGGGGATGGGGTGGTGAAACCTGTAATCGAGTTAGCTGCCATCATTCAGGGTATACGCCAGGGAGTTGAAACCATCGGCAAATTATTTAGGAAATAAGTAAGGAGGAAAAAATGACTAGTAAAGATACTGGCGCTGGATTCGGCATTGGATTATTTATCGGAGCCGCTATTGGGTTGGCTATTGGGTTTCTCTATGCCCCAAAACCTGGTGTGGAAACAAGGGGGTTGTTAAAGGAGAAGGCAGAAGTAGTGAAGGGGAAGGCAGGTGAAGTTGTTGAGAAGGTGAAGGAAAGTGCTGCTGAGGCAAAGCAAAAGGCACAAGAAAAACTGCGTCATGAAGAGTAACCCCGCCACAAATAGGTAAATTCAGCAACTAGGTTTGTTTAGAGCCGTGAAATAGGGTTGTTTGTATTGCTTAGGCCAGAATTCTAAATATCCCAAGGCTAGCTATATGCTGGTTCCTATAGCTCAGGGGACTACCTATAAGGTTCCTTTATATACATGTAGTATCCAGCCAGCCTTTTTGTTTGACAATTCCTACCAGTCCGAACTAATATTCCTCCATAAACTCGTATAGGGAAGAGTGAGGTTAAACTTGTATACGGTAAGTGGTGTCTTCAGAAGACACTGGCGCTTAATATCCTTCATATTATGTTTAATTATAGTCTTTTGGCTTCTCTATGCTTTGAAGAATGCTATAATTCCCTTTATTCTTGGTTTGGTGTTTGCCTACCTTGTTTTACCAATTATTTTGTGGGTCGAGAGAAAACTACCTCGTCAGGACAAGTGGCGGCAAACCAAACGAGTTTGCCTAATAATATTAAGCTTTATAGTACTTTTGGGTCTGGTTGGTCTTTTTTCATACTTTATCGTTACCGCGGTCATTGATGCCTTTAGGGTTATTGTCAGCAATGCGCCCCAGTACATTTCTCAGGGTTTACTCGCATTACAAAGGTGGTTTGAAACTTTTCGGTTACAGTTTCCCCCAGAAATGCAACAGCAGATAGATGAATTTATGCTGGATGCCGGGATAACACTGGGTAATTTTATACGAGATAGCTTTGCTAAGGGTATCTCATTTATACCAAGCACTTTTAGTCTAGTGCTTGGTTTTGCTGCCTTACCTATTTTCCTCTTTTACATCTTGAAGGATTCGGAGAAATTAAGTAAAAGTTTCTACTCGGCTCTCTCACCATGGGTGGCAGAACACACTAGAAATATTGTCTTAATTATTGATAGAGTACTGGGACGCTATATTCGTGCTCAGTTAGTGCTTGGGCTCGTTGTGGCTTACCTTGTCTTCATTGGGTTGCTTATTTTGGGACTGGGGTCAGTGGCTCCGGTGCTAGCTGCCCTTGCTGGGCTAACCGAACTCATTCCAACTTTGGGGCCCTGGATTGGTGGAGCGGCTGCGGTGATAGTTGTCTTAGCCATAGCTCCAGAAAAAGCAATTTGGGTAGCAGTCCTCTTCGTAGTTGTGCAGTTGCTGGAGAATAGCTTACTTGTTCCCAGAATTCAAGGAGGTTACCTGCGTATACATCCAGCTATTCTGGTGGTTTTACTTGTTT
>Ga0265594_1000079_pt1:37500-80111 | contig 80111 bp, 79 predicted proteins | sample saktaG_11_FD_190147 | JGI IMG/M metagenome (GOLD analysis project Ga0265594, IMG submission 190147) | Saline water microbial communities from Sakinaw Lake, British Columbia, Canada - sak_2011_5_24_80m | ecosystem: Environmental > Aquatic > Non-marine Saline and Alkaline > Saline ...
AGGAAAAGTTTTACAAAGTACCGCTGTCGTGAGAGCTAGAACTACGAGTGCTACTCCTAAAACTTGAGACGCTTTGGTGCTTTGCAGGTTATTATGAACCTAGATAAGCTTCCTCACATTGCAGAGAGAAGATTTGCTTTCGGTTTACAACAACAAAGTTGGCTCCCCACCAATCACCACCAGTGGATACTCTTATTCTAGCATCGGTCAAAGGAAGAAATGCTAGTTCCTCGGCAAGTAACTGTGGTGCTACCTGCCCATTAGCACAATAAATGTTTCCGGTAAGTTCGTAACTTGGCATGCGCATCCTTGCCCGCACAGGCGACTTATGCACATAAGGGTACTGCTTTTGCCCGTCTTTTGCGCCAATACCTCTAGCCAAATTTTCGTCCAGCGTCGTTAGCAACTGAATGCTTGTTTTGTTTATGAAAGACGTTTGTGCTTTTTCTTTTGTGCCATCTGCGTGGGATATTGTCACATCAGTCAGTTCAATAAACATAGAACTACTATCAGGTTGTCCCACGACTGAACTATTGAGGAGGTCAGATAGGCGTTTCCCGTTAGGCAAGGAGACATTTCCCGCTATGGTCTGCACATATAAATATACAAATACAGGTATCTTCTCTATCAACGCCCCTCGCTCCTCGTTGATTTTGTTTTTCCAGATAACTACTTGCAGAATAACCGACCAAAAGGTGAAAGTCAAGATGAGCAAACCTAACTTCACCTTACTTTTCGAGATTATATTATGGATTCTAGTTAGAGAGCGTACCTAACAATCGTGTGGGAAACGGAGTAATCCGTTAGTATTTTCCTAACTAAAATGTGGGGGAAAACATGGTGGATTTTTATTTTGATTTTTAGATAGTTTCAATAGGTCTTTCATTGAGCTATTTTCGGGTAGGAGAATGAAGAGATAATAGCTTCAGGGGTGATAAGATAAGCGTAGGGTTATATTATTCTCATAGCTAATAATAGGGGAAAACTGAGGGTGTTCACCACTGCCCTCTCCAAAATCGTAGAGACATTCCGCAGACGTAAGGCATTCATCTCTATGCTAGGTATTGACAAACAAATGGGCCTAGGGTTATGATTTGCCACATATCTGATAGGAGTAGTTCAATGGCTCCCAAATATGAGATAGGGCAGAAAGTCATAATTACGCTGGTCAAGAATCAGCATTTATCCCCGAGAGACTCTGATATAGAACCATATGCAAGCCAAAACGGTGAAGTCATTGATTATTATTGTATACGTCCAAATACAGGTGAAGTGTTCTACATCTACATTGTAAGAATGGAGTTCGACCGTACAGAAATCACTTTGCATGAAGATGAGTTAGCATCATACATAGAGTAGACGTAGATGTTGAAGGATATATCACCACTATCCTTCCGGGTACTGCCTAGCCTTCCCAGAGCCGTAACTACTTTATTAATGACGAGTTGTACCAACTATTATATTCACGCACGCGTTACTTTGCGGGATTTCTAGCAGGTATCGTTTGCCATCTAACTAGCCAATAATCAAGAGTCCGGCCTAGGTCTCCGATGATTTTAGCCTTGTTAAACGGATGAACAGAAGCCTTGACCTCACCTGTTTTGCAGCGGAAGTATGGTGTTCCAAGAGCCAGTATGGCACATGTCATCTCCATTTAAATCACACTATAACCTGCCATTTGACCTTTTCGGTGTTTAGGCTTAAGTTTCAGAACTACCGCACTTACCCGATCTCTACACTGAGGAAAGTCCTTCTTTGCCCTGTCTTCTATGGATAGGTTTCTGAGAAGGCCCTAGATTCTCATTGCTGCAGTTGCCCCTTCAAAAATGGTGTCTGCTATATTCCGGGGTCCTTTAGCATCACCAACAACAAAAAGCTGGCCTACCTTGTCTTCTAGTTGGCCTGCCAACTCATTTATTGACTTTGCCCCAAGCGCCAAAACAATGGTATCAGCTTCGATGAATCGCTGCTTTTCATAGATGTGTTGTCCTTCTGCGTTTCATCTCTTTCTCCTTCTTTAATTTGAGAATTTTTACCTGCTTTGCATTTACACTTCACATTTTTGTTCGCCTCCTTCCTGATTAAGATTTCACTTGCTGGCTAATACTCCTTAGGACAAACACCACGAATAATATTCATATACGATATATTTAGCCCTATGGTTACACTTTTAAATATAATGTTTGTCAATACCTTTTTCTAGGGTTTTTCCCTAACTCATTCACAATGTTAGGATGAAGAGTAGGGTATAATGCAGCAAAGTGGTGATGGTGAAGGTAGGCAGGCTTGACCTCTGCTACTGAAGCCATTATAATTCACTTTCGGAAGGGTGTAACCGCTCGGCAAAAAAGTGGTTGTAATTTATTTAACATATACGGGGGAGTGCCGGAATTGGTAGACGGGCCAGACTTAGGATCTGGTGCTGCGAGGCGTGGGGGTTCGAGTCCCCCCTTCCCCACTTGAGACTGTACCCCCCTGCGTGGCTGTAGTCTGGATGTATGGTGCTTGATTTACCTGGCGCAGCGGTGAAAACTGGGCAAGGTCTTCGCACATCTGTTCTGGCGGAAAACGGAAATATTTCTTGCCTTCGCCGGGAAGGATGTGGCGCATTAGTCTCTCAGTCAGGAACCAATCTTTGCTATGCTTTAAAACTAGGCTACCGAAAGTGTCTCTCAAGTCATATGGGACAAAGCTGGGAGGGACTCGCGCTCGTTGATAAAGGCCGTGAATTAGGATCGTATGGGCTTTCATGCCCATAGGCTGATGGACCCCGGCACGAATCCGCCGGCTTCGGATGATAAGTTCCTGGTCACCCAGATAAGACGGCGTAAGCCGGCTAAGTACTTCCAGCGTCTCCGGTAGCAGAGGTGTTAGCTCGTCCCTCTCTTTTCCGTGAACGAGGATAAGCGGGTCTTCGCGGTACAGTGCCTCCCGAACATCAATCGTTTTAATACGCATAAACTCACATGGCCGCCAGCCTGCCCCTAATTCAATATGAAGCGCTGCCAGTTCCGTGTCGGTCTCCGCCCGCCGGCACAAATCAAATCTGGTAGCCACTTGAAGTTTAGGGGATGGGGTACAGATACACTGCTTCCATTCACCTGGGGTCTTCCAATTTCGTCCATCGGGTTGCACGGCAGACGGTATTTAGGCATGATAGTGTTGTAAAAATCAACCAGCACATCGTAAACATTCCGTTGATACCTAGGAGACAATACATTATAGCGGCTTAGGAACTGCTTGCGGATAGCGCCTACCATTAAGAGGGAGAAACTCAAATGTAGCAGTGAAAGGCTTTAGTCATTTAAAATTCGTCTGCTTGGTACTTGATTTGAGTCGCGAGTCCTCCTTTATCTCAAAGAAATGGTCGATAGCTTCTGAGGTGGAAATACAGGGTTCATCCCTCACTTCGTCGCCAATTCTAATTGGTTCTTCTTTTAGAGGTGGAATGACTATCGGCTGTATGCCAGCTTCATTTTGTTCATCCAATGCTTCCTTTACTGCCTTCTTGAGTTTCTGACTGCTTATTACCATCTCAAGTCCTCCTCTACTGTCTTTTTTCGATTATTGTTCACCGGGAGCGCTCTCCTCTTCTAACGGCTCTATACCGTGGATAATTCTCATGTGACGGTAGTAACTGGAGGCGTAATATGACTTAAAGCCGCATATTTGGCATTCCCATACCTGCACTAACGGATTGGCCCGAGCCTGCTCGACTGTCATCTGATGAGACAGCCGTTTATGGAGGAACAAACCCTGTGATGTTGTAAACTGCCGCTTGCATACATCGCATGTCCATTTCCAAGGCATATCAACACCTCCGAAATATATTTTCTCATATACCAGTTGTTGTGTCGAGTGGAAACAACTTGAATACGATTGGGGAAATATTAAGCGTTATACCTGCTTTGAAAGCCTTTTTAATGAAATGTTCGGGCTCTCTGTGGTAGGCCTCTTCGGCTCTTATCTTTCGTGGGCGCTCTATCCCGTCCTTTTCTTACTGGGAATGGGAGGCATTGGCTTTGGCGGCATCTTTCTCACCCTGATGCCAGAGTTTGGCGGCAAAGATGGGGCCGGGAAAGCTGCAGGACTCAGAGACGTTCATTGACAAGAGTAATGAGAGTAGGATGCCTCATTGTGAATTGAAATGAATTGGGAGACGTCGGTTTATATGAAAAAAACGATTCTTTTTATTTCAATTCTTTCATTGTTACTAATTGTCAGTTGTCAATCAGAACCTTCTATTCAATACACTTATCATGTCCTGCCCCCCGAAAACGATACCAGTTATAATCTCGTAAAAGGGGGAACAAATGGCCAGAAAAGGATACAAGTCGGAACAAATTATTAATAAACTCAGGGAAGCGGAAATTCTACTGAGCCAGGGAGCAGGGTAGTGGCCTCTAAAGTGTCCATTGTTACTTCAAAGGCCCACATTGCCCCACTTTCGCTGACTACATACACTTGGCTATAAATATGGCGATGTAACCGGGGATATAAAGAGACTACAGCAGGATCTCGACCTTGTCGCTGACGAATTTAGGAAAACAAGAGACGAGTTGAAGGTCTATAAGGAAAGATTCGGTGAAATAATCGCTTGAATTGCAGGCTAGATGTCAAAGGTGCTTACTGGAAACTCAGTGCTTATAGATAATACCAATATGGGCATTGGATGGTAGTTACGTTTAGGAATTAAAAAGCCGGTTGTGATAAAACATCAGAAAGACAACCTGACTCCCAATCATGGTTACTAATTATCAGTTCGAATCCACTTGGCTCCACCGCCCATTCTTCGCTTTATCCCCACGGCTGAAGCGCACCGCTACAATATCGCCGTCCTGCACCTCATAGGCACGACCCTCAAGATGCTGGCGACCTGCTTTGGATATAGCCGCCTCACTGCCAAGCTCTATAAGGTCTTCATAGCGGATAACCTCCATGCGAATAAAACCCTTCTCCATATCCGTGTGAATCTTCCCGGCGGCTACCGGGGCTTTGTCATCCTTCCGGCAAGTCCAGGCACGCACCTCATCCTCCCCGGTGGTAAAGAAGTTGATCAGTCCCAGCATCCTGTAGGCGGCGCCAAGGAGGCGCTCCATTGATGACTCTTTTAGCCCGAGTTCCTGTAGAAATTCCTGTCGTTCATCAAGGCTCAGCTGGCTGATATCAGCTTCGTCTTTGCCGCAGATAACAATTACTTCCGTCCCCTCGTCACTAGCAATCCGTTCCATTGCCTTTACATGGCGATTATCCGCGTCCTCGATGGATTTGATATTAGCGATATACAATACCGGTTTTAACGAAGCAAGATTACATTCACGGATACCGGCCAGTTCCTGAACACTCAGGTTTTGCTTGCGCGCCGGGGTGCCCTGCTGAATAGCAGTGTACACCTTCCCGCAATTGGCGGTATCCCGAATAGCATCCTTATCTCCGGCACGCACCTTCTTTGCCAGACGTTTAATCTTATTATCAAGTGTGTTACTATCAGCAACCATCAGTTCCAGATCAACCGTCTCGATATCCCGTAGCGGGTCTATCGTTTCATACTCAAAGGGAATACTATCATCTTCAAAGCAACGTACCACGTGCAACAATGCTTCAACGTCCTTAATATACCCGAGCAACCTGAAGCCATGTCCATTGTTTTGAGGATCAACCTTAAGTCCGGAGATATCAACAACTTCCAGTGTGGCCGCTACTACCTTTTGTGGTCGGTAAATTTCTGCAAGCCGGTTAAGGCGCTGGTCAGGCACATAGACTACTGCTTGGTTCATCTCGGAACCATTATAACTGGACACCCCGGCAGCCGTGATAGCATTGAAAATAACTGTTTTTCCGGAAGAGGGTAAGCCTATCAGGCCACAACTTAAACCCATAGTGTATCCTTTCTATGAAATGCGCACGGCAAACACGCTATTACCCTTCACCTTGGAGTATGAGAATGATCACTGAATCTGGGAGACTGCTTCAAGTGGAGGAAACTGAAGACGAATCTTTCATGCAGTATATGTTACAACCAAGAGAAAACAACTACTATAATAGTATATACCGCCAGGGCTCTATTTACAATTTTTGAGATATCCTATGAGTAATAATGGCATACAATGGGGATATTCAAGTTCAGAATTGTATCTCAACGACCTACTTGTTCGAACATTATAATAATCGCGTAAAGAAAATACTAAGAGAGTCGAATTCCACCTGAAACGCAGGTTTAGTGGCAGAAGAGTTTCTTCGGGCAAGTCCCGATTCCTGCAACCGTCTAGTAAGTTCGAATGTGCTCAAGAGGGGCTTTATTTTGAGGTTCTTCGGATAATTGGGTGGATTTAGCTTCAAAATTGGGGCTTGTTATGCCGTACAGGTCTCGAACCTGTGACACCCTGATTAAAAGTCAGGTTGACATTTATACGGATTTTGGTCTACTTTTAAAGCTGGAATCGGCCCGAAAAGTATTCAGTTTTTAAGTAATCAGGTTGACATGGTTTGGAAAATCAGGTTGACAACCTCTCAAAAATACCAACGGCCCTGAATTTCCAGAGCCATTATTACTTTACTAGTGTTTACCAGTTTTGTCAAGTGGATTATTGTTTACTTAATACCACATTCAGTAGTTGATTGAACAATTTAAGCTAATGTTATCTCACTATACATTCTGGACATTTGTTCAATTCCTATAGGGCCACGCCTCAGCGGTAGCGTCGCTCTAACCCAGAGATATACTTTATCCCAACACTCTCGGCATTCTGGCCCAACCACTCGCTGAAGCGCGTTTGCCTCGTTGCCATTCGAGCAATTCCTGACCACCCATGTTACTGGACTTGAACGAAAAGATTAAAGCGGCTGCTATTCATACCAGCCGAAGTCGTTGACTGCTTTGGTCATTATCCAAACGTAATACGACGGTGATTTGGGTGGTAGACCACAGCCTGGAGCTAGGATAAAGCCTCCACGAATTCTCTTTCCTTTCTCAATGCATATCCTACAATACTCATACACCTGTTGAGGCGTTCCCGTCTGAATAACTGCCGGTTCAATATTACCCATGATTATGTCTTCGGGAAAGTATTTGGCCGCATCTTCAAGATCAACCTCGTGGCCAAAGCTGAGAATACTAGGGTGTGGCCAGCCATCTCCACTCGAGGCAAGTTCTGACAAGTAGGGTAAGTTCAGGTTTTGTTCACCACAAATATGGAAGTAAAATTGATTAATCCCCATGGCTTGCCTCCGTTGATGAAATTCTTTATGGTAGGGAACAGCATACTCCTTAATTTGTCTAGGTGAAAAGATTTGGTTTGCTTCACTAGGCGAGGTCATGAAGTAACATATATTCTCTGCACCGAAGGTATCTACCCAGTACTGCAGTACATTGAGAGTGTGCTCTATGGCCATACGCATGAGCCTATCGCATAATTGAGGTTTCTTCATAAGCCATCTGGCAAACTGCTCCACGCCACAGATATCTGCTGCCATGGTGAATGGCGAGCGTGACTGGAACGTGATGGGCCAACCAGCCTCGTCTTGAAGCTTGGAGAATTCCACGCGCCTGGGGATCGCACCAGCTGTCTTTGGGTCGGGCATCTGTAAATTCCAGACATCGTCCTCTGTCTTTACAGCGTATGTATCTACCGCTATCGCCATTGCGTACGAGCTATCTGGCATCTTCATCTTTGCACCGAAGTCCCAACTACCCAAGACAGTATGAGCAATATGCTGATATTGTGGCTCCCAGCCATATTGCTCGGAGGACCACCGGAGTGCGTTCCAGTACTTGAGCGGCTCAGTTTGTAGCTCGGTAAGAGTGTAGCCGCAGTTGATCATACAGAAGGGTTCACCCAACGGGAAAATAGGAACCCGATCTGGCTTCTGGTAATTGAAAAGCGCGTTAAGGCGTTCGTTACAGTTTGTCCTGCCCTGTTTACGTTCCATGTGTAGTAGACTCCTTCCGTGTTTACTCATGTATGTGTAGAAACTGATTGCTCTAAACCACCTTCCACTAAGTTATTTCCCTATTTAATCACTTAGCTGGTACTTCTCTTAAATCAGTGTAGCACATTAGTGGCCTCCGTGACGGCTTCCCCAGCGTTATCGGCATAGCCATCAGCGCCATAGCTTTTTGCTATCTCTCGGGTTAAAGGAGCCCCACCAGATTTTACCCATCTCTGGGCCTACTCAAATAGGTTCGGTAAGAAGACCTGCTCCTCTAAAGGGAAATGCCATTGCCCCCGGGGGTTACTCTGACCCTGATGCCCGTTGGAAAACTAAGAGTAAGGATTATGTTTTCTTTGGCTACAAAGTCCACCTGATTGTTGATGCCAAACCCCAGTTACCATTGGATGTTAAGATAACCTCAGGTAGCGAAGATAAATTCAGCCTCGATGGACTCTGCCTATGATGCCTATGAAAACTATCGCTTCGCCATTGAAGATATGGGCATTTCCACTACTATCGCTCTGAACTCCAGGGGTAGAATTGATGCTATCACTAAAGGCTCTCTTTACCTCTTAAATGATGGCACATACACCTGTTTTGCTGGTTTCAAGGTAGTTTACAGGGGCAAGAATAGGAAGTGGGGCCGCCTCAAGTTCCACTTCCCAGCGGCTTTGGGCGGATGCCAGGGCCTCTTTCATTCCAGGTGTTTCCTCTCTAGCTATGGAAGAACATTCTATCTTCACCCCGAGCGGGATTACCGGCTGATAGGGTCTATCCCTAGAGGGAGGGATATTTGGCAGGAGAAGTATAGTGCTCGCACCAGTGTGGAGAGTGTTCATTCTGAGGGGAGAGGTAGCCACCACCTAGTAACTCCTAGGTAAGAGGAATAACTAGAGTGAAGGTTCACGTCTATTCGGCTCTATCTGCTCAGGTGATAAAGAGAATCGGAGCCATCATAATGGAGAGTCAAAGCAAGCCTTATCCCATGCTATGCCCTGTGAAGATTTAGAGAACCTCAAAAAAAGATGGTTGAGCCTTAAGCCAGAGTGATACTATTACCTCAGTTGAGGTATTCCGCCTTTGGCAAGCTGATTAGGTTGTTGTTAAGGTGCTATAATCCTAAAAGATAAGGATTTGAAAATGTAAGATCACAATCAAAACGATTTCCCTGTCTCAAAAACCCTATAAAAATAGTCATCCTAAGATTAATCACAAATTTCTAAGCAGCCTCACCAGTCAGTCTGGTTATCGGTATCCTTCCCAGTTCCATGTATTCCTCATCGAGGTAGAGTTTAAGTTTACGGTGTCGAAAGTCATGAAACTCTATCCCGACCCAATACTCTCTTCGCACCTTCAAGTTCCAGAAGAAAAACACGCCATCTGAGCCTGTGAACGTAGAAACTGTCCCCTCCTCGTCTAAGCATTCCAAAGTAATATTAGCTCCCCGTACTGCCTGCCCTGTTTCCTTACTTTCTACCATTCCTCTAAGACGGGCTGCATGTGATGTGTAGTACACTGAAGGTTTGGTTCCATGCTCCGGGTGTAATGGCTTGGCGTCCCATTCCTTGATTAGCTTCGATATCTGGCTCTCTGGGTCTTCAAGGTTTCCAAAAAACATGGCCTGAGCAGGACATGTTCTCACGCATTCAGGCAATAGTCCTTCATCAATGTTTTCGACACATAAAGTGCATTTGTCAACGACTTGCTTGTCCGCTCGAAAGTAGAGGGCGTCATATGGACATGAAGGAATGCACAACTTACAGCCGTTGCACTTCTTTTCATCTATCAGTACTAGCCCATCCTCCCTCCTGTAAATCGCTCCGGGAATTGGACAAACCCCTACACAGGGGGGGGCCTCACACTGCATACAAAGCAGTGGTGTCAAATTTCTTACCACGTAAGGGAATTTCCCCAACTCAACTTCCATTGGCCATATCCTGTAGTATTCACGCCCCGCATACTCACCAACCGGAATACTATGGTTAGCCTTGCATGTAGTCATACACGCTTTGCATCCATTGCACGATTTTAGATCTATAAGCATTCCATATCTAACCATCTCAATTACCTCTAGGCTTTATATACCTTGACTACTGCTTCACAGTGTGCCTGTCCGGCAGTCCAAGGTACAGAGTGTTCAGGAACAAAATCTTGCACGTTTACTCCCTCCCTTGCTCTTGATAGTTTGTCCATAAGCCTGGATTTGTGTCCATAACCATAAACGTGCCAAACAGCGCTTGGATGTATCCCCTCAGTTACTTTTACCCTGATCCTATCCTTTTTACCCGTAGCCTCCGACTCAATCCATACCCAGTCGCGGTCATTAATTCCCAGTGCGGCTGCCCTTTTGGCGTTAATCCACAGAAGGGTATTGCCTAGTTCGCCCTCTAGATATTTTTCCAGAAGCATTGCATTGTTTCTATAGTAATTGCACCAGAAATACGAACACTTTCCACTTAAAAGGTAGAACTCGTTTTCCGACTTAGGTTCTATGGTTATCGGGTAATAGATAGGGAGTGGGTCAAACAAGGGGTCATGCCCTCTTTCATGCCAGAGGTCAACCATCTCAGTGCCGTAGATGTTAAGCCTCCCCGTATCAGTGTCCCATCGTTCTTTCTTGCCAAACTCAACTTTCCTAGTAATCAAGGGAGTAGGATAGTAGACGCCATGCTTGCTCAGGTAGTCAATATCTATTCCAATTGGGGCCAATAGAAAATTCCAGAATTCATCCAGAGAGAAGTCATAATACTCGCCAAAGCCTATTCTGTGGGCTAGTTCCTTTACATAGTCTGTCCAAGGTCTCTCCTCGAACTGAGGTTTCACTACTTGTTGTATTACTGACAGAAATGAGAATTCCGTATCTCCATTCTTTGGGTCACGCACGCTTACTTGTGCAAATCCGTCGTCTCTTTCTAAATATGCTGCTTCAGGTAGCACTATGTCAGCGTAATCAGTATCATCATCAGGCCAAACATGGCTTTTAACTACGAATTCAACTTTCTTGAAAGCCTCCCTCCACTCGCTGTTTTGAGACGCTAGAACATCGGAGCCAATGATGAACAGTGCCTTAATTGGATATGGTTTGCCCGTCCTGATAGCTTTCAAGATATTCTGGGTAATACCATTAGGGAAAATCTCTGTCTTTTTATTCATACAAGGATGCAGCGTGGAATCAAAGTCTGCTCTACCCTCAGTCATCTGATGAACTTCTATAGGTATTCGGAAATCTGCTCCTTTATTGAGAGTAATACCACTAGAGCCATATGGCCCATAGTACTTCCCGCCCGGTTTATCAAAAATGCCTAAGAGGCACATTAGGACATTCCTTGCTCTACAAAATTGCATGCTGTTAGAGTACTGTGCCGAGACATTGTGTTTAGTATAGATGCACACGTGCGGCTTCATAGTTCCGAGATCTCTGGCAATTTCCTCAATCTTTTCCTTTCGGATGGTAGTAATTCCGGCGGCTTCATCAGGGGTATATGTTTCAGCATGCTCGGCAAGCTGCTGGAATGCTGTCTTACAGACTCCTTGATAGGTGTCCAGCTTCACCATGTAGTTTCCCAGAAGGGCTGGCTTAAGAGCAGCACTTAACGGTCTCACATTACCCATGTCTATATCCCAGACCAGATGCTCCCCGTCTTTGTTCTTGAGGGGATACCTATCCGGTTTTATTAGGATTGAGGCATTTGTTTGGTTCAACAGAAATTCCTCGTCGTAGAGTCTCTCTCTGATGATTACATTCATCAGAGAGAGAACAAATGCCGCGTCTGTCCCAGGCTTTATAGGAACCCACTCGGCTCCATACGTATATGATCCCTCATTTAACCTTGGGTCGACGAATACGAATTTCATGCCCCTTCTGATAGCTTCAGCGAATGTCGCATAACTGTGTGTTTGAGTGCAGGGAGTTTCGTGTAGTCCACAAAGCAGATTGTGGCCTACGTAAAGGGAATACTTGGCATTAAGGTAATCATCCCTACCCAAGTCACCGTCTGGGTCATCGAGGTTACCGTAGCCACCTGTTAGCACGTTAGCCACATGCCCATCTGCATAGCAGGACGTTGTTGAAGTATGGACATCATTTGGGGTTCCGTAGTAGCGTGTGAAATGGTTAAACATAGACTCCAAAGGTGGGTGGGTACGTAAAAATACTACATACTTTGCGTTTCCCTCGTCACGATATTTCGTCAAAACAGTGGTTATCTCACCCAAGGCTTCATCCCAGCTAATTCTCTTAAATTTGCCTTCTCCTCTCTCACCAACACGCTTGAGCGGAAACTTCAATTTGTCAGGCGCGTATAACTTGTCAAAACAAGCGAATGCCCGAGTCACCTGCATACCATCAAAGAAAGGGACATCATCCCTAGCGACAAGCTGTTCAACCCTGCCGTCAACGATTTTGACCTTTACTGGAGAATGCCAACTTCTCTCTGCTGAAGTTGTATAAACCCACTCCACCTGTGTGTTTGTTGATAACTCGCCTGCTTCAAGGACCGTGAGGGTCGAAGTGTCAAATTTGATAAGTGCAATATTAGTAGCTGAAGATCTCTTCTTACCAAGGGCTTTGGTCATACTTTTTAGATGTTTAGCTTCCTGAATTAAGAAGTCACTAGTAAACTCTGAGAGAGCAACGAATAACTTGGAATTAGGTTTTTCTTTGAGACACCTAGCGAATTCTAAAACCCATTTCTGCAAATGTTCTTCCAGAAACACTATTTCCTGTCTTATACATAGATCTCTTCTTTGCTTTCCCCCCTTGCTTGCATACCCGCCTTCATTCAATGAAAGAAAATGCATGAACTCAAGCTCAGCGGCTATGTGATCGGGGAGGTCAGCAAATTGGCGTGAAACACGAAGCCCAAGACTCCTGTACAACCGCTTCACCGCCATCGTCGACTCTCCCATTAGGCGTTTGTTTCCTTCTATGTAAAGGCATTCGTAAGGAAGACATGACGGGCTTTTATGAGAGTATATGAAAAGCCCGGTATATTCAGTCTGCATGTCCTCTAGTGAGAGTCTTGCCAATTGCTGCCCCAATTCGAATCCAAAGGACTCATAGCGATTCTTAATGTCCTCTGCGTACGGTAGTTTTTTGAGACTGCCCCTTAGGTCTTCAACCAAATCTGCCTTAGCGTAGTCGAAAAATTTGTGGTCCGGGTAGCAAAAACACAGCGACAGTATCTGGTAAATCATACTTCTTGGTGCAAATAACTCAGAAATTCCCATCTAACCTACCTCGGCATTACTTCCCAGCACGGGCTCCTTCCATATCCATACCCAACATTTTGCCTAATTTAATATAACTCTCAGGCAGTTCAGTCTCATGCTCTACGAAGTAATTCATGGGTAACTTCCAGCCATATTCTTCAGCATGTCTGAGACCCAAAAGTATGTCTGCCAATTTATCCTTCGGGGTTGAGAAAATCATCTGATCATTTCCAGCCATTGCTCGGTAGTGGTCACCGCGACACGGTACAGCAACTTGACATTTACCGTTCTGCATTGGTGGCACGATGGCAAAAACGCAGGCGGCATGGTTGGATATGTTACACTTAACCCCGCGGCCGTCCTTATATTCCCTTCCTAGGAGTAGCATGTTTAATTGAAGTGTATCGCAGTAAAAAACAACCACATCAGGTTCAAAGGTGACTTTTGATAGTGGTGCTGATACGATACCTATATACTTGCCAGGCTCTAAACGAGGGAACTCTTCGGCAAAATGACTGCCAGCTTCCAGTGTCTCAACATCCTGCGGGAAACGATTATGCCCTTCTAGGAAGTAAGCAGGGGGTTCAGCAAGCCCGAAACCTACAACCGGCTCAAAACACCACATATCCTCTTTTAGTTGGGCAACTACTGTTCCATCCCGGCGTGACATAGCAAAACCCTGGCAGGCAAACATGTGATAACCAAAATCCTTCTTTGGTCGTTTCGCACCCTCAGGTATATCTGCCTCTTTCTCCAATAACTTCACTGCTAAAGGGAAAGTTCTGAGCCGCAACCGCCTTTCAAATTCTTCTCCGTATTCACGAAAAACACTAAGCTGAGTCATAAACACCTCCTTTTAACTGGTTAATCTTCCACATTAGAATTGTTTTAATGGATTATCCAGCATGACACCAATTATTTGTTGAAGTCTCACTAGCCACATTTCGCCGTCATTTCATCATGCCCGGTAGCCAGAGTGCAAGTTGAGGCACAGCGGCTACGATAATGAGGGCAATAGTTTCAGCTATCAAGAAATGCAAAGAACCTGTTATGATTTCCCTTATTGGAACATCGGGGCAGACACTCTTGATCATGTAGAGATTTAACCCTACCGGAGGTGTAATCGCCCCCAAGGCATAATTTATCATAAGTAGCGGACCGAACCAAATAGGGCTAAACCCCAGTGCTATGACAATAGGGAAGATAAAGGGCATGGTAATCATTATGATTGATATTGCGTCAAGGAACATCCCTAGGGTAATCATCATTATATTTATGATTACCATTACCCACCAGCGTGATATTTCTAATCCGATTACTTCTTTGGCGAATTGTTCGGGGATACCCAGCAGGGTTAGCCAGTAGGTAAAAAGCTGGGCTCCCACCAGAATGAACAAAATCATGCAACTGGACTTTACCGTATTAAGCATTGACTGGCGTAGCTTGGTCCAGGTCATTCTTTTCAGTATGATGACAATCACTACAGAGACAAACGCACCAACTGCCGCGGCTTCAGTAGCGGTGGCTATACCTAGATAGATAGTGCCCAGAACCGCAATCATAAGTATTAAAGGAGCCCATATTACTCTTAGTGACACTATTCTCTCTTTCCAGGTGAATCGCGGTGCTAACGGAGCGATACTTGGATTCATCTTCACCCGGATGGTGATTTGAATTATCATTGCGGCAGCTACAACAAAGCCAGGAATAAAGGAAGCCATAAATAGCTGACCTACAGATTGCTCGGTAACCACGCAATAGACAATCAGCAAAATACTGGGAGGAATAATTGGGGCTAAAGCACCAGCAGCAGCAATGGAGCCTGTGGCTAACCCCCGATTATAGCCCCGCTTTGTCATCTCAGGAACAGCCACGGTGCCAATGGTAGCGGTTGCTGCCAGAGCCGAACCACAGATAGCTCCGAACATAGCACATGCCGCTACCCCGGCGCTAGCCAGACCTCCATGCAACCGACCCACCCATTTTTCGGCAACATCAAACAAATCAGAGCCAATATTACCTACAAAAAGCACCTCACCCATAAACATAAACAGGGGAATTGTGGCTAATACCACACCGTTTGCCTTGGTGTATAGCGTAACGGCGAACATCTGTAACGCGGCGCTCACTCCCTCAGTCATGAATAGACCAGCCAACCCCAGTATACCCAGCGCTGCGGCTATGGGCATTTCAAAGGCAAGGAGAAATACCAGTGCCCCAAAAACGAGCAGGCTAACTACATACCACTCCACCTAAGAACCCCCCTTTTGTATAGTATAGATATAGCCCGAGATTTTTACCATAAGCACAAGGATTAGGAGAATGCCACCAATGGTAACAAGTAATTGTGATGGCCAAAGGAGCATCTGGTTAATGTGGTAGCTTTTAGCCTGTGTCTCAAACGACTGCCAGGCAAGGTTGAAGCTTGTCCAGGTAAGAAAAAATGCAAAAACCAATATGGGAACCCGGGTGGCAATCTTGATAATAGCCCGAGTTCTGGTAGAGAAACGGTCGACAAGCAAACTTAGGCTGACATGACCATCTCGTGCTTCGGTGTAGGCTAGGGCTAGATATGTGATAGCTACCATGAAATATCCAGTTATCTCATATACCCATTTTAGCGGCGAATCGAACATATAGCGGCACCCCACATCAATCGTGGTGCATACCATCATTATGAGGATAAAGACGGCACCAAGGATGCCTCCCCAATTCACTAACGCTATTATAGCGCGCTTTGTATTCCCAGCTAATTTCCTAAATCGCATTACCGGATTACCTAATATAACTTATAAAAATACGAGTAGCACGATAACCCGGCCCACTCCTGAGTTGTTTGTTACCCTAGTGTGCTGCTCTGCTTATTCCGCGTGTTGCTTTGGAAATTGCCAGTTCTGGCATCTTATATTTATGCCAGAACTGGCAATTTACTGGCTATTCTTACATCCCGAGCATCCAGCGAGTCGGTGGCAATCCTTCTTCGGCTGCGACTTTTGCCATGGCAATATCATACAACTTATTTCCTAAGCCATTAAACTCATCACCGTATGCTTCCTTCCACTCATCCCACTGCGGTCTGGTGAGCTTTACCAATATCTCCCTTTCGTCTGGGGTTATGTTTCGTATCTCTATTCCCCGTGCCGGAGCTGTGTTCTCGGCAATATTCACCATTTCGTTCCAGTGAAGGTCATCATTACGAGCTTCTTGCAGCCGACCGGCTTCAAGACAGACATCCTGAAATTCCTTGGGTAAGGTGTTCCAGACATCAAGGTTTACTGCTAGACACCCTGCTGAGGCAGCATAATTAATCCGTAACCCGTATGTGCAGACCTCGTCTAGTTTCAGTGAGATGATGCTTGGCTCCATCAGGCTAACCCCATCTAGGGTCCCCCGTTGAAGGGCAGTGTAGGTCTCCATCACCGTCATGCTCACTGGAACCATACCCATCTTCTCTACGGCTGCTGTCATCTGACCGCCGGGTGCTCTCACCTTCATACCTTTCAAGGTATCTATGGAGGGGATTGGTGTGTTGGCCCAAACTCCATAAGGAGAGGTCCACATTCGACATACAACCTTAAGATTAAAGGACTCGAAGTATTCGTCTAATCCGGCATCAAGAGCGTCGTGCCAGAGTTTATTTTGGCTGGGATAGTCTCTGAAAGTAAAGGGAAGCTCAACTATCGTTTCCAGAGGTCTTCTTCCTGCTTCATAAGGACCCACAATAAGTCCGGCCTCAACTGTTCCGGCCTCAACTGCCTCGGACATATCAGGTGCTTTACATATTATCTCACCCGGGTAATCTTTGAATTCGAAGGGTAGTCCTCTCTCTTCTGCCAACTCGTTGACCTTGGCGCTCCACCATCCCCATTGATTCAGTGACATCCAAGTATCTGCTGGCTCGTGATAGATAAACTTCATAACCCTTTTTTCTACAGGGGTTGGCGCTGGAGACGCACAGCTCGCTACAAGGGGCACTACTAGCATCAAGACTAGACAGACACTTCCAATTAATACCATTAGTCTTTTGGTTTTCAATTCAATAACCTCCTTATAAGATTTTGGTCTATTTGAAATAATCACGTCATTTTATCGCCTCCTGTGCCATCTAATCGAATCACGCTAACGAGTTTTTTGTTTGTCAAATTCACCCGTAGTATCTTTCCCATCCAGTCATTCATTTGAGCACCTCCTAATACTTGATCATTTGAATAAAATATTGGGTAGCCATAGAGCAATCTGAGGAAATACCATAACCAATATCAAACCGATTAACTGAAGCCCAACGAAAGGTATAACAGAACGCCAGATATCTAACATGAGTATGTCTTTTGGAACCAGCGCCTTCATATAGAAGGTGGCGAAGGGCTCCTCAAGGAGTCTTTTGGGTAGGGTATCATCCGCTGCTGTAAGCCCGGCCTTTAGATTGAAAAACCTTTCCAGATTCCAGATCCTTTCCGCCGCCTTCTTAAAACTATCCATATCATAGCCAGCCCTGGTAACTGCTTCAAGTTCAGGGACACACCAACCCAGCACCGATAACAGCAATTTTCATTTTCCTCCACTTTAAACAGTTACACAAAACCACTGTTTGCTTCATCCTCTGGAAAGGCCGAATGGCTTCGCTATTTTCTTCTCAGCATTCTTTCTTCCCTGGCTAGCTTCTCTACTATGGCCTCCTCAAGCCAACAGCAAAGCTTCTTCCCTGACTCAATAGCACTTATATGAGCTTTTCGCATAAGAATTGGCTTTATCTTTATGCTTCTCGATTTCCTGGTTTCAGCGTTCATGGAAAAAATCCGGGAACTAAGTCGTACTACTAGTCACAACTTACTACTAGCAGAGCTGGTTTGCAATACCGCATTACTAATATTTTTGGTGATAGATATTGATATCCAATACCTGTTTCTTGGTATTGACATGCCGAAGAATCGGTACTACCATTTGTATACTTTATCCCTTTTAATATCAAAGTAACAGCTTGGTTCATTGATTACTTCACTACATCAAGTTAACATCATGTTCGGGAGCCAAAGTACAATTTCCGGGAAAACCATTACAATAATAAGACATAATGCTTGTATAAATATAAAGGGAATCGCTGCCCGGTATATTTGTCCAATACCTATACCTCTATCAGAAACTATTGCTTTAATAAAGAACAAATTAAATCCAAACGGTGGAGTCAAATATGCCATCTCCATATTGACTATGAACAAGACGCCAAACCATAATGGATCAAAGCCTAAAAGTAGTATTATTGGAAAATATATTGGCATTGTAATAAAGATAATACCACTAACATCCATAAGCATTCCCAATATGAAGAAGCTGACCTGCATTAAGATAAGGATGACCCACGGCTCCATTGATATATTTTTCAAGAGTTGAATTATTAACTGGTTAGCGCCAAGTGCCTGATAAACCGAGGAAAAGCACATTCCAGCCAAAACAATCCACATAATCATAGCGGTTAGCCGGCCTGACTCTTTTAATATTTTCCAAATGGAATGCGCATTAAGTTTGCGATGAATAGCAGCAATTACGAAAGCCCCAAAAGCACCCACTGCAGAAGCTTCAGTAGGTGTAGCTATGCCAGTGTATATAGAACCTAGAACAATAATAATGAGTATAAGAGGTAATATTACTGATATGAGGGATGCTAAGCGTACTTTTAATGTACCCATTTCTTCAACTGGTATTGCTGGTGCTTGATCGCGATTTACCCAAGATATAACCAAAATATATGATATAAACATAATAACTAATAATAATCCAGGAACTATCCCCGCTATAAATAGACGGCCAACTGACACACCCGTTACCATGCCATAAATAATCATAGGTATACTTGGAGGAATAAGTATACCCAAGGCTCCACCACCCATTACACTACCCATAGCCAATTTAGGTTTATAGTTACGCTTGAACATAGACGGGAGCGCAACAATACCCATGGTAACCGTACCTGCAGCACTTCCTCCAGACATAGCAGCGAACACAGCACATATAGCCACTGTGCCTATTGCTAACCCTCCTCTTAATTGTCCTAGCCATCTATATGCAGTTGCATATAGATCCTCAGCTACGCCACTTTCTCCTAGAGTAGCACCCATTAATATAAACGAAGGTACAGCAACCATAACCACATTATTCATGAGACTAAAAGTTTGCTGGGCGAAAATGAATAGCGAATTCGAGCTCCAAAACAATAGCGAGAAAATTACTGCAGTACCACCTAGGGCAAATGCTAACGGAACCCCTGCGAAAAGCGTTATTATTAGTAAACTGAAAAGAATTATAGTAAGAAACCCTATACCAATATTTACCTCAACCATTATTAGCTCTTCCTGTAATCGCTGTAGTAATATCACGAATAAATTTTGCTAATCCTTGAAGCAATAAAATAAATGCTGCGATAGGTATCATTGCTCTGGCGGGATATAAAGGAGGTGCCCATATGGAATTACGGTGTTCATTTATTATCCATGAATCCCAAGCAAGCTTTCCTCCATACCAAACTAAAGCAATACAAAAAAGCAGAAGAAAAATGAATGTGATCGAATCTAAGATAGCAACCCTCCTCCGCGACAGATTACTAGTAAAAATATCAACTGCTACATGCCCCTTCACACGCAGGCAATTAGCCCCTGTTAACATGAAGAACGCTCCAAAAATAAATGCGCTCATCTCGTGGGCCCACATTGTTGGCGAATGGAAAATATATCTAGCGATTATCTCATAAATAAGAGAAAACACTATACCAATAACCAACACATTACCAATTCGCCCAACCCAGTCGCTAATATTGTCAATGTAATGCAAAACTACTTCTATCACATGCTCCCCACGTATAGACTCCCTCTTCTATATATCCATTCCCGCCATCCTGCCTATCTTCATATAGCTTTCACGCTGCTCTGGTTCGCACGCCATGTAATGATTTCTCGGTAGCCGCCAGCCATACTTATCACAGTGTCTTAAACCATCAAGTATATCTACTAGTTTACTCTTTGGCGCTGCAAAGATTACCTCATCGTCTCCAGCCATTGCTTGGTAATGATCGCCTCGGCAAGGTACAGCAACCTGACATTGCCCAGTCTGCATCAGTGGCACAACTGTATAAACGCAGGCTGCATGGCTAGACAAGTGACATGTAATCCCATATCCATCCCTATACTCCAAACCTAAAAGTAATGAGTTCAATTGAATTGAATCACAATAAAAAATCACGAGATCAGGTATGAAGTTCACCGTAAATAATGGTGCTGATGTTATACCCATGTATTTGCCAATCTGGAAACGTGGAAATTCTTCTGCATAATGACTTCCTGCTTCTAGCGTTTCAACATCCTCCGGAAAGCGATTGTACCCTTTCAGGAATTGTTCAGGCGGTTCAGCCAGACCATAACCTATAACTGGCTCAAAGCACCACATGTCCTCTTTTAGCATAGTAATCGGTGTTCCGTCTCGGCGTGACATAGCATAACCTTGGCAGAGTGACATGCGATAACCAAAATCATCTTTGGGCCTTTTAGTATTCTTAGGTATATCTGCTTCTTTTTTAAGTAATTTCACTGCCAATGGGAAAGATCTAAGGCATAATCTATCCTTGAATTCTATCCCATACTCATGTAATTTATTAATATCCATTATGAAATCACACCCCTAATACCCTTTATGCTATTTCGCTTAAAAAAGGCTTATTTTATACTTCAAATTCGAAATTTTATATTCTCGACATAGTGGGAAAGTTGCCAAATTATCCAAGGGGATGTTTTGCTAAAACAAACAATAACCCCACTGAGAAATCAATTAAGTGTAAAAACACCAATTCTACTAAGGCTATATTTAATCTCAGTTGGTCTTCATTCAATCATTATTTACAGATAAGCACTCATTCGCCGAGAGGCCAACAACCAACAAGCATCTCTTGCTCCAAGAAATCTAATATAGCATAAGGTAAATTCCCTTCGCAAATTAGATTAAATTTCGCAGAATGATTTTCGCCTCTATTTTCAGTATAACTCTAACCTTTTTCGAGATCAAAAACGACCAGTATCACAAATTAGTGCGGCCTCTTCGGCGAATGATACACCTCCTCAACATTATTAGGAGTAAATGATTCCTCTTACCTCATTCCATTATTCTATCTTATAATCCGTGTACCCCTTCATTCTGAGAAAGTCAGTCACTAACTTCACAGCCTGCTTTGCTCTGGGGCTCATGTTAGCCGTCTCAGTCCAATAACTTTGAGCCACTTCCATCATTTCCGCTTTTTCTGACTCTGACAGTTGTGTGAATTCAACTCCAGCTTCTGCGAGATACCCTTTACATTCTCTCTCTTCTATTCTGTAAGCTAAAGCATTATTGAAGTGGGCATAATCCGCGGCAAGTTGCATTATTCCTTTAATGTCATCCGGCAACTCTTCCCAGGCTTCTGGATTTACAAACAACTCGTCAGACATAATATTTGGTGTAAGTACAGGATAATCCATTACATACTTAGCTATTTCATAGAAACCTTGCCTGTAGTATGAAGCATATCCTGACCACGTTAAACCATCAAAAGTACCTAGTTGAAGGCCCGTGTAAATCTCCTCCGGAATGACACTCACGGCCTTTGCGCCAAATGCTTCGATAAGCGCAGCATTCCCGCTGTGAGTTCTTACCATCATACCCTCAAAGTCATCTAGTGTTCTTATCGGCTCTGAGGTTAGTATATACAAGTTAGGACCTTGCAAGCATGTTAGAAGGTGAACTCCCTGATTAGCATAGCTCTCGACCATGAATTCATGAAGTCCTTGTGAGAACCAAAGATCGCTTCCATCGGTATCTGACTGGAGTGCCATTGGAAACAGGAGAACACCTACTTCTGGCATTGAGCCCTTCCAATACACAGCAGTACTTCCACCAACTTCAACTACCCGGTTTTTCACAGAACCTAGAATTTCTGGGCTTGCTACTATGGTTCCCCCAGGGTGAAGAGCGATCTTCATCCGCCCATCAGACAATTTTTCTACCATATTGACCCAAGTAGTTAATGTAGAATAATAAAGTGGGTCCGTAGCTACCATATGTGACTGAAATTTCCACTGGAACACCTCTTCTGTTGGAGCTGGAGCCGGTGATGGCGACGGGCTTGGTGATGCAGTCGGACTCGGACTTGGGGACGGAGTCGGGGTTGGTGCTGGCCCAGCGCAGGCTGCCACAAACGGCACCACCAGCATCAAGGCTAGGCAAATACTACCAAGTAACACGTATAGTCTTTTAGCTGTCATTTGATTCTCCTTTCAAGAATTTAGTCACCTTTGACACCAATTGGCTATCTCATTCTCTCACCTCCTCCAACGCCTACTAATGAGTCATATATTGTTATCAATGAAGCTTGCTTTAACAGTGACACAAAACCATTCTTGTTTCATACTCCAAAAATGACTGTTACCTTCTGGTGCTCTCTACCGAATCTTCCTTTTCTTCTCTGGCTAATTTCTCTACTATGGCCTCCTCGAGCCAACAGCAAAGCTTCTTCTCTGACTCAATAGCGCTGATATGAGCCTTTCGTAAAATAATTGGCTTTATCTTTATGCCTCTTGATTTCCTGGTTTCAGCGTTCATGGAAAAAATCCGGGAACTAAGTCGTACTACTAGTCACACCTTACTACTAGTAGAGTTGGTTTGCAATACCGCATTACTAATATTTTTGGTGATAGATATTGATATTCAATACCTGTTTATTGGTATTGACATGCCAAAGAATTGGTACTATCATCTAAACACTATGTAATCACTTGAAGCACCAACCATACTACCTGTAGGGGTACAATAGCTTTTCGAGATGCATGATATATTTCTAGGGGATAGCATGAGCAAGAAGAGTGTGATTATTATTGCTGCGAGCCAAATAATTCGTGATGGCCTGAAGAGCATGCTAGAGGAGGAATCAGCTATCCATGTTGTTCATGTTTGCGCTCAATTAGGACAAGATAACCAACAATTCCTTAAGCTGAAGCCCGATGTTATGTTAATATGTACTAATTTGATTCCATGTGACGGGGCTGACACAATTGCGCAGTTTCGCGAGTTGGCGCTGAACACAAATGTCATCGCTATCTGTCATTCAGATTCGGATGCCGAATGCATACATGTTATTAAGGCAGGAGTTAGAGCATGCTTTTCCAAAGACATGTCGAGTGAGAGAATGGTTAAATCCATTGAATTAGCAGCTTCCGGAGAGGTCATAATATCTTCAAGGATGGCAGGCGCGTTACTCCGAGAATTCAGTCTTCTAGAACGTGTGAAAGACACTGGGCAGCTGATAAATATCGATACACTCGGTAAGCGCGAGGGTGAAGTCCTTAACCTTGTTGCTCAGGGACTAACCAACTACGAAATTGCAGATACATTGTTCATCTCTAAGCAAACAGTAATGGTGCATATGAGGAACATAATGAGGAAGTTGCACGCACATACTCGAGGGCAAGCGGTGGTCTTCATGAGAGCGAACGATGGACCGAGTATTGCTCGGAGAGGCTAAGGTGGCAAAGTCTTACTACACTGTCTCTTTACCCCTTCAGTAGAAGATACTAGGACGTCATGCCCGCTAGAATCGGCTAGAAGACAACCTTGCACATTGCATCTAATTGTTGGATTGATAGGAATCAAAAGAATAGACTCAAGGCCTTTTACCCATCTGTTTCGCTACAGGTGAAAATCTGTTGTGCTGCTTTTTTAAATCTTCCGGCTGTGGATGTGTATATTTCAAGGTTGTCAGCAAACTGCTGTGTCCCATGATTTCTTTTACAGTATATTCATTAGCTTCATTTTGAAAAGCCCGCGTCGCAAAAGTATGCCTAAATTTATGTGGATAAACTCTCAATCCATCAATACCGACTTTCTTTGCTAAACGCCTCATATACTGCTGGATGCTACTAATCGAAATATGATCTCCATCAGCAGCCGGAAACAAATAAAGGGAATCTGAATCAGATAAATGGCCTCGGAAATTGTTAATATAACGCATTAATGCCTTTTTAGTAAACCTGTCGAATGGGCAAATTCTCTGCTTCCGCCCTTTCCCAAACACAGTAACCCAACCATGACCAAAATCCATATCACCCATCTTAATATTTGCCAGCTCCGATATACGCATCCCCGTATCCAATAGAAGCAGCAATATGCAGTAATACTTTGCACCCAAAGCCGTATTCCTGTCTATTACTGCAAGGAGTTTATCAACCTGCTCGATGCTCAGAGTTGGAATTATGTACTCGGATACTTCTGGCAGAGGGTATTTAGATAATACATTCTTCTCAATGTATTCATCACGTGCAAGCCAACCCCAGAAAGCCTTCACAGCTCTAACGTGTCCCTGTATGGCAGATTCCGATAATCCACCAAGGTCTTTGCCGTTATGTTCCCTATTAGGCCATCTTTTACGGTTCTGGAGGAAATGTATATATTGGGTCAATTCACCTCTTCCTAATTCGGGAATAGGTTTCAGCAGGTTGCTTGACTCAAGGAAATCAAAGAACTGGTTAAGTATTTCCAGATACCATGAAATCGTATCAGGACTGCGGTTATAGGCTTCTAAACTAAGGCTATACTCATCCAGCATATCCTTCCAGGATAACGAAAAGAGACTGAGCTTGCTATTTTTGTCAATCCGTCTAATCATCTCTACACCAAATAAAAAAGCGACGAAACAATACGCCCGAGATATTAAAATCTCACACGGACTGCTTCATCGCTCAGTTCTGTCTCTATCGTCGGCGACGAAGACTAGAGTTCTATTCAATTGTTGATTTAACCTTAGCAAAGAAACGCTAAAAAGTCAAATCGTTCCTCTTTCCTGTTTTCCACTTTTGTGATTCTCCATCACTAGTGGTTGCCCTGAGGAAGCATGAGTACAACCGGCCCATTGTTTATTGCTGCCTGGCGATTGATAGCTTTGTATTCTATCTCTCTACCCTTTCGTATTACGTCATAACCGGATCTTGCCATATCATAATCATATTTCGATACTAGCTTATCTTTCAGTAGCGGGGTAAGCAAAAAAGCAAACGCTTCCGTAATAACGTTGACATTCGGTTTCTGTGCCCAAAAATCGGAGTAAATCCTTGGTAACTCATGTTTGTATATGATGGCACCAGCCGCGGTTGCTCTTGGATTGATGTCAAGCCTTTCTTGCCGGAGAGTCAGCATCATACTCGCCAGCCGATCAAGATCTTCCGTGGTAAGCTGCTCGCGATCGAAAAGAAAATCCAGGATCAAGTGGCAGATGTAAAGGTCACTGGTTTTTTCAGATATTTCCTTTCTTAAACGCTGCAGCTGTGACTGCTCCGATCTTATCTCTCCATCCAGTTTTATTGTCTCCTTTGATTTAGCGGCTACGGAGTTTGTAAGTGCAGCTTCAGACGCCTTTAGCTGTATTATGTTTCTTAGATAAGTGTCCTTCTCTAAAATGAGGCGGCTGACTTTGGATTTAACCTTATCTCGTTTCTGCTCCAGTTGCTTAGTAACAACAAGGATCGACCCGGTATCTCTTATCTGTTCGCATAGTCTTTGCTTATCCTTTTCAGTTAGACCTGTACCCTTAAGCCCAGAACGGATTACTGCTTCCACTTCTTTAATCCTCTGCTATGAGAGGTTATTCTTGGCCATGTGTTCCTTCAGTTTGAGCTGCAGGTTTTTCTTTTGCCGGTGGAAGCTATCCTGAGCAGAGGCTATGGCAGTATTTATCGAAGCAATTGTCGCATTGACTCGTTTCTGCTCGTCATCGCACTTTTGTTTAAGAGCCCTTAAACCTTGCTTTTTCACCTCAATGTTCGCCTCAATGTTCCTTAATTCTGTTACTTTGGTATTATAATTCCTGACAAGCGACTGGTAGGTCAAGCCAGTTTCAGAGCGTAATCGTTGTAATTCCAGTGCAGACTCGACAAATAATCTGGAGGATTCACCAGGGTAAGCCAGCTCCTGGCAGATATCTAGCCACTGTAAAGCCTTCTCGCTATCTACTCCCATCTCCTTAAGTTTGGTATGTAGTTTAAGATAGCCTTTCAGTTGAGTTACATTGGCACTTTGCTTCTTCAAGTCAACAACAAGGCGGCGAAGCTCATCGATATATCCGGTCATACCTGGCGGTAGGGGCAAATCACCATCCCTAAACTCATCGATGATGCTTACCACAGAACCTTTGGATACTGGTAATTGCGCCGCAATCTCATCAAGGGTTAACCCGGTCAAGAACAGCTTGATAACCCTTAACTTTAACTCCACGGATATTTCTCGCATCGTATTTCTCCTTTAAACTTTGGCATTTGACCATTTGACTGACTGACTATTTGACCGATTTAGAAAACGATTCCATTACATATAACTTCCCCTCCTTTAGGTTATTTGTTTGTGGAATGATTAGTGGAACGGACCAACGGATATAGACTGCGGCTTTCAACCATGTTGTCCACCGGAGAAAAGCGCTGGTGCTGTTTCTTGACATCACCGGAAAAGAGGTTAAGGTAAAGCCTGACCGAAGCCAGGCTGGAATGACCAAGTATCTTCTGAAGGCTGAAAATATCGCCGCCGTTAAGCAGGTAATTTTTGGCGAAGGTGTGGCGGAACGTATGCGGCGAACACCGCACCCCGGTAATGCCAGCCTGCTTACCGGAGCGCCTCAACATTTGCTGTATACCGCTCCTGGTGAGGGGCAACCCCTCTTCGCTTAGAAAGAGCCTGGTAACTCTGTCGGTCAGCGGTCGTGGTCGGTATTGGTTGATGTACTTCCAGAGAGTCCTCTGGACGAGTGAGCCTATCGGCACCAGTCTTTCCTTGTTACCTTTGGCCCGTCTGATCTTGATAGTACCTTCTGTCAGACCGATATCACCAAGGTCAATACCGACCAGTTCCGAGACTCTGATACCTGAGTCGAGTAGCAAGAGCAGGATCGTGAGATTGCGACACCCGGAGCCGTTTGAGCCCTGGTAAACCGCAATTAGCCTGGCTATCTGTTCATGGCTAAAGGTGTTAGTCACCTTGGTTGTCGCTTTGGGAATTGGAATTTTCGTCATGGGGTTGGTAACAAGATACTCTTCTCTGGTTGCCCATGAGAAGAATGACTTGAGCGTGCGAACGTAACCCTGTACCGTGGCTTGGGATAGTGGTTTACATTGATGCGGTGTTTTGGCTTCCAGCTGAAGGTAACGGACGAATTCCCGGATATGATGCTTATCAATCTCATTGATGTTGACAGGATAGAAACGGGAATTGAGGAATTGCAGGAATCTCTTAAGGAAACAGGTGTACCACTCGATGGTCTTGGGGCTCTTACCTTCCGTCTGGCATGATAGCTCAAAGCCCCGGATGAGGTTGGCAATGTCTAAAACGCTGGTTTCCATTTTCGGCCTCCTTAAAAATCAGGTTGACACGTCCTGTGATAATCAGGTTGACAACTTTACTGAGGCCAATAAAAAATCGGCCTCTTTTGGGGCCGATTCCAGCACTTTTAGCTTTGATTTTTAATATTAAGTGAGCCGTCAGGGGCTCGAACCCTGCACAACCTGATTAAAAGTCAGGTGCTCTACCAACTGAGCTAACGGCCCTTATTTCTACGGAAAGTATACTCTATCAGTACCTTAGTGGTCAATAATTTAATCAGGGTTTGATAAGGATATGGGGCGTTAGGATAGAGTTGAGGTGATTCCAATAAGACCCTTAAAAAGTAGCTTGACACTAAGCCAGACGAAGCGTTATGCTATTTACTTGTATTCGTACTGCCGTAATCCACAAATTATCAGTTGTCAGTGTAAATCTGACTGCTGGGTCGGTGAGGACAGATGAGCCAATTCATTGATAAGCTAATGAGGGTTTCACAGGTTGTGCCTCAGCCGATGGGGTTTAGGACTGCCCAGTCAGCTTCGGAAAAGCCAGGAATATTGCTCATTGCCAGCTTGGCTCAAACTGATATTGACAGTTTGGCGGACCGACTAGCTGGTGCTGATGCTGGGTTATTACATGTTGCTAAGTTAAGCTCAGGAGCTAAAGACTTGGAAAAAGCCTTGCAAGCTGTACCGGGCATACCCTGGGGAGGATGGCTGGAAGGTGTTACTGAGGAGCAAGTAGAGCCGATGACGAAGGCGGTCTTTGATTTTGTGGTTTTTCCACCAGCTAGTACATCACTGGCAATACTTGATGACAATAAAACGGGCAAAGTATTACAGGTGGAGACGTCAATCAGTGTAAGTTTGTTACCTGCGTTTAATGAACTACCTGTGGATGCTATCCTGGTAGCCGGCGAATATAAGGAGAAGCGTTTTCTTACTTGGCAGCACCTTATGTTCTTTCAGCGATGTGCCGATTTGTTGACCAAGCCGCTGTTAGTCTCTGTTCCTTCAAATATCTCAACTAATGAGCTTAAGGTTCTATGGGAAGCCGGGGTAAGCGGTGTGGTGGTTGGCATAGAAAGTGAGCAGCCACCCGGGAGATTGGAGGAATTGCGTCGGGTGGTTGATAAGCTAGACTTCACTGCACCACGCAAGACGAGGAAGGCAGAGCCGCTGCTGCCTTATACTAGCGGAAAAACCTATATCGTTGATGTAGATGAAGGTGAGGAAGAAGATGGAGAGGAAGATGAGTAACACTACACAGGACTCGAAGAAAGGTTATCCCGCTCCAATCAGTCTGAAACAAGAAAATACTTGTTACTGATTTCCAGCCTGGACCTCATTCCCTACCGAGTGCTAGGGGAAAATTTCTTTACCTCAGGTTGCCTTAGCGTGTGATGCCAGTTGCCATGATTTACCCTCCGTGATGATGGACGGGGCAATTACCATCTCAACCTGGTGCATTTCCTGGATAGTCGAGGCGCCGCAGACACCCATCGCAGTGTGGAGAGCTCCAACGAGGTTTTGACTACCATCGGTAACTGAAGACGGTCCGAAGAGAATCTGCTCTAATGTGCCGGTCATGCCAACCTTGATTCGAGTTCCTCTGGGCAATGCCGGATGCGGGTGGGACATACCCCAGTGATAACCCGATCCTGCTGCCTCTTTAGACTGGGCAAAAATAGACCCCAGCATTACCGCATCCGCCCCGGCAGCAAAGGCTTTACACAGGTCTCCACCCTTGCGAAAACCACCATCGGTAATGATCGGTACATATGTGCCAGACTCACGTAGATACTCATCCCTCGCTGCAGCACAGTCCATAGTAGCCGTTATCTGAGGGACTCCTATCCCTAGGACTTCTCTAGTGGTGCAAGCTGCGCCTGGCCCTACACCCACCAGAACCCCGGAGATCCCTGTTCTCATCAATTCTAGACAGGCGCTATAGCTGACACAGTTGCCAACCATAATAGGTATAGATATGGACTGCTTAAGCTCAGAGAAGAGTAGCCCCCGGTAGCTCTTGGAAACATGCCGGGCAGAGGTCACGGTAGACTGGATAACAAAAACATCAGCCTGAGCCTCAGCAGCGAGCGGAGCAAACCGTTTGGTGTTAGCTGGTGCTGCTGAAACAGCGCATATTGCCCCTCCCTGTTTGATAGCTTGAATTCGTTCGCCAACAAGGTTTTCTTTAATTGGTTGTGAGTAGACCTTCTGCAACAAAGGAGTCACTTCGGCGTCTGAGGCTTGAGCAATTTCCGCTAGTATCTCCTGAGGATTTTCATATCGAGTCTGTACTCCTTCTAAGTTGAGAACAGCCAAGCCGCCTAGTTTGCTCATGTGAATAGCAAAGCTAACGTCGGTCACCCCATCCATGGCTGCTGCTACTATGGGGACGGAGAAGGTAAGATTATTTACTTTGAAATCTATATTCGTCTGTTCGGGATTAATAGTTGTATCTCCCGGAACTATAGCCACCTCGTCAAACCCATAGGCACGCCGTAATTCTTTAAACTGAGGACCAGCCATTTTGCTCTCCTTTCTCATCTTAGAGAGTAACTATACCAAATTCTGCGGTTCTAAGTCAAGAAATTGTATTCGTTCATATGATTTGTAATGCGTCACCTAATTTCGTTGATTCCTTTTCACCACTCTGGTTTTTTCAGTAAGCGGACAAAGAGAAGATTAACTTTACCAACGGCGTAAGTTTTCCTTCAAATTAAAACAGCTCTGGACACAGATTGGTGAATATGGTTTAATTAAGCGTTAGAATTAGGGCATAGGAGATGATCTGTGGACAACTTTGGTGATTTCAGTAATACTCTGATAATTCTCATACCAATAATCCTTATTATACTTTTCAACGTCTTCTTCAAAAAGCGCAAGGCTGAGAAGACACAGCCAGAAATAGCCATGAGCTTGCTATCAGAGGTGGCTATGAATCAACAGGTTGCAAAAACCTCTCTGGATAAGGCGCAAATAAAAAAGTTCAGAACAGATAGCTGGCAGAGAAACCGAGAAAAGCTGGATTTTCTAAGCCAGACGTTGCGGGATGAGCTGGCCAAAGCCTTCGGTATGGCTGATGAGTTCAACCGGGCGGTAGATGCTACCCGTAAGTTTAGGTCCTCCAGTTACCTGGAAGGTATCTCGGTAGAGAGGCTAAGAGAATCGTTTGACCGGAGCCGAAAAGGGCTCGATGATTGGTTCGAGGCAAATAAAGACCAGACAGCGATGACGCCCGGTCGGCGTGGTTGTTTGTTTCCCTAAGATACACCTACTTTCATCAAACTATCCTGCCTTTATGAGAATTGCCCTATTAGAACATCAGTGTCATCGCAGTACTTCTAACTAGTAGGGGTGGTACTACGGTATCCGCACTGATAAATCTCCCGATAGTCGCATCATAGTACCGGGCATTATAGAAGTATAACCCGGTATCGTCCAGCCTCTGCCCGGTGAATGTATCTAAATCACTAATCTTAAGAAGGCGGCATCACTATTTTCCAATTCATATCATCCAGTTCTTGCCAAGTTAAGCTCTCCGAATAGACTACTTCACCAGACTCCTTCTTCGCCTCTATAAGAAACTCTTGGTCATCTGAATAGACATTAATGGGGGATATCGCAATAGTAGTAAATTCAATTGAGGTGTTCGACGAAACATCAGTTTCGCGCAAACCGTCTATGTAAATGTCGAGCATTTAGTCAGTTTCATTAACCACAGTAATCGATACTCCTGAGTCGCCATATTGACATTGGCACCCTGCAAATGAGATTGAGGTCAAAACTGTAATAAGAATGATAAAGATCGGACGCATCGCGTTAAATCGATGTTTCATTTTTAGCCCCTTATCTTAATTATAGCAGGTTGGGAAACACGACAAAAAGAGAATCAAATCGGTCGCTGTGTTATAATTACATGCGGAGCGGAGGATATGCCTCAATATTATATCTGGACTATCGGTTGCCAGATGAATAAGGCGGAATCGGAGCGACTCGGTAGCTATCTGGAGCAACTGGGATACCAGGCCACAGCTACCGTTGAGGAAGCTGACGTTGTTGTCCTTAATAGTTGTGTGGTGCGCCAGAGCGCTGAAAATCGTGTTGTCAATAAGCTGAGCGCTCTGAAATCGTTAAAAAGGTTGCGCCCCGCTTTCACTCTGGCGGTAACTGGTTGTCTGGTAGACTCTGATGTTGAACATCTCAAGCGAAGCTTCCCGTACGTGGATTATTTTTTTAAGCCAGGAGAATCTCCACCGTGGCTGGAAAAGGATAAGGTGAGTCCGGTAGTACTTCGGAACCCTTCACCCTGTACCTTTGTACCCATCATCCAGGGGTGCAATAACTTTTGCTCTTATTGCATTGTCCCCTACCGTCGGGGCAGGGAGAAGAGCCGACCGATGGCAGAGATATTCGATGAGGTTAGAGAGCTGGTGCAGCGTGGGGTGAAAGAGGTTACCCTGCTGGGGCAAAATGTGGATTCATACGGGCACGACTTGCCTGACAAACCCGACCTGTCCGACCTGTTAAAAGAGCTAAATGCTGTAGATGGGCTACTTAGAATACGTTTTCTGACTAACCATCCGAAAGATATGAGCTCCAGGATCATTACTGCCATAGCTAATCTGGATAAAGTCTGCGAGCAGATAAATGTTCCTGCTCAGGCTGGTAATGATGATATTCTTCAGGCAATGAGGCGTGGCTATACTATAGACTACTATCGCCAGCTTATCACTGAGATACGCAGTAGCATGCCCGGTGTAACCCTGAGCACTGATGTTATTGTCGGTTTTCCCTCGGAGAACCAGGAACAATTCCAGCAAACGGTCGACTTGCTCTCTGAGCTAAAATTTGATACAGTTCATGTAGCTGCTTATTCGCCACGACTAGGAACTCTTGCCTCCAGGCAGTTTGAAGATAATGTCCCACCGGCTGAGAAGAAGAAACGGCTGCAGGAGGTTGAGCAACTCCAAGAGAAGATAGCTGCTGAGATTAATGCTCGGCTGTTGGGCAAAACAGTTGAAGTCCTGGTAGAAGGACAGAAGGGGGGTAAATGGTGGGGGCGTACTCGAAGTGATAAACTGGTGTTCTTTAATGGCCAACGTAACTTTCTGGGGCAACTGGTGAAAATCAGGGTTGAGAAAACCAGCCCCTGGTCGCTACAGGGTAACGTTGAATTAAGTAACAACTAATTAAAATCGGGAGGAGAAATTGGATAAGAGTAGAATGCTAAGTTTGGGGTTAGTAATCTTATTGTTGCTCACTATAGTATCTATTAGTGGCTGTGCTCCGGCAGGAGAGGAGCCTACAGCAGGATTTGACTGGACGGTAGTCGTTTTTCTGGTATTTATTTTTGGACTCTTCTATTTCCTTTTTATCAGGCCACAACGCAAGAGGCAAAAAGAACACCAGCAACTGGTGCAAGAGTTGAAAAGGGGAGATAAGGTAGTTACAGCCGGCGGCATATATGGCGTGATTGAAACCATCAGTGAGGACAGCGTAGTCATAAAGGTAGAGTCAGGAGCTACCATGAGGGTGGCTAAAAATAGCGTGGCCCTCAAACATGAGGGGTCTAAATTCTAGCTTGTTTTCAACAGGATTGTAGCAGAATAAGGGTCAAGCTGGCACAGACCAGAAGGATACCGATTCCCAGCAATGTGTAGAGGAGGCGGAGATGTTTTGGGTTCACTAGTCTTGTCTCCTTTTCACCTTGTTTTTTCTCTCATACTGAGTGTCGTTAATCTTTTTGAGCCGTTTGATGGCTCTGCCTGACTTAAACCGATTTAGATTGACAAAACCCTTGGTTCTGTTCATTGCCTACTTATCTTTTTCCCTCCAAATGCGGCTCATTTATTCTCTAATAATCACTATTCAATTCTATTATACACCATTAAAAAACTAGGTAAAGAGACTGTTTATCACGGGAAGATTGAAGGGGATGAGGTTGATAAACAGTCTCAATTAGGAGTTGAAGCTTCCGTTTGATACTCAGTTATCGCCTTTTTCGTGGTGCTAATGGTTCAAGATGTGATACTTTTTGAGGGCGGGGCACTACTCGGTGGAAAGCGAAGATATATATTATCTCCAGGATACCCAGTGTATGCACTAAGAACAGGGTTATGAACCAGCCAAGATGGGCATTCCTACCGGCGTGCCATAGGGCTATACCCTTCCATATCAGTGACCACACCACACCAAGAGATACAGCCAGCCACATTAAGGCTAAATTTGGAAAAAACGGGCATACCCAGTCTGATGGCATTTTTTCATCTCCTTTCATGGTTATCATACTATATTTGGTATTTGGCAACAAAGTGATAGAATAGAGACGCCAGGGGGTACATTATTGCTATCAATATTAGGGATTAAAGACAAGTTGTTCTATGGTTGGGTGGTGGTAATAGCTTGCCTTATTATCACCACCGTTGTTTATGGTATCAATTATTCTTTTGGCGTGTTCCTCAAACCTCTGGAGAACGAGTTTGGTTGGACTCGCGGGGCAATCTCTGGCGTGTTCTCTATTTATATGCTGTTTTGCTGCATATTTGGTGTTTGGGGAGGGTGGGCTGTGGACAGATACGGGCCAAAAATTGTTGCCCTCTTCATGGGTCTATTTACTGGCTTGAGCCTGTTACTAACCAGCCAGACCAACGCCCCCTGGCAATTATTCATCACCTATAGCCTGCTGCTGCCTCTGGGAACAGGGGCTACCTATATGGTGATAATGGCAACAGCATCAAGGTGGTTTGATAAAAAACGGGGACTCGCTTTGGGTATTGCCAGTTCAGGAGGTGGGTTAGGGCCGCTCCTCATGGCGCCTTTCGCCACCTATCTTATTACAAACGTTGGCTGGCGTGTGGCGTATATCATAGTGGGATTAATCGCCTGGTTAGTTATGATTCCCTCATCTAGGCTACTGAGAAAAGACCCCTCTGAAATTAGAGCTCTACCCGATGGCACAAAATCAGTTTCAAGTGAAACAGGAATGGAAGAGGAGAGAAGAGAGGGCGACACCCAGTTAACTGGATTTTCACTGTCCCAAGCATCTAAAACCGGTAGTTTCTGGCTTTTAGGAGCTATCTGGTTATTGTATGCTTTTTGTTATTTGCTGATGATAACCCACATTGTGCCCCATGCTACCGATATTGGTATTCCCGCTATGGAGGCAGCCACCATCCTCAGCCTGATAGGTGGCAGCAACGTTGCCGGCAGGCTACTAATGGGCAGGGTTTCAGATAGCATGGGTAGAAAAGCGACATCCATCATCTGTGCCATCGTTGTGGCTGGGGCGATGATATGGCTAATCTGGTCACGAGACTTGTGGATGCTTTATCTGTTTGGAGTAGTGTGTGGCTTTTCTTTTGGGGGGCTTGACCCTTGTATAACGGCGCTGATTGGTGACACTTTTGGGCTGCGCAGTATTGGAGTAATAATGGGTACGCTGAGTGTCGCTTGGGGGATTGGCTCGGCTATTGGCCCGGCTGTAGGCGGATTCGTGTTTGATGCCAGTGAGAACTACTCTACAGCTTTCTTAATGGGGGCAGTGGCTATGCTAATAACCGCTCTGTTAATAGTTTTAGTCAGGCGGGAAAGTATAAAAATTTTTGATGGTGGATGAAGGCAGCAGGAGTGTCTTAGTTAGAAAACAAACATACTAGCTGCCATCTCGGCCAGTCTCATTACGTAGCCGGGGATAATACCCAGTAGTAGAACACCAAGGCAGGAGAGAGCCAAAGCCACCCTGAGCGCCCCGGAGGATGGCACCTTTTCCTCGGAGGCTGGCTCGCCCAGCCACATTACCTTGACCACTCGTAGATAGTAGTAAGCGGATATTACACTGTTTATTACCGCAATGACTACCAGCCACAGCAGGTTATGCTGCACCGCACTACTGAAAATGTAGAATTTAGCCATGAAGCCAGCGGCTGGGGGCATACCAATAAGAGAAATAAGGCATAGGGTCAGGGCTAAGGCTAAGAACGGTGCTCGCTTGAACATACCGGAATAGTCCTTAATCAGGTCGCTATCAAGCTTATTCGAGATAGCAATAATGGCAACAAAAGCTCCCATATTGGTCAGGGCATAGCTGGCGAGGAAGAAGAGAACGCCACTTCGCCCCAGAATATCAGACGCTGGGGAGAATCCCACCGTGGCTAATCCCACCATAAGATAGCCGGCCTGGGCGATACTGGAATAACCTAACATGCGCTTGATATTAGTCTGGGGAATAGCGGCGACATTGCCTAAGGTCATACCGATGGCTGCCAGCACAGCAATGGTTAATCCCCAGTCCAGACTGAGCCACTGCGGCAGGCCGAAGGCAGAGTAAAAGACCCGCAGTATGATGGCGAAACCGGCAGCCTTACTGGCTACCGAGAGATAGGCGGTAATCGGCGTTGGTGCTCCTTCATAAACATCAGGCACCCACATATGGAAGGGTATAGCCGCAATCTTAAAGCCAAAACCAGCTATCATCAACACTATGCCTAAGATAAGAGCCGGGCTGAAGGATGCCGCCTGGATGGCGAGAGCAATCTCGCCCAGCTGTGTCTTTCCGGTAAAGCCAAAAACCAGTGCCATGCCGTAGAGTAGTACTGCTGAAGCTACCGCCCCCAGCAACATGTATTTAAGCGAGGCTTCACTCGACTTGGAGTCTTTTAAGAAACCGACTAGTACATACAGGGAAATACTGGTCAGCTCCAAGGCGATATAGAGAGAGATTAACTCAGCGGTTGCTGCCATGAGCATCATACCCAGAGTGGAAATTAGTATTAAGGCATAATATTCACCTTGAAAGCGAGCAAACTTGGATACATAATCTACCGAAGACAGGATAACCAGGGCAGCGATACCCAGGAACAGTAGCTTGAAGAACAGGGCGAAGTTATCTACCGCCAGCATGTTGTTGAAAATGGCTTGTGAGCCACCTTCCCACATGGCTAAGGTAAAGCCAGCGGATACCACTATGCCGGCGATGCCGACCACAACTAGCCACCCTTTGCGCTGGATAAAAAGGTCAAGCAGAATCACTATTATTGCGAAAGCGACTAAGCTTAGTTCTGGTGTAAGTAGCTCAAGATTCAAAATTTTATCCCCTTTACCTATCCTAATAAGCCCACTATGGGCGAAATACCTAGTTTAATAATGTCGGTCAGAATCGCCGGGTAGATACCAACCAGCATGATTACCGCGATAAAGGCGAACATATATACTCGCTCTATAATATCGGCATCCTTGACACCATTGTATTGCTCTAATACTGGCCCATAAAATACCTGCTGTAGCATCCATAGAATGTAGCCGGCAGTAACAACTACTCCCAGAACAGCCAGGATGGTGTAAACCTGGATACCCGGAACAATGGTAGAAGAGAAGCTACCGACAAAGACCAGGAACTCGGCGGCAAAACCGCTGGTAGTTGGCAGACCCAAAGACGCCAGGCCAGCTACAGAAAAGACGACGGCTATAATCGGTACTTGCCGCGCCAGCCCACCAAGTTTTCTGAGGTCGCGTTCTTCTACGTTGTGTATTATCAGTCCGGCCATGGCAAAGAGAAGTCCAGTAATGATACCATGGCTGAACATTTGCAAACTGGCTCCTACCAGACTAACCTGACTCAGGGCAAAAACACCAAGTAACACATACCCCATGTGGCTGACACTACTGTAGGCAATCAGTCTCTTTATGTCGGTCTGTCTCAAAGTTACGGCGGCGCCGTAGAGTATGTTGATTACGGCTAAAATTATAAATAATGTGGCAAAAGACTTGGCCACTTCGGGTAAAACACTGACACAGATGCGTATCATTCCGTAGCCACCCATTTTGAGCAGTGCCCCGGCCAGCACCACACTGACTGCGGTTGGGGCATCAGTATGGGCATCGGGCAACCAGGTATGCAGCGGGAAGACGGGTAACTTGATGGCAAAGCCGATGATTAGTAAGAAGAAGATGGCAGCTACTGGCATCACCGACTGTATCATCGCCAGTCCGCCCTGGGCAATCTCTATCATATTGAGGCTACCGGTGATGAAATACAGGCTGAGGATACCGACCAGCATGAAGGCGCTGCCGAACAAGGTGTAAATCACATACTTTATGGCTGAGTACTCTTTTCTGCCGGTTCCCCAGATGGAGATCAAGAAATACATGGGGACAATTTCAATCTCCCAGAAAAGGAAGAAGAGCAGCAGGTCAAGAGAGCAAAACACTCCCAGGATGCTCGATTCTAGTAATAGTAGCCAGGCAAAGTACTCGCGGGGTCTCAGGTTAATCTTCCACGAAATTAGGACTACCAGGAAACCGAGAAAGGTCATCAGTATCATCAATGGCAGGCTCAGACCGTCGACGCCCAGATGATAGTGAGCATTTATTGCCGGAATCCACGACAAATTTTCTTCAAATTGAATCACGCCGGCGGTTGCCAGTGACTTGTCAAAGTTACAAAAGACAGCGACCGATAAAGCCAGTGAGATAAAAGTAAAAATAGCCGCTAGACGCTTAATTGCCCCCGATGATAGACCGGGTAAGAAGGCAATCAAGATTGCCCCGACTATCGGGAGAAAGATTATCGTTGTTAGGTATGGAAAATCCAATTAAGCTGACTCCTTTTCAACCAAATAGATATAGACAAATAATAATAGCCAATACGCCTATCCCCATAAACAGTCCGTATAGCTGAAGTTGGCCGGTTTGGGTCCTACGGATAACTCTGCCCGTGGCTATGGCGGTATTAGCTACTCCGTTTACGGTTCCATCAACGGCGTTATTATCAAATAACTGGAAGCTGGCGAAAAGCCCTTTAATCAGGACAAGCCTGACGATGATATCTTCATAAAGCTCGTCAAAGAAGTATTTCCGGTAGAACAGGGTGTATAGTGGCTTGAATAGACTGCCGATTCGTTCTGGCGAGAGCCATCCGGCACTGTACATAGCGTAGGCAAGCAGAATGCCCAACCCGGCGCATATTAGTGATATCCAGGGTAAAGGATGGGCCAGCATGCCGAAGAAGCCCTGAATAAAGCCGTGTGTTTCCCCGTGACCCATAAAGGCGCCAAATTGCCCGGTAACATTCCAGAAACCGGAAACTACTGCCAGAACAGCCAGGATAACCATTGGTATCAGCATTACTCTTGGCGACTCGTGCGGGTGGGAACTGTGAGCTTCCGGGCTGCCGCCACGGTATTCACCGCCAAAAGTGATAAAAATAGCCCGGAACATATAGAAAGCCGTCATGAATACGGTAATAAAGGCTAAAGCGAACAGTAATGGCTGGCTGGCTAGAGGAGTGAGCGGGTTTAGTGTTGTGGCCAAAATCTCGTCCTTGCTCCAGAAACCGGCCAGCGGCCAGATACCGGCCAGACTAAGCGAACCGATAACAAAGGTGGCATAAGTCCACGGCATCACTTTGCGCAGCCCGCCCATCAGCCGCATATCAAATGTCCCTGTGGCATGACTGACACTGCCGGCGCCGAGGAAGAGCAGTGCCTTGAAGAAGGCGTGGTTAAAGAGATGGAAGATACCAATGGCGATACCGCCGGTCCCCAGTCCCAACATCATGTAGCCGAGCTGGCTGATGGTAGAGTACGCCAGCACTCGTTTAATATCGTTCATTACCAACCCCATGGAGGCAGCAAATATGGCGGTAAACGCACCGATGACGGCGACTGTGGTTAGTGCTTCCACTGAGTGTTCAAAAAGAGGGAAAGTGCGGGCGACCAGAAAAACGCCAGCGGCTACCATTGTGGCGGCGTGTATCAGAGCACTGACCGGGGTGGGGCCCTCCATGGCATCCGGTAGCCAAACATGTAGCGGAAACTGTGCTGACTTACCAGCGGCTCCGGCAAAGATACCGATGGCTGCCCAGGTAAGGAGTGTACCCCCCAGCGCACCGGCTATTGCCAGTTCATGCAGTTCGGTGATATTAAAGGTACCGGTGTTGGCATATAGAGCTAAAATGGCGGCTAGGAAACCAAAGTCGCCAAGTCGGGTAACGATAAAGGCCTTCTTGGCGGCATTGGCTGCCGATGGTCGGTGGAACCAGAAACCAATAAGCAGGTAAGAGCCAAGCCCCACCAGCTCCCAGAAGACGAAAGCCAGGAGGAGGCTATCTGCCATAACCAAGCCAATCATCGCGGCCGAAAATAGCGACATAAAGCTAAAGTAGCGATGGTAGCCGGGGTCTCCATGCATATAACCCTGGGAGTATATTTGTATCATCAAGCTGACTACGGTAACCACAATTAGCATTACCGCTGTCAATGAATCCATTATCATCCCGATTTGGAAGGTAAAACCGGGGTCAATTAGTATCCAGTTAATAGTTGGCACATCTAGTTCATGGTGAGGTGCTGCCATCACGACACTAAGTGCCCAGATAGACAGGGCTAAAGAACCGGAAAGAGCAGTAATAATGATATAACCGGCGACCTTCGAATCAGACTTCACGAAAGGCCTGATGAACAGCGATATTACTATGAACGAAAAAACCGGCAGAAGAAATATTAACCACATTAACTCGGTTGGCATTATAGCTTCCTCAATACCTCTTCTATAATATGCTTTTTATCTTCCGGTACTAGGACACGATAGGTAGTTAGCTCGTGCCCCGGTGCCTCACCGGACAACGGTAAAATACGGGTTGGAATACCTTCTCCTTCGAAAGCCTCCTTCCACATTTCAGCCATCATCAGGCTGTTGGCCTTTTTAATTTCTACCCACATAATGTATCACCACTTCATTAAGTCTATTTGGGTGGCATCTATAGTGTCACGATTTCGGTAGATAGCTATAATTATAGCCAGCCCAACGGCAGTTTCAGCTGCTGCCACCACTATAATGAAAATAGCAAAAACTTGCCCTGTTAGCAGTAATGGCACGATATATCGGGAGAAGGCAACCATAGCAATATTCACCGCATTAAGCATTAACTCGATAGATATTAAAATAATTATGGCATTGCGTCTTGTCAGAACACCATACAGTCCGATAGAGAACAGAATGGCTGATAGTATAAGGTAATGCTCTAAACCAATAGACACTTGCTTACTTCTCCCTCACTAAAACGATAGCTCCTAGGATAACGGCTAGTAAGAGAACGGCACTAATCTCCACCGGTAGAATAAAACCGCCATCACCAAAAAGCTTACCGGCGAGACCAGCAGTAGTCGGCGCAACCGGCGGTGCCCCGGATATCTGCCACAGTGTATTAGTGGTGGCATAACCCACTGCTCCCAAGAACAATATAGCTACAATCAAAGCTGGAATTCGTAGCTTATTGGAGGGGCTACCCTGTTGAACATCTCTGGTTAGCATGATAGCCAAGATAATTAATACCGATATGCCGCCGACATAAATCAGAATTTGCACTGCTGCCAGAAAATCGGCACTTAGGGTAACATAAAGTCCCGCCACTGCCAGGAGGCACAAAACCAGAGCCAAGGCTGCCCGAAAAACATTTCGCAATAGAACTACGGCTAAAGCGCTGGCTGTTGCTATGACTGCTAATATCCAGAAAGCAATTTCAAGCCCCATCACTTCTCCTCGTTAATCCTTTCCACAAGTAAGGTCTGTCTCGGTAGGTCCTTCGCAATCTCAGGGTGCATGTAGCCACTGGGCCGTCTCTCCGCTGACGAAAGCAGACCATTATTAGATTGTACCAAATCGCCTCGCCGGTACTGCGCTCGCTCGTAGGCGTAACCCATAAACAGTGCCTCGTAAGGGCACGCCTCCACGCATAGGCCACACTGGATGCAATATCCGGTATCCACTTCCATCTTCTCGACTTTATATTTATTTTCCTCCAGATTAACCGAAGTGATAATTTGGATAGCACCCTGGGGGCAGGTTTTGGCACAGGTGCCGCAGCCGGTGCATTTTATGTTATTCCAGATGAGCTCATTGCCACGGATCCGGCGTGAGGTGTTTAGCCTTTGCTCAGGATACTGCACTGTTATCGGGTGACGCAGCAGGTGTGCTATGGTTACCCGTAGGCCTTTAGCGATTCCTTTTCCGTACCGTTCAAACTGCAACTCTACCCCATCCTAACTTAAAGAATTTTGACCATAGCAGTATCAGTATTGCCATGATGGCAGTGTTAACCAGTATCATTGTCCAGGGTAGGGCTTCCGGCCAGACTAACACTTCTATAGCGGTGATAAACAGGTTCATCAAGGCTAAGGGAAACAGAAACTTCCAGGAAAGTGCCATTAACTGGTCTATTCTAACACGAGGCAGCGTGGTGCGTGTCCAGATCATAACAAAGAACACCGCGAAGACCTTAATCACAAACCACAGCCACGGTGGTAAAATCGGTCCCCTCCAACCACTGAGGAAGAGGGTGGTAATGATAGCCGAAAGAGCCAGAGCTTCTCCATACTCTGTCAGGTAGAACATGGCAAATTTCATACCGGAGTATTCAGTATGAAAGCCAGCGGTGAGTTCTGAGTCAGCCTCAAAGAGGTCAAAGGGACTGCGGTTAATCTCCGCACAGCCAGCGATGAAAAAGATCAGAAATCCCAGCGGCTGTAATAAAATAAAGGGGACATTCTGAGCTAACACAATCTGGTTCAGGGATAGTGAACCGGCTATCAGCACTACACCGACGATAGATAGTACTAATGGAATTTCGTAGCTGACCACAGCCGCAACTTCACGCATGCCACCGAGGAGAGAATACTTGTTGTTTGAACTCCACCCGGCCATAAGCACCCCGACTGTTGAGATTGAGCTAATCGCTATTACATAAAGGATACCAACATTGAGGTCAGCTAAAAGGGCCCCGTTTTGAAAGGGCACTACTGCAAAAACCATTAATACCGGGAAGAAAGCGACAATTGGTGCCAGCCAGTGGACTATCTTATCCACTCTGGACGGAACAATATCTTCCTTGAGTAATACCTTGATTGCGTCGGCTACCGGCTGGAGTAAGCCGAAGGGGCCAGCCCGGTTGGGGCCGAGGCGGGCTTGCATGCGCCCCATCCCCCGGCGCTCGAACCAGATAAAGCCCATCACTGCCAACAGTATAAAAGCGATGATAATAATAGTAAACACCAGCCAATGCCACCAGAACCCACCCGGCCAGTCGGGGGGCAGGCT
>Ga0265594_1000080_pt1 | contig 79698 bp, 95 predicted proteins | sample saktaG_11_FD_190147 | JGI IMG/M metagenome (GOLD analysis project Ga0265594, IMG submission 190147) | Saline water microbial communities from Sakinaw Lake, British Columbia, Canada - sak_2011_5_24_80m | ecosystem: Environmental > Aquatic > Non-marine Saline and Alkaline > Saline ...
GTGGTAGGAGCCTCCTAAAGTAGTCAAGCTACATAAGTATGAAACAAATCCACAGTGCCTAAAGATATTATAACAATAGAAAGAAAGGAATTACTCAATCTATCATTACAGTATTGAGTATACAAGGGAAATATGCAAGCAGTTAAACAAACGAGCCCCTATGTTCGTAAGCAAGTTAGCACAAAACGTATGATGATTGATGTTCTAATTGCCTTAATCCCAGTTGTAATTTTTTCGATTTATCGTTTTGGTTGGGATGCTGTCATTAGAATATTAGTATCTCTTATCCTTATGATTGGTCTTGAAGCCTTAATTTTTGGAATGATGCAAAAGGTTAAGAAAACAGATAAAACATTTAAAGAAAGATTAAAAACAAAATATAGCAATTATACAATCAATAATGTGACTGCACCGGCAGTCAGTGCGATTATCTTTGCGATGCTTATGCCATCAAAGATGCCAATTTATGCAGTTGCAGTTGGTGCTATTTTCGCTATTGTTGTTGTTAAAATGATGTTTGGTGGACTTGGAGCAAATATATTTAATGTTGCTGCAGCAGGACGAAGATTTGTATCACTGGCTTTAACAGGCATGTTTGCTGGTGTCTATGTTGGAATGGATATGGTTGCTGGAGCAACCCCATTAGCAGCATTGAAAAGTGGTATGGGATTTCCAGCTGTTTTAAATAGTTATCCAATCATTGATTTAATTACGGGAAATATTCCCGGAACAATGGGAGAAATTAGTGCCATTGCAATTCTTATTGGTCTTATATATCTAATTATTAGAAGAACTGCTGATTATAGAATTGTCGTTTCAACGTTTGTTACATTTATTCTATTAATTACATTGATAGGACTTAAGTTGTACCCCGCTCAATGGTTTGAATTTGTTTTATATAACATTTTTTCAGGTGGGTTATTATTTGGACTTGCATTTATGATAACAGATCCAGTAACAGCGCCAGTAACTAGACCCGGACGTTGGTTATATGGATTATTAATAGGATCTTTAATCGTTCTTATTCGTACTTTTGGTGCTTATGCTGAAGGTGTTGCTGCTGGCTTATTATTTGCAAATATGTTTGTACCACTTATTGATTATGCAAAATGGTCAACAAATAAGATTAGACCAAGATTTGTTATTGGCTATGTTGTTCTTTTCATTATTATGGCACTTATTGTTTACTTTGGTGTAGGAGGTACAGTTTTATGAAAAAACTTTTAGAAAAACCCTTATTTCATTATACACTTGTGCTAATGATGGTTTCTTTGGTTTGTGGATTTGCAATTGGGGGTGTGAATGCCATTACTGCACCAATCATTGAAGATAATATTATCGATGTAAAAGCAAAAGCCTTTGAAAAAGTATTACCTGGGCTTTCAACATATGATGAATTAGATATTACGGGAGATCCTGAATCAATTCAAAGTAAAGTCATTGGACAAAACGAAACAGGACAAACAATTGGATACATCTATGAAGCTTATGGAAATAATAAGTTCGGATCAATGAGAATTGTTGTTGGTGTTAATGTTTTTGGTACGATTGTTGGAGCTGACTTTATTGAAATTCAACAGACTTATCAAGTCAATGGAACTAGAAGTAATCTTGCTTTGTTTATAGGAACGGCAATTGCTGATCTAGAGCCTAGTGGTGATGTTATCACTGGTGCAACTTTTAGCTATGATTTAGTCACAGATTTACTTTCAGATATTTCTATCACACACGCAAATACATATGAATCACCTGCGCAACCTTACGAGTTTTGGTTTGGAGCAGACTATACAATGGAAAGCGATCTAACATTTGTTCCAACAACAAGTATTTTATCGAAAGACATTGTAAAAGATGATAACGATCAGATTATCGGATTGTTCTATCACTTGAGGGGTTCAGGAGTTTATGATGGTGTTGATGGTCACATTGGAACCATTAATTTATATATTGGTCTTAGCAATGATGGTACTATTTTGGGAATCGACCTTCCCAAAGCTGAATTTGGACATAATACAACAAATCAGTTTTATGGTAAAGTTGTATCTTATGTAAACTCTATGACCGGAAATAATATCCAATTCTTTGGAGGTAATGGGGATTTAGTTGCTGGAGCTTCAAATTCTCAAGCGGTTGTTGATGCACTTCTTACCGCTTTAGGAGGTGCATTATCGTGAATAAAGAAAACAAGTTTTTGTTGATAAATACAGCAATATTAGTCGTTGTAGGTCTTATATTCATTTTAATTTATGCGACTAGCATTCCGTTAGAGCCCGAAGATAAACTGTTTGGACAAATGATTACACTAAGTAATGAAACTGTAATCAATGAAGTACCTACAATAGGGCATTATGAGGTTCTCCATTCTGTTTCTGATGCAATTAATAAGCGTGGAGATAAGATAGGAACGGTTTATCATGTTTATGCAAGAAATGGATTCATTGAAAATCCCGAGGATGAATTTGGGTATATTGAACTTTTGGTAGGGATTGATTTAAATAATAAAGTTTATGTACAAATTATTGAATTAAGACAAACAGCAACATACAATGTTAAAATTCAAAATTATATATACGACTACTATCAAGGATTTAATGCAGATCAACTGGTATCAATTCCAGTTATCAATGTAGAAGATTTAAATGCTGGTGTTACTGCCTCTCAAAGCACAGGAATTATTAAATCACTAGTTTCCAAAGTAGTATCAGAATATTTTAATCCAACATTAAGTGTAAGTGAGGTGACATTCCGATGACCGAAACAAAAAAAATACCCGCTAAAAAAGCAAAAGTAGAAGATAAAGAACTATCACTTTGGGAAATATTTACCAAAGGAATTCTTAAAGAAAATGGATTATTTGTTATGGTATTAGGCTTGTGTCCTGCACTTGCAGTAACATCAACCTTTGAAGGTGCATTTGGGATGAGTGTCTTAGTTGTTATGGTTTTGACTTTAACAAATATATCTGTATCAGCAATTAGAAAACTAATTCCAAACGCTGTACGTATTCCGGTGTATGTCATTATTATAGCTACCGAAGTAACAATCTTAAAGATGTTAGTTGATGCTTTTGCTCCTGATTTAGCTCAAGAGTTGGGTGTATTTATTGCATTGATCACTGTCAACTGTATCATTTTAGGTAGAGCAGAATCGTTTGCTTCAAAAAACAACGTCGTTAGTGCTGCTTTAGATGGTCTTGGTGTTGCTATAGGTTTTGGATTAGCACTATCAGTAATTGGGTTTGTCAGAGAATTTTTTGGAACTGGCATGATTGTTTTAGGAAAAACATTGCCTCTTGGTTTTGAGTATACAATATTTCAAAATGCAGGATTAGGCAGATATGCATTTTCAGTTTTGGCACAACCTCCAGGAGCATTCTTGGTAATTGGATTCCTTTTAGCTGGAATCACTGCCTTCCGTCAAAAAAAGGGGGTTAAGAAATAATGAGCTTACTTGCGATATTAATTTCAGCTATGCTAATCAATAACATTGTTTTAATGCAGTTCTTAGGACTATGCTCATTCTTTGGTGTTTCCACGAAGATGAAATCAGTTGTAGGCATGGGGCTTGCGGTTATTGTTGTTATCCTACTTTCTACAATTATTACTTATCCACTTTATAAGTATGTATTAGTGCCTTTAGATATCAAGTATATTGATACAATCGCATTTATTTTAGTTATTGCATCTCTTGTTCAGTTAACTGAATTAATCATTAAGAGATTTAGTGAAAGCTTATATAAATCTTTAGGAGTTTATCTTCCTTTGATTGCTAGTAACTGTGCCGTACTAGGTGTTGCTTTAACTAATGTTGCTACACCAAATACATATGTTGAAGCATTAACATTTGCTTTAGGTTCTGGTTTGGGTTATGCTTTAATTATCATAACATTTGCTGCTATACGCATGCGTTTGGATTCTGTAACTGTACCTAAAGCGTTAAAAGGAATGCCTATTGCTTTAGTAACTGCAGGTTTAATGGCGTTAGCATTTATGGGATTGGCAGGTATGATCTGATGCAAATACTGATTATTGTTGGATTCGTTAGTTTATTTATCTTTCTATATATAGGAACCATGTATTTAAACGACAGAGTCAAAGTGCCAGAAAGCTGTAAAGAAGCTTATTTGGAAGCTCAGTCATGTGAAACATGTAATAAAGTGAGTGATTCAAAAAGTTGTACTTTCAAGAACACACTTGAGTTTTTAAAGGAGGTAAAATTATAATGGCTATTGTTTATCCACTTATCGTTTTAGGCCTTCTAGGTGCTTTAATGGGTATGATTTTATCGCTTGCCAATAAGTATTTAATGGTAGTAGAAGATCCAAGAATTGATGATATTGAAGCTCTTTTACCGAATTACAACTGTGGTGCATGTGGTACTCCAGGATGTAGAGCATTTGCGGTAGCAATTCTCAAAGGCGAGGTTGAAAATTTAAAAAAATGTAAACCGGGTAAGGTTGACAAACACTTCAATCCGATTTTGGAATACTTGAAAGAGCATCCAAATCCAGATGGAACATATAATAATATAAAGATTTAGGACATCGTTATGTCCTTTTCTTTACTTTTAATATGATATAATAAATTGAGAATTTATATGAGGGAAATTTATGAAAAAAGCATTTTCTATTTTCATTGTACTTGTATCAATCATAATTTTATCGGCATGTAAAAAAACTGATTCACTGTATGAGTTTAGTTTTTATGACTATATGGATACTTATATAAGTGTGAATTTATACACTGATAGTCAGACGAAAGCAGATGAATATCACACATATATTGAAGATATCTATAGCGAGTATCATGAATTATCCACAAATTATGAACCTTTGAAAACTGATTCACCTTACCTTGAAAATATTTATTCAATCAATCAAAAGAATAATCAATTAATTGAAATTGATTATGATTTATATCTCTTGATTCAAAAATCAGAAGAAATAAAGATATTAACTGATGGTTATTTTGATATCTCAGTTGGTGAAGTTGTAAACATTTGGAAGAATATTATTTTAGATGTCAATGGAGATGAAGAAAACACAATAAAAGAAATTCCAGAGGCGATATTTCAAAATGCATTAACTCAAGTATCAGAAATTGAACTTGAAAGTAATGTTATTGAATTATCTGAAACAGACAGTCATTATTATATTCAAGTCAAAAGCACGCATGCTCAACTTGATTTAGGTGCTATATCAAAAGGATATGCTACTCAAATAGTTTATGAGTATTTACTTGAACAAGAAGTTAAGTATTTCTCAATTAGTGCGGGAAGTAGTTCGATTGCTGTGGGTCAAAATATCAATAGAGACGGTGGAGTATTTCATGTCTCGTTAGCAAATCCTGTTCAGTCGGAATCAACCAATCAAACATATGGAATGATATATGTTAAAGATATTGGTGTTACAACTAGTGGAAATTATGAACAATTTGCACTTTACCAAGGATTAAGATATCACCATATTGTTTCACCTAAAACTAAATTACCGATGCAATATTATCATACAGTTACGATTTTGGGTCAAGATTTAGGCGTGCTCGATGCAGTTTCAACAGCATTGTTTTCGATGCCAGCACAAGTATTAGATGATTGGCTCACTTTACATCAAGAAGAATTAGGCATTGAAGTAATTCAATTCAATTATGATACAACAATTACAACTTACTTAACTGATACAGTTTTTGAGGAGTATAGCGGATGAGTTCTAAAATGAGTGTGAAAAACAAAAGAGACCTCTTGTTAGTTACACTACTTTTTACTATACTAGGTGGAGTTTTTATTCTATTTAGACTTTTTGCATTTCAAGGAGAGGCATCTACGGCAAATATTTATTATGGTACTTCTAATAACCCGATAGTAACAATTGATTTCATAAATTATAGAGTATTGAACAATTATGATCAGCAAGTTCCAAGCGAATACACAGATAACTATCCTATTATAGACGAAGCCAATCGAACAGTAACATTATTAGGTGACTACGAATTAAATGGGGAAAGACAAATTGTGGTTATTGAGTATAATTTTGGAGCGAAAAGCGTACAAATTATTCAGGAGCAAAGTCCCAATCATATTTGTAGCAGAGAGGGGATTTCTACAAACTTTCCACTTATTTGTTTACCCAATCGAATACGCGTCGAATTTGATACTACTGATGTAGATTTCACAGTGTAAGCGCCCTATGACAAATATGCGAAAAATGACTTTATTAGCCAATTTTCTGGCTATTGCTATTGTATTAAATATCATTGAATCAGCAATTCCTATCATTCCTGTACCGGGAGCTAAATTAGGTTTTGCAAACATCATCACGCTCATTATCCTATATGTTTATTCTTTCAAAGATAGTGTGAGTATCACATTGCTCAGGGTCATTCTTGTTGCTATTTTAAGTGGAAAACTTTTAGGTGTTACGTTTTATATGAGTTTGAGTGGTGCTGTATTTGCAACACTTGCTATGGGATTAGTTAAACAGTTTAATTATTTTGGAATGATTGGAGTAAGTACGATTGGATCGGTTTTTCATTCTATTGGCCAAATCATAGCCGGAATCTTTGTAATCGGTAGTACTGCAGTTATAGCCTATTTACCTATAATGTTACTCTTGAGTATTCCTGCGGGTGCACTTACTGGGCTAATTGCACAAAGATTTTATATTATTTGGCAATCATGGCATAATACAATAACGGAAATTAAAATAAAATAAAGTAGATTACACTTGATAAATAAAATATTGAATGATATAATAATTGCGCAAAACTTACTATGACCTAAAGGTTATGGCGGAAGGAGAAAAGAAAATGAAATCAGGAATACACCCTAAATATACAGTTAAAATTGTAAAATGTTCAACTTGTGGAAAAGAACATGAAGTAGGCACCACTGCAAGTAATATCCGTATAGATACTTGTTCAAATTGTCACCCATTCTATACAGGACAACAAAAATTCATTCAAGCAGCTGGACGCGTAGAGAAATTTAATAAACGCTATGGTATGAACGAAAAAAAGCAAGACAACAAATAACGTGATTGTTTATCACGTTTTTTATTAAATAAATCATAATAAAGGGGATATTGTTATGTACCACACATATAAAAATGGATTTATAGAAGTTGTTTGTGGACCAATGTTTGCAGGAAAAACTGAAGAGTTGATTCGCAGAATAAAAAGACTTGAATACGCCAAACAAAGTGTTTTAGTTTTCAAACCTAAAATTGACACGAGATATGCAGTAGAAGAAATTGTTTCTCACAATCTAAGTAAGAAGCCTTCGATTATTATTGATAAAAGTATCGAAATTTATGATTTTATCAAATCGGATACCGATGCTGTTGTTATTGATGAAGTGCAATTTTTTGATGATGATATAATCGAAATAACAGAATATCTTGCTGACCGTGGTATCAGAGTAATTGTTGGTGGTTTGGATAGAGATTTTAGAGGAGAACCCTTTGGACCGATGCCTGAATTACTAGCAAGAGCTGAATTTGTAACAAAACTCACAGCTATTTGTGTTAAAAGCGGATTACCTGCAACTAGAACACAACGTATTATTGATGGAAAACCAGCAGCATATACAGATCCAACAATATTAGTGGGAGCAAATGAATCTTATGAACCAAGATCAAGACATTACCATGAAGTACCGGGAAAACCAAAAAAAGATTAAATACATGAAAGCCGCTCTTAAAGAAGCGCAAAAGGCTTTTTTAAAAGATGAAGTACCTGTAGGTGCGGTTGTGGTCTATCACGATAAAATTATTGCTAGAGCACATAACCTCAGAGAGCAGAAACAAGAATTTCATGCACACGCTGAATTTCTTGCAATGATGAAAGCGGCTAAAAAAATAGGGAGTTGGAGATTGGAAGATTGCCAAGTCTATGTTACAATGGAGCCGTGCCCAATGTGTGCTGGTGCTATGATTCAATCACGTATAAAATCTCTTTATTATGGGGCTAAGGATTATAAAGCAGGAGTAGCAGAAAGTATGATGAATATTTTCGAATTACCTTTCAATCATAAGATACATGTTGAATCAGGATTATTAGAAAATGAGAGTCAACTTCTACTGAAAAACTTTTTTAAAAAATTGAGATAACAAAGAAAATTCATTCCCTATCAAGCATCATCATTCAATAGTAAATTGTGAACCTGGTCAGGTCTTGATTGAAGCAGCCATAAGCAGTTCTACTATGTGGATGGTGATGCTTGATGGGGATTTTGTATTTCATACATGTTTTTACATAATCAATGAGAAATTAAAAAGATGATGTTATAATTAGAATGATGGAGGAAAGAACAATGAAACTAAATCCAAAAATATTTAACAAGTTAATAAGCGAACCGTTTGAAACACAAGAAGTAAATGGAAAGAAAATCGAGTTTTTCTATATGAACGACACGCCTTATTTATTTCAATATGCATCTCGAGGAAGATTTGCACTTTGGACATCTGATGGCAACAGTTATAAGGTTTTAATTGAAAAAGCGTATTATGAAGCGCTTGGAGATTTTTATCAGTATGAAGTAAATAAAATTTGGTTAGAATTTTTAGAAAAAGTAGGAAAAATTAGCAAGAAAATCAATATGTGGTTTATTATTCCCACGCTTGCAATATATATTATAGCTGCCGGAATTTCTTCTATATTTTTTCCAGAGTTGATGTTGCAAATTTTACTTGGACTCGTTGTGGTTGTTGTATTTAGCAATATATTTCAAAGTAGAATTGTTAACAAAAAAGTTAGACTAGAAAACCAAAATGCACAGGATAGAATCCGTAATTTTATGGGTGTGGAAGCTTTTGATGATTTAGTCAGAGCTCAAGAACAACATTATCAAGAATATTTTAAATTTGAGGAAGAAGAAAAAATTGGAGATAGTTCTGATCAAGAAATGCATCAAGATGAAAATCAGATTGAAGATAAAGAAGTGAAGGATAGTGATAATCAAAATGATTCAGAAATCAATTAATGCGATTAGATTTTTAGGCGTTGATGCGATTAATAGGTCAAATAGTGGACACCCAGGAATTGTATTGGGATCTGCGCCTATGGCATACAAGCTTTTTACCGAACATTTAAATATTGATGTTAAAAATACTAAATGGGCAAATAGAGATCGTTTCGTATTATCAGCTGGTCACGGATCTATGCTTTTATATGCAATTAACCATTTATCAGGTTATAAAATTAGTATTAAAGACCTTAAAAATTTTAGACAAATTGGCAACACTCCAGGTCATCCTGAATATGGTCATACCGAAGGCGTTGAAACTACCAGTGGTCCTTTAGGACAAGGGATTTCAAATGCAATTGGAATGGCTTTAGCCGAAACCCATCTTGCTGCAAGATTTAATAAGGAAAACTTTCCTATTATTGATCACTACACATACACTTTGTGTGGAGATGGAGATTTACAAGAAGGTGTAGCACTTGAAGCGATTAGTTTGGCAGGACATTTAGGCTTAGGTAAACTAATTGTTTTATTTGATTCGAATGATATTCAGTTAGATGGAAAAGTATCCTTAGCATATAGTGAAAATCATAAACAAAAATTTGAAGCCATGGGATGGCAATATCTTAAAGTTGTTAATGGCAGCGATTTAGAATTAATTAATAAAGCCATTAAAAAAGCAAAAAAAGATACTGAAAGACCAACATTGATTGAAGTAAAAACAATTATTGGGTTTGGAACTAATTTAGCTGGAACTAGCAAAGTTCATGGTGCAGCTATTGGAGAAGCCGAAGCATTGGTTCTTCGTAAAAACCTAGGATGGGAATATGACCCTTTTGTAATCCCCAAAGAAGTCTATGATTTGTATCGCAAAAAAGTTGCTTTAAGAGGACAGAGAGTACACCGTCGTTGGAAAAAGATGCTATTAGAATATAGCGAAAAATATCCACAAGATTATGCACTTTATCAGTCTTTTAATCAAAATCAACCAGTGATTAATCTCGATGACTATAGAAATGAAGTAAGTGCTGCTAATGAAGCAACACGTAACACAAGTGGCAAAATAATTGGTAAATTATCTAATAAATACTGGAATTTAATTGGCGGATCCGCAGATTTAACTGCATCGACAAAAGCTAAAGGCGCTGATGGAAATTACAGCAAAGAAAATAGATTAGGTAGAAATATTAATTTTGGCGTTAGAGAACATGCGATGGGCGCAATTGTCAATGGTATGGTTCTTCACGGAGGACTTAGGGTCTTTAGTGGAGCGTTCTTTGTGTTTAGTGATTATATGAAACCAGCAATTCGCCTTGCAGCAATCATGAGAATACCATCAATATTTGTATTCTCACATGATTCAATTGCTGTTGGTGAAGATGGACCAACACATCAACCAGTAGAACAACTCGTTGGATTAAGAGCAATTCCAAATTTAAATGTTATAAGACCAGCTGATGCGAATGAAACGTTAGCTGCATGGAAAATAGCTATGGAATCCGAACATACACCAACGGTTATTGTTTTAACTAGACAAAACGTTTTAAAACAGAAGCACTCAAACTATCAAGGCGTTATTAGAGGTGCATATATTGTTTCACCTGAAAGTGATCAATTAGACGGTATTTTATTAGCATCCGGATCTGAAATTGAACTTGCAGTAGAAGTTCAATCCTTATTAAAAGAAAAGGGCAAAGATGTTCGAGTAGTTAGTATGCCTTCAAGTTATTTATATGACTTACAACCCCAAAATTATCGAAAAGAAATTTTACCTAAGCGCGCTAAAACAATAGCAATTGAAATGGCAAGCAGTCTTTCATGGTATAAATATACGAATTTGGTTTATGGTATTGATAAATTTGGTGCAAGCGCGCCAATGGAAAAGCTTCTCGAATTATATGGATTCACCAAAGAACATATTTCCGATTTTGTATTGAACAAATTAGTTTAATGAAGAAGTGAATAGCATGATTTATGATGGAATTATTGTTGGTGGCGGACACGCTGGCGTTGAAGCAGCACTAGCAATGGCAAGAATGAACAAAAAAACAATACTCATTACAGGCAACCTGAATAAGGTTGCTTCTTTACCTTGTAACCCTTCAATCGGAGGACCTGCAAAAGGTATTGTCGTAAGAGAAATTGATGCACTTGGTGGACAAATGGCCAAGAGTGCTGATAAAGGACAAATTCAGATGAAGATGCTAAATGCATCAAAAGGTCCTGCTGTTAGAGCACTTCGTGCACAAATAGATAAACTTAAATATCCAAGAATCATGCTTGAAGTTCTAAAAACAACAAAAAATCTTGAACTTAAAGAAGCACTAGTTGAAAAAATGATTGTTGAAGATTCACAGGTCAAAGGTATAGAATTAACCAACGGAAAACAAATTTTTGGTCAAACAGTTATTTTAACTACTGGAACATATTTAAGTAGCAACATTTTAATTGGTGATGAGAAAACATTTAGCGGTCCTCAAGGAGATCCAACAACATTTGGAATTAGTAAACAACTGAAAGAACTTGGATTTGAAGTTATAAGATTAAAAACAGGCACACCACCAAGAATTGCAAGAAATAGTGTTGATTTTTCTAAGATGGTAGCCCAACCCGGAGATGTCCAAAAATATACATTCAGCTATGAGGATAAATATTACGATGAAAATCCAAAAGAATTATGCTACCTAACACATACAAATTTAAAAACACACGAAATTATTAATGCTAATTTGACAAAATCTGCTATGTACAGCGGAGTAGTTGAAGGTGTTGGACCTAGATATTGTCCATCAATTGAAGATAAAGTTGTACGCTTTAGCGATAAAAAAAGACATCAGGTTTTTATTGAACCTGAGAGTATGGAAATTGAAGAACTTTATGTTCAGGGATTATCAACTAGTTTTCCTAGAGATATCCAAGAAAAATTATTAAGAACCGTTCCTGGATTAGAGCATGTTGAATTTGTCAGATATGCATATGCCATTGAGTATGATGCGATTAATCCAATTCAGCTTTATCCAACACTAGAAACGAAAACAATTAAAAACCTATATTGTGCTGGACAAATAAATGGAACAAGCGGCTATGAAGAAGCTGCTGGTCAGGGTTTAATGGCTGGAATTAATGCAGCACTTAAACTTTCTAATATGAAACCATTCATTTTACATCGAAATGAAGCTTATATTGGGGTACTAATTGATGATTTAGTCACAAAAGGAGTTCTTGATCCTTACCGTTTGATGACTTCAAGAGCTGAACATCGTCTTTTACTCAGACATGATAATGCTGAGTTAAGATTACGAGATTATGGATATAAAATTGGTTTAGTTGATGAAAAAACATATCAAAATTATTTGAAGAAGAATGCATTATATGAAAAACTTTGTGATTTTGTCTGTAATTATAGAATTATGCCAACACAAGAAAACATTGATTATTTGCAATCGCGAAATTCAGCACCAATCTATGAAGCTGTTTTGCTATCGGATTTATTGAAAAGACCAGAAATAAATAAACAAGATATTTTGTTCTTTACTCAAGATAGTTATAGTGACGATGCACTTGAACAACTGGAAATTAAAATAAAATATGAAGGTTACATTCAAAAAGCAATTAGAGAGGCTGACAAAATGCTTCGTTTAGAAGATAAACTTATTCCAATGCAGATTGATTATATGAAAATTAGAAATATATCTTCTGAAGGTAAAGAAAAATTAACCAAAATTAAACCACAGACACTTGGACAAGCATCAAGAATCTCTGGTGTAAATCCAGCAGATATTTCTGTTTTATTGGTGTATTTGGAATCGGGAAGTGCGAACCGTGGATTTTAAAAAGCATTTACTTGATGGATTAAATATTGAAGCTACAAAACAACAACTTAATCAATTTGATATTTATTATCGGTATTTAATCGAATATAATAAAATTACAAACTTAACACGCATTACAGAAATTGATGATGTATACTATAAGCATTTCTATGATTCTTTAACACTTGCAAACACAATTGATCTTCATAACGATTTATCATTATGTGATATGGGTTCAGGAGCTGGATTTCCGAGTATACCGCTCAAGATAATGTTTCCAAACCTAAAGATTACAATTGTTGACTCACTAAACAAACGTATTGTGTTTCTTGAAAAGCTTCTTGAAAAACTTGGGATTACAGATGTTATTCTTGTGCACGATCGAATTGAACATTTTGCACTTCAGCATAAATCATCATTTGATATAGTAACTGCAAGAGCTCTAGGTAATATGTCATTAATTGCTGAAATGGGGATACCTATTACTAAAATTAATGGTAAATTCATCGCATATAAAGGAATCAATTATGAAGAAGAACTCAAAGCTTCGAATCAAGGAATAAATATATTAGGTGGGAATGTTCAGAAAATTTTAAAATATGAACTACCACGTCAATTAGGTACAAGAAATCATATCGTCATAGAAAAAATTAAAGAAGTTAAAAAGTATCCAAGACAATTTTCATTAATGAACAAGAAACCCCTATAAAATAGAAGACAGGAGCAAATATGGGCAAAATTATTGCAGTATCCAATCAAAAAGGTGGTGTGGGAAAGACGACAACAAGTGTCAATCTTTCTGCGGCATTAGCAGAGTGTGGAAAAAAAGTATTGTTGGTTGATTTTGATCCACAGGCAAGCACAACGACAAGTTTGGGAATCAATAGAAGTATGCTCTATTCAACTATTTTTGATATCTTATTAGGTGAAAAAACAGTTCGAGAGACTATTATTCATCTCCCAGATTTAGGAATCGACGTTATTCCAGCAACAATCGAATTAGCTCATATAGAAGTTAGACTTGATCACGAAGATAGAGAGTATATTCTAAGTCAAAGGCTACAAGGAATTTCAAGGGAATATGATTATGTGATTATAGATTGCCCACCATCACTTGGACTACTAACCATTGGAGCACTATATGCATCCAACTCTGTTTTAATTCCTGTTCAGTGTCAGTTTCTTGCTATTGATGGTTTAACACAATTACTGAACACAATTAGAATTGTTCAAAAGAAACTTAAAGTAAATAATAAAAAATTGGAAATTGAAGGTGTACTACTAACTATGCTTGATAAACGGACAAAGGCAGGTTGGGAAATTGTACATGAGATTAAGGATTATTTTAAGGATGGTGTATTTGATACGATTATTACAAGTAATGTGGCAGCTCAAGTTGCTCCCACATATGGATTACCAGTTTTAACTTTTGCACCAAAGTCACCCGCAGCTAGGCTCTATAAATCACTTGCAAAGGAGATTGTGATTAATAATGAAAGATGAAAAAGTAGCAAGAACTCTATCGGATTTACTCCAAGAACATCATGTTGATGATGTACTTGAAGGAGAGATTATTGATGAAGTTTTTCTGACTGAAATTAAACCCAATCCTTTTCAACCTAGAAGAATATTTGACGAAGAAAAAATTGACGAACTTGCACAATCTATTAAGGAACACGGCGTATTCCAACCCATTATATTAAAAAAAGTTAAGCAAGGATACATTATTGTATCTGGTGAAAGAAGATTTAGAGCTGCACAACGTGTAGGCTTAAATACAATTCCTTCAATCGTGCGACAATATGAAGAATCGAAGGTTGCTGAAATTGCACTTGCTGAAAATTTACAAAGAGAAAATCTTACACCAATAGAAGAAGCCGAAGCATACAAAGTGGTTATGAACAATCTTAGACTTACACAAGCTGAACTAGCAGTTAAAATTGGAAAAAGCAGATCGCATGTGACAAACACTTTGGGATTACTCAATCTTCCAGAAGAAGTTCAACAAATGCTACTTAAAAGTCAAATAAGTATGGGACATGCTCGTGCTTTAAGCAAACTAGAAGATACAAAGCAAATCATTAAATTAGCGAATAGAATAGTTGAGAAACAACTCAGTGTTAGACAGATTGAAGAACTGACTAAAATAGAGGTTAAAACAAACAAGATTAAACGTACAGTAGAACATAAGTATAGAAAGCAAGAAAAGCAATTAAGTGATATATTCGGACAAAGAATAAAAATCGATGATAAAAAGATTGTTATCTACTGTCAAGAAGAGTCGCTTCATGATATATTAGAAAGACTTTTAAAGAAATGAAATATAGTATTGGAGATCACGTAATCACTAAAAAACCACATGTCTGCGGTTCCTTTGAATGGGAAGTTCTTCGAACGGGAATTGATGTAAAACTCAAATGTATTAAATGCGGGAGAGAGATTATGATGTTCAAAGCTGAATTAGATAAGAAAGTTAAATCAATAAACCCTAAACAAAATATAGTTTAGTAAAATGTTTATAATATTTATATTATTATAAGGAATCCCAAATTTAGACATATTCTGTCGCTATTTTCCCCTCATAATGACGATTGATAGGTAAAAAGATAAAAATATAAAGAAAGTTGTTGATTTTTTTAAAACGATAAGATAGAATATATAAGCAAGCCTAAAAACGGAGGGGTAGCGAAGTGGCTAAACGCGGCAGACTGTAAATCTGTTCCCTAAGGGTTCGGCAGTTCGAATCTGCCCCCCTCCACCATTCTATTTTATAGACCTTGTGAAAATGAGGCGAAAAAAACCCTCAGAGTTATTGACAAGGTTATTTTATAATGTTAGAATAGTAAAGCACGTAAAGAAAAGCGAGCAAAAAGGTCTTTGAAAACTGAATGATGATGAGTGTATCAAAAGCAAGAAAAAAGAAGAGCTATTAACAAACAAAACATAAATTTATGGAGAGTTTGATCCTGGCTCAGGATGAACGCTGGCGGCGTGCCTAATACATGCAAGTCGAACGCACCACTTCGGTGGTGAGTGGCGAACGGGTGAGTAACACGTAGATAACCTGCCCTTAAGACGAGGATAACCGTTGGAAACGATGGCTAAGACTGGATAGGAGCATTAGAGGCATCTCTGATGTTTTAAAAGACCTAGTAATAGGTATGCTTAAGGAGGGGTCTGCGGCGCATTAGTTAGTTGGTGAGGTGATGGCTTACCAAGACGATGATGCGTAGCCGGACTGAGAGGTTGAACGGCCACATTGGGACTGAGAGACGGCCCAAACTCCTACGGGAGGCAGCAGTAGGGAATTTTCGGCAATGGGGGAAACCCTGACCGAGCAACGCCGCGTGAATGACGAAGTACTTCGGTATGTAAAGTTCTTTTATCAGGGAAGAATGACTTATGGAAAAATAAGTGTGACGGTACCTGATGAATAAGCCCCGGCTAACTATGTGCCAGCAGCCGCGGTAATACATAGGGGGCAAGCGTTATCCGGAATTATTGGGCGTAAAGGGTGCGTAGGTGGTTAGTTAAGTCTTTGGTATAAGTGCAGTGCTTAACACTGTGACGCTAAAGAAACTGGCTGACTTGAGTGTGGTAGAGGCAAGTGGAATTCCATGTGTAGCGGTAAAATGCGTAAATATATGGAGGAACACCAGTGGCGAAGGCGGCTTGCTGGGCCACAACTGACACTGAGGCACGAAAGCGTGGGGAGCAAACAGGATTAGATACCCTGGTAGTCCACGCCGTAAACGATGAGTACTAAGTGTTGGAGAAATTCAGTGCTGTAGTTAACGCAATAAGTACTCCGCCTGAGTAGTACGTGCGCAAGCATGAAACTCAAAGGAATTGACGGGACCCCGCACAAGCGGTGGATCATGTTGTTTAATTCGATGATACGCGAAGAACCTTACCAGGTCTTGACATCCCATGCAAAGCTATAGAGATATAGTGGAGGTTATCATGGAGACAGGTGGTGCATGGTTGTCGTCAGCTCGTGTCGTGAGATGTTGGGTTAAGTCCCGCAACGAGCGCAACCCTTATTGCTAGTTACCATCATTAAGTTGGGGACTCTAGCGAGACTGCCAGTGATAAACTGGAGGAAGGTGGGGATGACGTCAAATCAGCATGCCCCTTATGACCTGGGCTACAAACGTGATACAATGGCTGAAACAAAGGGCAGCGAAGCAGTGATGTGGAGCGAAACCCAAAAAAGCAGTCTCAGTTCGGATTGAAGTCTGCAACTCGACTTCATGAAGTCGGAATCGCTAGTAATCGCGAATCAGAACGTCGCGGTGAATACGTTCTCGGGGTTTGTACACACCGCCCGTCAAACCACGAAAGTTGACAATACCCAAAGCCGGTGGCTTAACCGTAAGGAGGGAGCCGTTTAAGGTAGGGTTGATGATTGGGGTTAAGTCGTAACAAGGTATCCCTACGGGAACGTGGGGATGGATCACCTCCTTTCTAAGGAGAAAGGCATATGCTTTAACGCATATACAAATTTCCAAACACTCATCATATTCAGTTTTGAAAGACTTTGCAATCTTTCTATATTTTAATAATGGGCCTATAGCTCAGGTGGTTTAGAGCGCACGCCTGATAAGCGTGAGGTCGATGGTTCAAGTCCATTTAGGCCCACCATTCTAATATACTGGGGCTTTAGCTCAGTTGTGAGAGCGCCTGCTTTGCACGCAAGAGGTCAGGAGTTCGAGCCTCTTAAGCTCCACCAAAGAGATCTTTGAAAAGTAGATAAATTCTGTCGTAAATGAAAGAATTAAAAGGTTAAGGAAGAAAGGGCACACAGTGGATGCCTTGGCACTAAGAGCCGACGAAGGACGCAACTAACGGCGAAACGCCACGGGGAGCAGTAAGTACGCGACGATCCGTGGGAATCCGAATGGGGAAACCCACCACGTGGAAGACGTGGTATCCGTAAATGGAGGGAAAACGCAGGGAACTGAAATATCTAAGTACCTGCAGGAAAAGAAAGTAACAACGATTCTGCTAGTAGCGACGAGCGAACGCGGAGGAGCCTAACACCGGAATAGTTACAAAACTCTAGATTAGAAGAATGGCGTGGGAAAGCCAACCGTAGAGGGTGAGAGTCCTGTATTCGAAAATGTAGAGACTAGGGTGTTGAAAAGTACGGCGAGACACGAGAAATCTTGTTGGAAGATGCGAGGACCATCTCGTAAGGCTAAATACTACTTAGTGACCGATAGTGAACCAGTACCGTGAGGGAAAGGTGAAAAGAACCCCGGGAGGGGAGTGAAATAGATCCTGAAACTGTGTGCTTACAATTAGTCAGAGCCCGTTAATGGGTGATGGCATGCCTTTTGTAGAATGAACCGGCGAGTTACGGTATCTGGCAAGGTTAAGCTTTAAGGAGCGGAGCCGAAGCGAAAGCGAGTCTGAATAGGGCGTTAAGTCAGGTGCTGTAGACACGAAACTTGGTGAGCTAGCCATGAGCAGGTTGAAGTTTGGGTAAGACCAAATGGAGGACCGAACCAGGACACGTTAAAAAGTGTTTGGATGACTTGTGGCTAGGGGTGAAATTCCAATCGAACCAAGAGATAGCTTGTTCTCCCCGAAATAGCTTTAGGGCTAGCGTTAACGTATCGAGTTTTATGAAGGTAGAGCACTGAATGTGTGATGGCCCCACCTCGGGGTACTGAGCCCAATCAAACTCCGAATGTCATAAAATATAGTTAGCAGTCAGACTGTGGGTGATAAGGTTCATGGTCAAAAGGGAAACAGCCCAGACCGCCAGATAAGGTCCCAAAATTAATGCTAAGTGGAAAAGGAAGTGAAGATGCACAGACAACTAGGAGGTTGGCTTAGAAGCAGCCATCCTTTAAAGAGTGCGTAAAAGCTCACTAGTCGAGTGACTCTGCGCCGAAAATGTACCGGGGCTAAGCATTATACCGAATCTGCGGATTTATAGAAATATAAGTGGTAGGGGAGCGTTCCAACAGCGGTGAAGATAGATCGGAAGGACTATTGGAGTGGTTGGAAGTGAGAATGCCGGTGTAAGTAACGAAAAGACAGGTGAGAATCCTGTCCGTCGAAAACCCAAGGTTTCCAGGGGAAGGTTCGTCCGCCCTGGGTAAGTCGGGGCCTAAGGTGAGGCTGAAAAGCGTAGCCGATGGATAGCAGGTAGAGATTCCTGCACTAGTTTATAGACTGATGGAGTGACAAAGGAGGCTAACATCCGCCCCTCTAGTGGATTGGGGACAAGGGATCAAGTTTTGTGCGTAGGCAAATCCGCGCACTTTAAGAACAAGATCCGGTAGGTAAAGGATGATGACGTCAAACTTTCAAGAAAAGCTTCTAGGGTTAATTTATAGACTACCCGTACCGTAAACCGACACAGGTGGGTAGGTAGAGAATACTAAGACGCGCGAGAAAACCCTTGTTAAGGAACTCGGCAAAATGACTCCGTAACTTCGGGATAAGGAGGACTTTTAATGAAAAAGAAAAGTCGCAGAGAATAGGCCCAAGCGACTGTTTATCAAAAACACAGGTCTCTGCAAAACCGTAAGGTGAAGTATAGGGGCTGACACCTGCCCGGTGCTGGAAGATTAAGAGGAGATGTTAGGCAACGAAGCATTGAATTGAAGTCCCAGTAAACGGCGGCCGTAACTATAACGGTCCTAAGGTAGCGAAATTCCTTGTCAGGTAAGTTCTGACCCGCACGAAAGGTGTAACGATTTGGGCACTGTCTCAACAAGGGACTCGGTGAAATCAAGCTGCCGGTGAAAACGCCGGCTACCCGCGACAGGACGAAAAGACCCCATGGAGCTTTACTGTAGCTTGATATTGACATTGGGTGTAAGATGTACAGGATAGGTGGGAGACAAAGAATCTAGGACGCTAGTCTTGGAGGAGTCAATCTTGGGATACCACCCTTCGTGCATCTGATGTCTAACTTGCCTGAGTGGATCAGGGAGGACAGTGTCTGGTGGGCAGTTTGACTGGGGCGGTCGCCTCCCAAAGAGTAACGGAGGCGCCCAAAGGTACCCTCAGAATGGTTGGAAATCATTCGTAGAGCGCAAAAGCATAAGGGTGCTTGACTGCGAGACCAACAAGTCGAGCAGGGACGAAAGTCGGGTTTAGTGATCTTACGGTACCGCATGGAAGGGCCGTGACTCAACGGATAAAAGCTACCCTGGGGATAACAGGCTTATCGCTTCCAAGCGTTCACAGCGACGAAGCGGTTTGGCACCTCGATGTCGGCTCGTCGCATCCTGGAGCTGGAGAAGGTTCCAAGGGTTGGGCTGTTCGCCCATTAAAGCGGCACGCGAGCTGGGTTCAGAACGTCGTGAGACAGTTCGGTCTCTATCCGTCGTGGGCGTTGGAGATTTGAAGGGAGCTGCCCCTAGTATGAGAAGACCGGGGTGGACATACCACTGGTGCACCAGTTGGCCTACCAGGGCCACAGCTGGGTAGCTATGTATGGAAGGGATAAACGCTGAAAGCATCTAAGCGTGAAGCCCACCTTAAGATGAGATCTCCCAATTTAGTAAGACCCCTTATAGACGATGAGGTTGATAGGCTGGGTGTGGAAGTCAAGTGATTGATGAAGCTGACCAGTACTAATAGGTCGAGGACTTAACCTTATAAGAAAAACATTTACGATAAATTTATCTAGTTTTGAGAGATGTCTGGTGACGATGGCGAAGTGGACACACCTGTTCCCATCCCGAACACAGAAGTTAAGCACTTCAGCGCCGAAGATAGTTCTAAGGAGCGAAAATAGGACGTTGCCAGGCAGTATCTCTAAGAATGGGAGTTTAGCTCAGTTGGGAGAGCATCTGCCTTACAAGCAGAGGGTCAGCGGTTCGAGCCCGTTAACTCCCACCATTCTTATGCCGAAATAGCTCAATCTGGTAGAGCAACTGACTTGTAATCAGTAGGTTGCGGGTTCAATTCCTGTTTTCGGCACCACTACTGACCCGTTAGCTCAGGTGGTAGAGCACTTGACTTTTAATCAAGGTGTCGAAGGTTCGAATCCTTCACGGGTCACCAAAATTTTATTTGCCTCGATGGTGAAATAGGTAGACACGTGGGACTTAAAATCCCATGGGCGATGAGTCCGTGCCGGTTCAAGTCCGGCTCGAGGTACCACCAATTTTTTTAGGGGCCTTAGCTCAGTCTGGGAGAGCGCCTGCTTTGCACGCAGGAGGTCAGGGGTTCGAGCCCCCTAGGCTCCACCAATAATTTTTAATATGGCTTTTTGTATGAAGTGATTTCAAAATTTGTAACAACTTTAAAATGTAGTTGTTTATGGCGGCGTAGCTCAGCTGGTTAGAGTGTACGGTTCATACCCGTGAGGTCGAGGGTTCGATTCCCCCCGCCGCTACCAGTTCGGACCCGTAGCTCAGTTGGTTAGAGCTACCGGCTCATAACCGGTCGGCCGTAGGTTCGAGTCCTACCGGGTCCACCAAATAACTAAATTCTTAAAAAACATGTTATAATACGGAGGAATACCCAAGCCTGGCTGAAGGGATCGGTCTTGAAAACCGACAGGGCATAAAAGCCGCGGGGGTTCGAATCCCTCTTCCTCCGCCATAGTAATCCAATTTAATAGTTTTATATATCGCGGGATAGAGCAGTCTGGTAGCTCGTCGGGCTCATAACCCGGAGGTCGTAGGTTCAAATCCTTCTCCCGCAACCAAACTGGTCCGGTGGTGTAGGGGTCAACATGCCTGCCTGTCACGCAGGAGATCGCGGGTTCAAATCCCGTCCGGACCGCCATTAGGCTCTGTAGCTCAGTCGGTAGAGCAAAGGACTGAAAATCCTTGTGTCGGGAGTTCAATTCTCCCTGGAGCCACCACTAACTGATAGTAAAGCCATTAAGTGGCTTTTTTTATTTTTATTTATCATGTTTTACAAAACTTGTTTGTGACACAAGGACAAATTACAATTAACAATAAAATTCTTAATAGCAAATTTACTTGCTATTATTTTTTATGTTATAATTTTGTTATATATTATCCTAAATGTGATTGGAGCGTTTTATGAAGAAAATTTGTTTGTTTCTAATATTTGGTTTATTATTTGTATTAAACGGATGTGCTAAAGATCGAAGTTTATTTGAGGTAGTTTATAATTTGAGCATGAGTGATATATCTGAAGAGGACCTTATGTTAATTGATGAAGGAACGTATTCAAAATCATTTATTTTAACAAATATTAATGATGTAACAGATTGGATAGAAGAAAATGGTAATGAAGTATCTAATACACTTGTCGAGGATTTGAGTGATTATGAAGATAATTATTTCGAAGATAACCTTTTAGTTATTGTATATGTTACGTATAGGGCTTATAGTGCAGATTTTTGCATAAGAAATCAAGAATTAGATGACAACACCCTAAGTATAGAGGTTCAATATTATATTCCTTGGTATGCTTTTGGAGACGCATGGCCAGAAGTGTTCGCACTTGTAATTGAACAACCTAAAGGCGAAACAGGTGATATATCAGTTGAAGTTACTTATGTGGAGAGGTAACATTACATTTGATATGCATGAAACGACTGAAAATCCTTGTGCCACATGAAGATAGAGTTAAATTCACTTCACAATAACTATATTAAAGTTATATAATAAGACTAAACTTAGTTTGTAGGGAGCACTATATGCCGAATTTATCTCTTAATCTTTTTATTGTCTTTGTAATAATCATTGTCATAGCTGTTATATTAACAGGATTAAGAATTCTAATTCAACGTTTCTTTGATATCTTTATTGAAAAGAAACTGTTTTTTATATACTCGCTTTTCTACACAATTTTATTATTGGTGATTTTCGTATTGATATCCCAAAATATTTTTGGGGATATACGAGTCGCTTTATTTACAATTCTGTTCTTAATTCTTACTATAGCTATTGTTGAATATGTGCTAATTTATAAGCGTTATTTTGATTTTGAACCAGCAAATAAATATATTTTTTGCATTTGCGTTTCCTATTTTTTTGATTTTATGTTATTAGTTTTTGTTTCAAATTTACTGATTACTGTTTTGGCATTGCTTTTTATGTAAAAGATAAGTCTAAGTATGTGAGAAGATTGAAAATATTTATGTATGAGGTTTAACTTACAGTGGAACTAGAACTAACTGATAGCAAAACGATCAAGTGGTTTTTTATTTTGCATATATAAAAAAAGGTATTGAAGTGATATAATTTTATTGTAAAAGGAGATGTTGAAGATGTTTGAAAATTATTTTTTCACACTCGGAATTGTCAACAACTTGTTATTAATTTCAGTTTTTTTAAGTGTAAAGTTCTTTAAAGAATCATTGGTGAAAAACATTGGGTTTGTTTATTTATTACTTTCGATCCCTGCAATTTATGGTATTATTATTGCTTTACAGCAAAACAAACAATATCAATATAGCGTATTTTTAGGAATATTTTTAGCATTTGTAATACTAGAAGGAATTTACGATTTTATTTTGAAAGTGCCTTTTCGCAAGAATTGGAAGTTATTGGTACCATTTTTAATACTTTATTGGTCCATGAATTATGGGTTCATAGTCATGTCATGGAAAAATTCAGCTTTGCAAGGTGGAATTATTTTGGGACTATTTGTATTACAATTAAGTGCAAATTTACTTTCACATACTAAAAAAAGAATGATTGAGTAAAAATATTATTGAATTACATTAGTTTTAAACACTAGATAGTATAATAAAAAATAAAAGGAAATAGCCAGATGAAAAAAGCAATTAATAGATTTATTGATTGGTTCGAAGATAGGTTTAATATCATTATTGATATATTAGCTTTGATAGGCGGAGCTTTTTGCATTTTCCTAGCTATATTTTTGTTCGTTGTTATGTTGTTTTCCGAAGAATTGATACCAGAAACAATTAGTATTATATTTGTCCCGGGGGCAATCGGGTTTTTTGGGATAATTATACTATTTGCCTTACGCGTAACGCGGAATATTACTAAAAAATAGGTTCACAAATTCCATACTAAACATATGTAGAAATATTAATAAAGCCATCGAATGGCTTTTTATTTTAAGCATTTCTATAAACTTTGATCATTGGAATTATTATTTAATTGTTTCAAAGAAATAAGCGGTATTTTTCCCTATTATAAATAGAGGTGATACTTATGAAAATTAAAGCAATGTACATATTCAATGGCATATCTCAACTTAACTCATTTACCAGTTTTATTGAACACGAAAATTGGAAAATAGAAAAACAGCTATTAAAAGAAAGAGTTGAGCAATATAAAGAAAAAGAGTACTTTATTATGCTACAAACGCAATTTAACAAGCAAAAACTGTCGATTTGGGAATTAAAGCAAGAGGAAGTAATAACATGGATAGATACGCTTTTACTTATGCGAAGATTAATGATAGAGTTGTTTAAAAAAGGAATTAATACTGAAGAAATAAATATCATAATGGAATATCCGTTAGTCTATGGGAATCATATGAGATCAGATTACTTATTGATATTTGAAAGATTGGTGATTATTTTGGAATTTGGGATGTTTAATCAAGATGAGAAAAGAAGTGAAGAAAGATATACTAAAAAACTTCAAGAATCAATTAATTACCGACAGATTATTGGGAACTTAGTTGACTCTCAGGTCAAGGTTGTTAACTATGTCATGATTTACAAGCCAGAATATGATAGGAGTTCTATGACAATAATGAAAGATAATTTGAATTATAATTACGGAGAAATCGCACTACTGACTAATTTTATCTTTCTTAATATTAAGTTTCAGGAATCTCTTTCGGCAATTAAACAATTAGAACTAATAGAATTGAGCAAATAAAATCTTTTTTGTTTGTTTTTTTATAGTCATGTGTTATCATATAGTTAGTCTAATATGTTTGAAATTCAAACAATTTGAAGGAGAAGAGAAAATGAGTGAGAAAATCGGATTAGTTGTATGCGGGAATTCAGGAGTGGATTATTTAAAATTGGATTATCCTGTTAAGTTGATTAGATCAACTTTAAATCTTGGTGGAAAAGAATACGAAGACTATGTTGATATTCAAGCAAAAGAGTTTTACGATGTAGTTGTTAATAACCCTGATATTGATGTTTCAACTTCTCAAACCTCAACTGGAAAAATTGCTAGTATTTATGAGGAATTAAAAGAAGAAGGATATACTGATGTTATTGCGGTTGTGATTTCTTCTAAGTTAAGTGGAACATATCAAGGTGCTATTTTAGCGAAAGATATGGTGCACGATTTAAACGTATATGTTATTGATTCACGTACTGTTTCATATGGAGAAGCATATTTAATCATTGAAGCTATCAAGATGATAAAATCTGGACATAAAGCTATAGAAATAATCGATGCATTAGAAAAAATTAGAGATCACATTTACATTTACGTTCTTGTTGATACTCTAAAATACTTAGTTAAAAATGGTAGACTATCATCAACAAGTGGGTTTCTTGGGACTCTACTAAAAATTAAACCTTTGTTACATATTCAAAGGGATGGAAGTTTGGTTCCTTTTGAGAAAATAAGAACGACGAATAAAGCACAAGCTAGATTACTAGAAATAATTCAACACGATATTGAAGGAAAAAATGTTATTATGTTCATCGTTTACACAAATAATGAAGCAAAAGCTTACGAGGTAAAAGAACAACTATTAGCATTAAGACCTGATATGCAAATAGAGGTAGTGCCACTAACTCCCGTAGTTGGTGCACATGCTGGTCCAGGCACACTTGGTGTTGGATATATTGTAGTATAGGGAATGGGGTATGGGAAATGGTAGATCCAAAACGAGTAATTAATGAACTTTTGGTAGATGTATTTAATCACATTCTAAGTATTGAAAGTGAAGTTTTAAAAAAAAGAGGCGTTAAACTTTCAATGACAGAAGTGCATGTTTTGGAAGCAATTAGAAATTCAGAAATTCCAACTATGGGTAATGTAGCTCATAGATTACGTGTTACACTCGGTACCTTAACTACATCAGTTAATGTACTAGTTAAGAAAAATTATGTATTGAGATATAGAGACGAAAATGATCGTAGAAAAGTTCTACTGAAATTAGATGAATCAGCTAAAGAAGTATTACAAGTACACGATAAATTTCATGATGAAATGGTTGACTCGTTATTTAAAGACTTAGAATTAGAAAAAGATGAAGTTCTTATGAAATCTTTAGAAAACATTAGCCAGTATTTCAAACAAAGATATTAATTTCAATTATTGTAATATAGGCATCCTCCTCGGATGCCTATATTTTTTGTTAAAATCATAAAATAGTCTTTCATTTCTAGATTAATCAAGGTATAATATGAATGGCAAAATAAAGGGGGCTTAGTATGTCTGAATACGTATATGGTATAGATGTAGGAGGAACATACATTAAGTTTGGCCTTTTTTTGTTACCTAATGTAACCTTGGTTGATACATAAGAGATATATACTCCTCAAAATAAACATGAAACTAATATATTTAGTACGATTAGAGAGACGATAGATAAGGTCAATTTGATTAATCATATAGAAATGAATAATATCAATGGCGTAGGAATGGCAATTCCTTGCCCAGTTAAGAATGGATTTGTGGAAAAATGTACAAATTTAAATTGGAACCATATGCGAATTGATGGAGTACTAGAATCATATTTACCAAATCATATTCATGTTGCTGTATCAAATGATGCAACTATTGCAGCGCTTGGTGAAAGCCACAGTTTTAAAAAACCCTATAATAGTGTTGTGTTTTATACATTAGGTACTGGTGTAGGGGGAGGGATAATTATTGACGGGAAGATTCATGAGGGCCATGCTGGATTTGGTGGGGAAATTGGTCATATTCGTGTTTCGAATGAACCAATGGAATTATGTGGATGCGGATCAAGAGGTTGTTTGGAGCAAATATGTGGAACAGCAGCCATTTTTCGGTATACAAGAGAATTAGCAAGCATCGAAAAAACCAGCATTAATCTGAGTGATCTTACCGTTAAAAATATATTTGATGCAGCAAAATCTGGTGACAGCGTTGGTTTGAAGGTCGTTAATAGAGTTACTGAATATATTGCAATTAGTGCAAGCATTTTGGCAGTAGTGATTAACCCCGAAGTATTTATTATAGGAGGGGGGATTTCAAAAGCAGGAGATTTTTTATTGGAGTTAATCGTTCAACACTATCAAAAGCATGCAAGATTTTCAACTAATCAGATTCCATTCATATTAGCAAAATCTGGAAACAATGCTGGATTTATTGGAGCTGCGCATTTAATAAACAATAAACTACAACAATAGAGGAAAAGAAAATGCACAGAGAATACTCGCAATACACGGTTTTAAGAAATTACGTTTCAATGGGAAAGATTGTTACTTTTGACAATCAAAAAGAAGTACAAAAAGTGAAACATTCAGAGTTTGATGAACTATTTGATAAAATTAATAGTCACACAATTGATGAATATCTCCGTTATAGGGAAATGAAGACAATATTAGCTAACAGCTCAGATGAAATTTTCCAATTATTGGAGTTTGTTTTTTTTACATTCGATACCGAAAGTATTAATTTTAGATTTAGGGAGCTAGTTATTGATTATAAAATGAATTTTTCAGAAGCGATTGATGTTGCACTAGAAGAATTCTTCATAAGCGATCAAATGGTATTCCCGAAAAAATTCATTGAAAATCAAGATGTTATTGAAGAATATTTTAAGGAATTAAAAGAAAGATTAATAATTAGATACGAAATGGTTATGTTGGAAAGACTTATTGAGCATATCAAAGAGGATTTTATCCTTTTTGTAGAAGTGTTCAAAAAAGAATATTTAAATAATATCAAAAAGAATTTTCACGGAATGATATGTAAAAAGATTGAAAATATTGATCTAGCAAGAACACTTGCTCACGAGTTTGAAATACCTATTTCTATACATAACCACAATTATACTAATGATGATTTTGTAATTATTGATGGTATTAATAAGAAAATTATTGAAAATCCTCGAAGTGAAGAAATAAATGATTATAATTCTATTATTCAATCAAAAACATATTTTGTTGGAGAAGATCCTAGTTATCCGGAATCGAAAATTAAACTATATGCGCCAATGGTCGATACAAGGTTTGTGGATAGAATAGCGCATAGTTCCTGGTATTCAGGGGTAGCTCCTTACAAAACAGAGTATATGTATGTCACAAATGGTGTACAACTTACCTTTGAGCAGCAGTATGAAATATTCTTGAAGTTCATGAAAGATATTGGAAATAAAGAAATCTATATTAGGATACCAGATTTTAGACCAGAAAGACCAAATGATTTTTTTGGGAATGGATATACAGATATAGAAACACACATAGAATTCGAACCATTTTTTGATGATAATCTGAGAGCAATTGCACTCGCTTCAAAAGTATATAATCGTAAAGTTAATATTATAGTACCCATGATTAGAATGCCCAATGAAATAGAATATTGGAGAAGACAGGTAGATGGTGTTTTTTCGATCTGTGGAATCAATGACGTTAAGGTCGGAATTATGATTGAAACGGAATCAACATATGAATATTTTGAAGATTATACAACAATGGATTTTGTCGTGATAGGCCTCAACGATTTAATTGAAGAGATTTCTGATGATTATAATAGATTTAGTCATTTATCAAAAGAACAAATGTTAGACGTATTTTGGCCGAACCTAAGAGATTTACATCAATTTTTAAGAACGTTTAAAATGCAAACAAAACATATCATCGCTGGAAATATGCTTTCGAATCCACATATCGTAAGAAAACTAATTAAAGCTGGATTTACTGATTTTTCTATTCAACTAAGTCAAGTAAAAGTAATCGAACATGTGATAAAGGAATACATAGATACTAGAGGAACTTTTATAGGGGTAGCTGCACAGCGAATTGAAGACCGTATTCAAAGAGAATTAGATCGTGCTGATAAAGAAAAAGCAATAAGTGATAGAGAAAAAATCAAAGCGGAATTGAAGACATTGAAAAAGCAAGAAAAAGAACAAGCAGTAAGAGATGAACATAAAGATAAAAGAGAAGAAGTAATTAAAATGCTGTTATCAAAAAAAGATGATGAAAAAAAGGACAAATAATTCGATAAAAAGTGTATAAAAAGAGGCAAAAGCACCGAAAGGGTTGCTTTTGCTTTTTATTTAATATATAATAATACACGCTCGTGTGTAAACATGAGTAAGGCTGTGAAATGGAAGGTTGTTGACACACGGATAGCCGTTGTCTACGTGTTGAGTTTTTCCGTGGAGCAAGTCTATACAAGATTATAGGCGAAAGGAGCTATTCAAATGGCGAAAGATGTAATTAAAATTCGTTTAAAGGCTTACGATCACAGATTGCTTGATCAAGCTGCTAAAAAGATTGTTGATAGTGCACTTAGAACTGGAGCTACAGTTCAAGGTCCGATTCCTCTTCCAACCGAAAAGGAAATCTTTACAATCTTACGTTCACCCCACGTTAATAAAGATTCTCGCGAACAATTCGAACGTAGAACGCACAAGAGATTGATTCAAATCATTGATCCAAACCCTAAAACAATTAGTGCCCTGATGGATATTGATTTACCATCGGGTATTGATATTGTTCTTAAAAAATAAGTAACATTAAGAAAGAGGTAAAATTATGGCCAAAGGAATCTTAGGTAGAAAACTTGGAATGACGCAAATTTTCGATGAAAATGGTTTGCTAGTTCCAGTAACCGTAATAGATGTGGCTGATAATGTAGTTCTACAACAGAAGACTATTGAAACAGATGGTTATGTAGCAACACAAATCGGCTTTGAAACTAAACGGGACAAATTAAGTAACAAGCCTGAACAAGGGCACGTGAAAAAAGCTAATACAGCACCTAAGCGCTTCATTAGAGAAATCCGCTTTAAAGAAGAGCTTAACAATGAATTAGTGGATTTATCGGCTGGTGACCTTGTTACAAATGAATTATTTCAAATCGGCGAAGAAGTCGATGTCACAGGCACTTCAAAGGGTAAAGGCTTTGCCGGATCCATCAAGAGACACAATCAAAGTCGCGGACCAATGACTCACGGTTCGAGATATCACCGTAGACCAGGTTCTATGGGTGCAGTTAAAGGCAAGCTTAAAGGTAAAAACTTACCAGGGCAAATGGGTGCTGAACAAGTAACCATTCAAAACTTAAAAATTGCTGGTGTCGATTTAGAAAATCAACTACTATTAATTAGCGGAAGCGTTCCAGGACCTCAAAAAGGACTTGTAATTGTTAGATCTGCAGTTAAAAGTGGTAAGTAAGGAGAGTTAACATGCCAAACATTAACGTATTAGACCAAAAAGGCACAAAAGTTGCTGACCTCACCTTATCAGATTATGTATTTGGGATTGAGCCACATCAACAAGCATTATATGATGTTGTAAACGCTCAAAGAGCAGCAATGAGACATGGTACTCATGATGTAAAAAATCGTGGCGAAGTATCAGGTGGTGGAAGGAAACCGTGGCGTCAAAAAGGAACAGGTCGTGCTCGTCAGGGTTCAACACGTTCTCCACAATGGCGTAAAGGTGGTATTGTTTTCGGTCCAACACCAAGAAGCTACGCAGTTAAGATGAACCAAAAGGTTCGTCAATTAGCATTAAGATCTGCATTATCATATCATGCAGTAAACGGTCAATTAAAAGTTGTTGATTCATTGAACATTGAAGCTCCAAAAACTAAAATGTTCGTAGATATGTTAGCATCACTTGGTATTGAAGGAAAAACTTTAGTTGTTTCTGGTGCATTTACTGAAAACTTAGTATTAGCAGCAAGAAATATTCCAACTATTGCTTTCTCACAAGTTAGTCATGTTAGTGTATATGACATTCTAAATTGTAGAAACCTATTACTAACAAAAGATGCAGTTGAAGCATTAGAGGAGGTATTGGGCAATGACTAAATATTATGATATGATCAAAGGTCCAATCATTACTGAACAATCAACTAAACTAATTGAAGGTCAAAACAGATATACTTTTAAAGTTGATAAAAAAGCAAACAAAGTTGAAATCAAAAAAGCAATTGAAGCAATCTTCAATGTGAAGGTTTTAGCTGTGAACACAGTAAACGTGTTACCTAAATTCAGAAGAATGGGTAAACACGAAGGATACAAACCTGCTTACAAAAAAGCAATTGTTAAATTGGCTGAAGGTCAAAAGATAGACGCCTTCACCGTATAAGTGAAATATTAAAGGAGGTTTAACCAAATGGCGGTTAAAAAATACAAAGCGACGACTAATGGTCGCCGTAACATGAGTGTATTAACATTCGAAGAAATAACAACATCTACTCCTGAAAAATCACTACTTGAGCCATTTTCTCGCACCGGTGGAAGAAATAACCAAGGTAAGATCACCGTACGTCACATTGGTGGCGGTGCAAAAAGAAAATATCGTGTAATTGATTTTAAACGTAATAAAGACAATATCATTGGTAAGGTAGCTACAATTGAGTACGATCCTAACCGCACTGCAAATATTGCTTTAATTCACTATGTAGATGGTGAAAAGAGATACATCCTAGCTCCAAAAGGCTTGGAAGTAGGTAATGAAATTGTTTCAGGTAATCAAGTGGATATCAAAGTAGGTAATGCTTTACCTATTATGAATATTCCAGTTGGTACAACAATTCACAACATTGAACTTTCACCTGGTAGAGGTGGTCAAGTAGCAAGAAGTGCTGGAACTTCAGCACAGATTCTCGGTAGAGAAGATAAATATGTTCTTGTACGTTTACAATCAAGTGAAGTTAGAAAAATTCTAGGCACATGTCGCGCAACAATCGGTGTTGTAGGTAATGAGTCTTATGAATTAGTTAATATTGGTAAAGCAGGAAGAACACGTCACATGGGCATTCGCCCAACAGTTCGTGGATCTGTAATGAATCCAAATGACCATCCACATGGTGGTGGTGAAGGTAGAACAGCAATTGGTAGAAAATCACCAATGACCCCTTGGGGTAAGAAGGCTCGCGGAGTTAACACACGCGACAAGAAAAAAGCGTCAAGCGACTTAATCATTCGTCGTCGCACGAAGTAGGAGGAAAATTATGGCACGTTCAGTTAAAAAAGGACCATTTTGTGATGAGCACTTACTAGTTAAAGTTCAAAAACAAAATGCAGCAAACGAAAATAAAGTGATCCAAACTTGGTCACGTCGTTCAACGGTTTTCCCAGATTTCGTTGGACACACGGTTGCCGTTTATAATGGTAAATCACATGTTCCTGTATACATTACAGAAGATATGGTTGGACACAAATTTGGCGAATTTGCACCAACGCGTACATATCATGGACATGGTAAAGATGATAAGAAAGCTAAGAAGAAGTAATTGGAGGAGATATGATGGAAACTAAAGCTATAGCTAAAACCGTTCGCATTGCTCCTAGAAAAGTAAGATTGGTTATCGATCTTATTCGCGGAAAAGACATAAAAGAAGCGCAAGCAATTTTAATGTTCACACCACGCGGAGCTTCACCAGTTATTTTGAAGGTATTGAACAGCGCTGTCGCTAACGCTGAACACAATAACAATGCAAATGTAGAAAACCTATTTGTTAAAGAGGTTTATGTCAATGAGGGAGTACGTCTTAAGAGACTTTTGCCTAGAGCAAAAGGTCAAGGTGATATTATCCAGAAGAGAACTAGCCACATTACTGTAATTGTGGCAGATAAAGAGTAGAGGTGAGATAACATGGGTCAAAAAGTTAATCCAATAGGAATGCGTCTTGGTATCATCCGCACTTGGGATTCAAAGTGGTATGCTGAAAAAACAGCAGTGCCTGCCTTAGTAAAAGAAGATGAACTAATTCGTAGATATCTTAATGATTTTTATAAAAAAGCCGCTGTTTCTCACATCGAAATCGAACGTGTTAAAGGTAAAGGCGGAAAAGATCGTGTTAAAGTTACCTTACACACTGCTAAGCCAGGTATCGTTATTGGACGTGATGCAGAAACAAAGAAAAAAGCAGTAGTTTATTTAGAAAAATTATCTAAAAAAGAAATCGTATTTAATGTTGTAGAAGTTAGACGTCCTGAAAGAGTAGCAACACTCGTTGCACAAAGCATTGCAGATCAACTTGAAAATCGTGCATCATTCAGACGTGTGCAAAAAATTGCTATGCAACGTGCACTTAAATCAGGAGCAAAAGGTGTTAAAACACTTGTTTCTGGTCGTTTAGGTGGAGCGGAAATCGCTCGTAGTGAAGGGTATTCTGATGGACAAGTTCCTCTACATACACTTCGCGCAGATATCGATTATGCAACAGCAGAAGCAAACACAACCTATGGTATTCTTGGTATCAAAGTTTGGATTTATAATGGAGAAGTTCTTCCTGGCCAAACGAGAGAAGAAAACCTTAGAAAGCAAGACGAAAGAGCACCACGTCAAGATAGAAGACCACGTCGCTCAAATAATCCTCGTGACAACAAGGGAGGCAAATAATTATGTTAATGCCTAAAAGAACTAAATTTCGTCGTCCTCACCGTGTCAGCTATGAAGGTAAAGTTAAGGGTAGAAATGAAATCCTTAATGGAGACTATGCATTAGTTGCACAAGAAGGTGCATGGATTACGAACCGTCAAATCGAAGCAGCTCGTATTGCGATGACAAGACACATGAAAAGATTAGGGAAAGTATGGATTAACATCTTCCCACACTTAGCTAAAACTAAGAAACCACTCGAAGTGCGCATGGGTTCCGGTAAAGGTGCTCCTGATCATTGGGTAGCGGTTGTAAAAGTAGGTAAGATTATGTTTGAAGTCAATGGTGTTTCTGATGAAGTAGCAAAAGAAGCATTACGTTTAGCATCACACAAATTGCCTATCAAGACAAAAATTGTTAAAAGAGGTGAGCAAGCGTGAAAGCGACTGAAATCAGAAAGATCAACACAGCTGATCTTGAAAAAAGAATTGTCGAGCTTAAAGCAGAATTATTCAACCTACGCTTTCAACTTGCAGTAGGACAACTTGAAAATACAGCTCGTATTGGAATAGTTAAGAGAACGATTGCACAAATGAAGACAATCATCAGTGAACGTACTGAATAAGGAGGATACCATGGAACGTAATAGTAGAAAAGTATATACGGGAATTGTTGTATCTGACAAAATGGATAAAACGATTACCGTGGTTGTAGACACATACAAGAAATCACCTTTGTACCGTAAAAGTATTAGGGTTTCAAAGAAATTTCATGTGCATGATGAAGAAGGTTTAGCAGGCATTGGCGACACAGTAACCATAATGGAAACACGTCCTATGTCAAAGACAAAGAGATTCCGTCTCTTAGAAGTCACTGCTAAAGCCGATCTAGTATAGGGAGGAAAAAATCATGATTCAACAAGAAAGTAGATTAGTAGTTGCTGATAACAGTGGCGCTAAAGAAGTCCTTGTGATTAAGGTTTTAGGCGGAACACGTCGTCGCTATGCTAATATCGGTGATGTTGTGGTAGTTACTGTAAAGAAAGCTGCACCTGCAGGTATGGTAAAAAAAGGTGAAGTTTTAAGAGCAGTTATTGTCCGCACAGTTTCAGGCCTTCGTCGCGCTGACGGATCTTACATTAAGTTTGATGAAAACGCAGCAGTTATTATTAAAGATGATATGACCCCACGTGGTACCCGTATTTTCGGACCAGTGGCCAGAGAGCTTAGAGAGAAGAACTTTATGAAGATCGTATCTCTTGCTCCTGAAGTTCTGTAAGGAGGGCAAGTGTATGTATATTAAAGCAGGAGACACAGTTGCACTTATTGCTGGACACGACCAATTTGTAACTGATAAAAAAGGGAAGAAAACTCGCAAGACCGGCCGCGTCTTAAAAGTATATCCAAAAACTGATCGTGTATTAGTTGAGGGAATTAACATGATTAAAAAACATGAAGCCCCTAAGAACCAAAAAGATAAAGGCGGTATTATTGACAAAGAAGCACCAATCCATGTATCAAATATTGCAATCGTTGATCCTAAAACAGGAACACCAACTAGAGTAGGATTTCATGAAGTCAACGGCAAAAAGGTACGGTATGCTAAAAAATCTGGCGAAAGCCTTGACAAATAAGGAGTGAGACAATGAGCGCAATTAAAGATAGATATGAAAATGTTGTCAAACCCGAACTGATTAAGGCATTCAGCTACACATCAGTGATGCAGGTGCCAAAAATCGATAAAATTGTAGTGAATATGGGTGTCGGTGATGCAGTTTTCAATCCTAAAGTCTTAGACGATGCGGTTGAAGAATTAAAAGTAATCACGGGACAAAAACCTCAGATCACTAAAGCTAAGAATTCAATATCAAACTTCAAATTAAGAGAAGGCATGCCAATTGGCGCTAAAGTCACTCTTAGAGGAGAAAGAATGTATTATTTCTTAGACAAATTAATTTCTATCGCTTTACCACGTGTTCGTGACTTTAGAGGTATTTCTTCAAATGCTTTTGATGGCCGTGGTAATTACACAGTTGGTATTAGAGAACAAATTATATTCCCGGAAGTTAGTTTGGATAAAGTAAAAAAGGTTCGTGGTATGGACATTGTAATAGTAACAACGGCAAAAACTGACCAAGAAGGACGAGCATTACTCAGTCAACTTGGCATGCCGTTTAAGAAGTAAGGAGGCGTAATATGGCTAAAAAATCAAAGATTGTTAAAGAAATGAAACGTCGTGTGATTGTTGAACGCTATCGCGAAATCGTTGCAGAACTCAAGGAAAAAGGTGACTATAAAGCACTTCAAAAACTTCCAAGAAACGCTTCAGCAACACGTCTTAGAAATCGCGATGCAATAGACGGTCGCCCACGCGGTTATATGCGCAAGTTTGGCTTGTCACGTCTTAATTTTCGTGAATTGGCACATAAGGGAGAGATTCCTGGTGTTACAAAAGCAAGCTGGTAATTAGGAGGAAGAACAATGGTTATGACTGATCCAATCGCGGATATGCTTACGCGTATTCGTAACGCAAATAAGATGCGTCATGTAAAAGTAGAAATGCCAGCTTCTAGACTTAAGGGTGATATTTTATCAGTTCTTAAAAAAGAAGGGTTCATTGTTGATTTTACAACTGTAAAAGACAGTGCCCAAGGCAAAATTGTTGTGACCTTAAAATACACGTCAACAAAAGAACGTGTAATTAAAGGTTTAAAGCGGATATCGAAACCAGGACTTCGTGTTTATGTATCAGTAGAAGATTTACCTAAAGTTTTAAATGGTTTAGGCATTGCCTTAATCTCTACATCTAAGGGTATTATGACTGATCGTGAAGCACGTTTAGCTCAAGTTGGCGGCGAAGTGCTCGCCTACGTATGGTAATAAGGAGGAAATTATGTCACGTATAGGAAATAAAGTGATTCAAGTTCCTGCTGGTGTTACCGTCACGGTAAGCCCAGAAAACTACGCTGTAGTTAAGGGCCCAAAAGGTCAACTTGAATTCCAATTCAATGAACGTTTAGGCATCAAAGTAGACGGAGCTATTATCACTGTAACTCGTTCAAATGATGAAATATTTTCAAGAAAAATTCATGGTACAACACGTGCTTTATTAGCAAATATGGTTACAGGTGTATCAGTAGGATTTAAAAAGCAATTAGAAATTCGCGGTGTTGGTTATAGAGCAGCGCTCTCAGGCAATGTCGTTAATTTAAGTATGGGGTATTCACACCCAGTTGATTTAGAAATTCCAGCAGGAATTACTGTCACCATTCCAAAAAACACAGATGTAATCATCGAAGGAGCCGACAAACAAGCAGTTGGCGAATTTGCTGCAAAAATCAGAAGTGTTAGAAAACCAGAACCTTATCTAGGAAAAGGTATTCGTTATGTTGATGAGTATGTTCCACGTAAAGCTGGAAAGACTGCTAAGTAGGAAAGGACATCGCTATGATTAAAAAAATATCTAAGAATGTCACTAGACAAAAACGTCATCTTCGTATTCGAAAAATAATTGAAGGAACAGCGGAACGTCCAAGAATGAATGTTTTCCGTTCCAATAATGCACTTTACGTACAAGTGATTGATGATGTTAAACAAACGACACTTATCAGTGCACGTAGTCAAGAAACCGGCCTTAAGGGTTCAAATGTTGAATCCGCTAAGGCAGTAGGAAAATTAATTGCCGAAAAAGCACTTGCTCAGGGCGTTACAGAAGTTGTATTTGATCGTGGAGGATATTTATATCACGGACGTATCAAGGCACTTGCTGAAGCAGCTCGAGAAGCAGGGCTTAAATTCTAAGGAGGAAAACGAACATGGCTAGAGATAGATATAGACGAGAAGAACAACAAGAAAATCAATTCGAAGAACGTGTAGTTTCCATTAACAGAGTAACTAAAGTTGTTAAGGGTGGACGTCGTTTCCGTTTTGCTGCCTTAGTTGTTATTGGCAATAAACAAGGTGAAGTCGGTTTTGGTACTGGCAAAGCAGCAGAAGTTCCTGATGCAATCAAGAAAGCTATTGAAGATGCTAAAGTCAATATGATTAAAGTACCAATCGTGGGAGCAACAATACCGCATGCAATTACAGGCAACTATGGCGCAGGTAAAGTTTTCATGAAACCAGCTTCTGAAGGAACTGGAATTATCGCTGGTGGAGCAGTTCGTGCTGTTTTCGAATTAGCTGGTATTAACGATATTCTATCAAAATCAATAGGTTCAAGCACACCAATTAATATGGTTCGTGCAACCTTTGCTGCCTTAAGAGAATTAAGAACAGCTGAACAAGTTGCTGCACTTCGTGGTGTAGATGTGGCGGAGTTGGTATAATGAAACTACAAATAACACTCGTAAGATCCTTGATTGGTCACAAGCCAAATCAAGTAAAAACAGCACATGCACTAGGATTAAAAAAGATTAACCAAGTTGTTGAAAAAGAGGCTAACGAAGCCATTCTTGGTATGATAAATACCATAAAACACTTGATTAAAATACAAGAAGTTGAGTAGGAGGAAAAACCAATGTTAAACGAATTAAAACCCGTTGAAGGTGCTCGAAAAAATCGTAAACGTTTAGGCAGAGGAGCTGGTAGTGGTACTGGTAAAACTGCTGGAAAAGGTGACAAAGGTCAACTTTCTCGCTCAGGTGGCGGTCCTCGTCCTGGATTTGAAGGGGGACAACTCCCATTCTTCCAAAGTATTCCTAAAAGAGGATTCAAAAACGTTAACCGTAAAGAATATGCAATCGTTAATTTAGTTGATCTTAATCAATTTAATGATGGCGAAGTTGTCACACCAGAAGTATTAGTAGCTAGAAATATTCTCAAAAAACTTAAATCAGGCGTTAAAGTACTGGCAAATGGATCATTAGAGAAAAAGCTAACAGTTAAAGCACACGTTTTCTCAAAAACCGCTGAGGCAGCAATTATCAAAGCCGGTGGAACTGTAGAGGTGATTTAAAGTGTGGTTACGAATAAAAAGAGTTTTAAGCAATAAAGCAGTTATGAAAAAGATAGCAATCACTTTGCTAATCTTGGTAGTTGTTAGAATCGCAGCTCATATTACCGTTCCACTTTTTAACACAGAAGCAATTGTCCAATTCATGCAAACAAGCGGAAGCTTTGTTGCAATCCTAAACAATTTTAGTGGTCAAGCACTTCAACGTTTCTCAATTATGGCTTTAGGGATTACTCCTTATATTACTGCATCAATTGCAGTTCAGCTATTACAAATGGTTATTCCTACACTTAAAGAGTGGAATGAACAAGGGGAAACGGGTAAGTTTAAAACAAATCAATTAACACGTTACTTAGCTATCGCTCTTGCATTTATTCAAGGCTTAGCGTTAATTCTTGGTATTAGTGTTAATGGTAGTGTTTTGATTCCAAGTTTGGAAGCAGCAGATGTTGAAGCATATCGATATTTCTTCTACATTTACATGGCACTGGTTATTACTGGTGGTTCTGCCCTTGCAATTTGGTTAGGAGATCTCATCACTAAAAAAGGTGTGGGGAACGGAACATCCATGCTGATTGTTGCGGGGATTGTAACCAGTTTACCAACAATGATGACAACATTGTGGTCGAAATATATCACAAATGGCACAGGTGGTTGGGACATTGTTTACTTTCTTATTATATTAGCTTTATATTTTGGTATTTTATTTGGGGTCGTCTACATGCAAATTGCAGTACGAAAGATTCCTATTCAATATGCCAATCGACAAGGAAAATCGGATTCAAATATCCCTATGAAACTTAATAGTGGTGGAGTTATTCCAGTTATCTTTGCTCAAACAATTCTTAGTATTCCACTTTCAATTGTGGGATTCGCAGCCGCTTCAAATACATCATCGGGGTTAGCCGCTTGGTTGAACAGTATATTTAGTTATCAGCAACCAATTGGGTTTATCCTGTATGTTCTCTTAATTGTGGTCTTTTCATTCTTTTATTCATTCCTCACGATTAACCCGGAAAAGATATCACACAACTTGTCAAAATCAAACGCATATGTCCCAGGTATTAGACCAGGGCAAGACACCCAAGATTATATTGCCAAGCTTCTATTTAAGATTACAGTTATAGGTACTTTGTATCTAGTTGTATTAGCAGTTATACCTATTTTCACATCAATTATTTTTGGGTTCACCGGCACCGAAGCATCTGCAATTAGATTAGGTGGTACCAGTTTGCTGATTATTGTTGGGGTTGCTATCCAAACAACTCAACAAGTTGAAACGGACGCAAGTCAGACAGAATATAGCGGAATCTTTAAGTAATTGGAGGATAATTAAATGCGTATAGTCATTATGGGCCCTCCCGGTGTAGGCAAGGGAACAGAAGCAGATACATTAACCAAATATTATCAAATTCCACACATTTCAACAGGCGATATCTTTAGAGAACTATACAAGGATAGAACTACTGTTGGGAAAATAGCAAAAGAATATGTTAGTAGAGGCGAATTAGTACCTGATGATATTACAAATGAAATTGTTCGCCATAGATTAACGCATTCAGACGTCAAAAAAGGATTCCTATTTGATGGGTATCCAAGAAATATAGCACAAGCAAAAGCTTTGGATGAATTTTTAGCAAAAAAGGGTTGTCAATTAGATGCAGTGATTAACATGACTGCACCTGAAGAACAAATTATAGAGCGCATCAGTGGACGCAGAGTATGTGAGACATGTGGTGCTGTCTATCACATTCACAGCAAACAACCAAAAGTTGAAGGCATATGTGATTTAGATGGTAGCAAACTGATTCAGAGAAATGACGATCTCCCAGAAACCGTACATAGACGTTTAAGCATCTATAATGATCAAACAGCTCCTGTGATTGGGTATTATGAAGAAAAAGGAGCGATTATCTATATCGATGGAACAAAACCCATCAAGGATGTAGAAGCTCAAGTAATGAAAGCACTAGGTGAGACTAAGTGATTCAAATTAAATCACAACGCGAAATTGAGCTGATGCGAGAAGCCGGACACATCTTAGAACTAACAAGAAAAATGCTCTCGGAGCATGTAAAACCCGGAGTATCTACGCATCAACTCGATGAACTCGCCGAAAACTTTATTGTTCATCTTGGAGCCACCCCCTCTTTCAAGGGTTATCATGGCTTTCCGGGATCCATCTGTACTTCAGTTAATGAAGTTGTTGTTCACGGTATTCCTTCAGTGAAGAAAATTCTTCATAAAGGAGACATTATTACATTGGATTTTGGTGTCAATTATAAGGGGTATCATGCTGATTCAGCAACAACTTATCCAGTAGGACAAATTAAGCCCGAGATTGAAAAATTATTAGAAGTGACTGAAAAAGCACTCTATGTCGGACTTGAAAAAGCTAAACCTGGAAATCACGTTTCAGATATATCACACGCAATTGAATCATTTGTCAAACCATACGGATATGGCATTGTTGAGGAATTTACTGGTCATGGCATTGGTAGAGAACTTCACGAAGAACCTTATGTTCCTAACTTTGGAAAAGCCAATCAAGGCCACATATTAAAACCTGGTATGACATTTTGTGTAGAACCCATGATTAATCTTGGGACTAAGCACGTCAAGGTACTAACAGATAATTGGACAACAGTAACAACCGATCGCAAACCAAGTGCACATTTTGAACACATGATTGTGATTACGGAAACTGGATATGAAATTTTAACAAAAGAAAAGAAGGAGTGAATCTATGGCAAGAGAAGATTTAATCGAAGTAGAAGCTAGAGTAATCGAAGTATTACCCAATACAAAGTTCAAAGTTGAACTAATCCAAAACGGCCATATTGTATTGGCTCATGTTTCTGGTAAAATCCGTATGCATAACATACGCATTTTACCTGGTGATAAAGTTACAGTAGAGTTGTCACCATATGATCTAACACGCGGTAGAATTACGTACCGCCGTAAATAAGGAGGAGCGCACATGAAAGTAAAAGCGTCAGTTAAAAAAAGAAGTGAAGACGACATCATTGTAAAAAGAAAAGGTAAAGTTTACGTAATTAATAAAAAGATTAAAAGACATAATCAAAGACAAGGTTAAATAGGAGGAACTATGGCAAGAATAGCAGGCGTTGACATTCCACGCGACAAACGCGTCGTGGTTTCGTTGACTTATGTATACGGCATTGGTCTACCAACTGCCCAACAAATTTTAAAGGATGCAAACGTGAGTGAAGAGACACGCGTTAAGGCATTAACTGAAGATGAATTGAACCGTATTCGTACAGAGATATTAAAGTATGTTACCGAAGGTGATTTACGCCGTGAAGTAACTTTAAATATCAAACGTTTAATGGAAATTGGTTCATATCGCGGAATCCGTCATCGTAAAGGATTACCTGTTCGTGGTCAAAACACAAGAAACAATGCACGCACAAGAAAAGGTAAAACAAAAGCGATTACCGGCAAAAAGAAGTAAGGGAGGAATAAATCATGGCTCGTAAAAAAACAACGAAGCGTAAAGCTAGAAAGAATATTCCCCTTGGTGTTGCACACATTCATACAACCTTTAACAATACGATTGTAACAATCACAGATGTTGATGGTAATGCAATTGCTTGGAGCAGTGCTGGTGCACTTGGTTTCAAGGGTAGCAGAAAATCTACACCTTACGCTGCACAAATGTCAGCTGAAGCTGTTGCTAAAACAGCAATGGATAATGGCATGATCAAGGTTGAAGTTTCAGTTAAAGGACCTGGTCCAGGTCGTGAAGCGGCTATCCGTTCACTACAGGCAGCTGGTCTTGAAATTACTGCAATCAGAGACGTAACACCAGTACCACACAATGGATGCAGACCACCAAAACGTCCACGTGGATAATCTTAAGGAGGGTAACTTGTGAAAGAATTAAAGTTTGAAAAACCAACAGCAGTTGAAGAACTGTCAGTTGATGGCAACAAGGGTCGCTTTGTGATTAGACCATTAGAACGCGGTTATGGCATTACCTTAGGAAATGCAATACGAAGAGTATTACTATCTTCACTTCCAGGTGCTGCAATCGTCAATATTAAAATTGATGGTATTGAACATGAGTTCTCTACTATGGAAGGCGTTTATGAAGATGTCATGGGCATTGTTCTTAACCTAAAAAAAGTTATTTTTAGAGTTGATTCAATTGAACCTGACTTTGAACAAAAGCTAGAACTTTATGCAGTCGGTGCAGGAAAAGTAACTGCAGCTGATTTCAATCATGTTGATGGTGTTGAGATTATTAACCCAGAACAAGTCATTGCTAGCCTATCGGATACAGGAAGACTTTCTATGGAAGTAACTGTAAGACGTGGTGTGGGTTATGTAAATGCAGAAAAAAATAAAGTATTCAGCAAAAATGAAAAAAGCATCATCCCAATTGATTCAATCTATACACCAGTATCACGTGTTTCTTATCATGTTGAAAAAACAAGAGGAGATGCTGATGAACTAACATTAGACATTGAAACTAATGGTGCAATCTTGGCAAAAGAAGCATTAGCTTTAGCATCCAAGATGCTTATTGATTATTTGGACGTTATCGTTCAAATTAGTGAACAAGCAGCTTCAACTGAATTTATCTTTGAACAAGAAGAAGAACCAACAAATAAGAAATTAGAAATGAAGATAGAACAACTTGATTTATCTGTACGTTTATTCAATAGTTTAAAGCGTTCGGGTATTTATACGGTTGCTCAAATCATTCGTTTAACTGAAGAAGATGTCATGAGATTTAGAAGTCTTGGTAGAAAATCCTTTAAGGAATTGAAGGAAAAGCTTGCTGAACACGGATTAGAATTTGAAAACACAGCAACTAAGGATTCAAAATTTCATTTAGACGATGAAGAGAAGGAGTAAATCATGGCTTATAGTAGATTGAGACGCACTAGCGATCAAAGAAAAGCTTTACTTCGTGATCTTGTAACAGATATTATCATCAATGAACGTATCGTTACCACTGAAGCAAAAGCAAAGGAATTGAAAAAATTAGCCGACAAGATGGTCACTTTAGCAAAAGCTGGTACTTTGGCTGCAAGAAGACAAGCAGCTGAAACTGTACGTTTTGAAGATGTTAAAGAAGGTCAAAATGCACTTCAGAAATTATTTTCTGAAATTGGACCACGCTATGCAGAAAGACAAGGCGGTTACACAAGAATTATTAAAACTGTGCCAAGACGCGGCGATGCTGCACCAATGGCAATTATTGAATTTGTTTAATTAGCAAATTAAATAATAGTTTTTCTAAAAACAAATTTTAGGTATGGATTAATCTATACCTTTTTTGTTTATCTAATGCAAGAAATAAAAAAGACACTATGAATAGTGACTTATAATTATTTCTCTTGTTATTTACTAACATTCATAATACAATAGATATGCGCGATGATATAGAAAGAGGAACGATATGAAAAAATTATTTAGTATAATTGCTTTAATCATAGTTAGTATCACATTAGTTGGATGTGATCAAACAACAAAAATTACACATACTGCATCAGAAGTCATGGATGCAATTGAAATTACATTTGCCCAAGATGATTCAGCTAATAATGTAACTGATAATCTAACCTTACCAGTGACATCTGTTTTAGAACCATCTGCGAATATTAGCTGGGAGAGCAGTAATGTTTCTGTAATCGATAATTTTGGTACTATAAATAGACAGGAAGAAGATACGGATGTAACACTAGTTTTATCAGTTTCTTTGGGTTCAAGCAGTGTTCAAAAACTATTTGATTTAACTGTTTTAGGAACAACCATTTATCACAATGTCATTTTTGATGTAAATGGTGAATTGACAGATTATGAGGTTGTTGATGGACAATTGATTAATGAACCAAATGCTATTCAATTAGAAAACTATACATTTGATGGATGGACAACCAATCTAGATACTTTAGAACCTTTTGATTTTGATAATCCCATCACTGAAGATGTCACAATTTATGCTATTTTAGACCTTATTACTACTGGACATTTTACAATCGAAGTCTACATAGAAAACTTAGAAGATGAATCTTATACGTTATTAGATTCTATTAGTGGAATTGCAGACATTGGAACAATAAAATCTACGAGTTCAACGATGACTGGCTTTGTTTTAAACGATGAATTGAGTACTCTCTCTGGAGAAATATCAAGTGTGAGTGATTTATTAATACAAAGTTATTTTGATCGTGCAGAGTATACACTTACATTGATGGATGATAGTGAAGTAATTGATACTTTTACCTATAAATATCAAGAAAATATTAATCCAGTTTCTGATCTAGAGAAAACTGGATATGAGTTCCTTGGATGGACAACCAATCCAGATACTTTAGAACCTTTTAATTTTGATAATTCCATCACTGAAGATGTCACGATTTATGCCATCTTAGTTCCTATTCCCACAGGAAATTTTACAATTGAAGTATATATAGAAAGCTTAGAAGATGAATCTTATACGTTATTGGATTCTATTAGTGGAACTACATACATTGGAACAATAAAATCTACGAGTTCAACGATGACTGGCTTTGCTTTAAACGATGAATTGAGCAATCTTTCTGGAGAAGTATCAATTGAAAGTGATTTATTAATACAAAGTTATTTCGACCGAGTGGATTATACACTTACATTGATGGATGAAAATGGAGTAATCGACATTTTCACCTATAAATACCAAGAAAGCGTTATTCCAGTTTCTGATCTAGAGAAATCCGGATATGAATTCCTTGGATGGGCAACATCTGAAACTGGTACAAATTATTACACTTTTGATGGGGTGATGACAAGTGATGTTACTTTATATGCACAATTCGATCTCATTGTTGAATATATAGGATATTATTTAGGTGCAGATGGATTAACTGGATTATCATTAGAATCATTTTTGAGAACTGTAGTTACAACTGGTTTTGTTGGAATTAGCTATGGTGAAGCAAGATACATTTTGGATGATAGCGATGCCGATCCGAGCAATAGCAATAATGTAATACTTGTTTATCGCGGAACTTCAGTTTCTGGTGTTTGGGATGGAGGCATCACTTGGAATAGAGAACATGTATGGCCACAATCACTTTTGGGTGTAAGTGTTAGTAATTCTTATATTGGTGTGGGTTCAGATCTACAAAACCTTAAGCCAGCTAATCCAAGTGAAAATTCAAGTCGCTCAAATGATTATTTTGATTCAACACCTAGCGGAGACAGTTATGAACCTAGAGATGAAGTCAAAGGTGATATTGCACGTATTTTATTTTATATGACTATCAGATACGATAATCTCAATTTAGTTAACAGCACAAATCCTGCAGTGTATCAAATGGCAATGCTCGATACGCTATTACAATGGAATGTCATGGATCCTGTTGACGGTTTTGAACAACATAGAAATGATGTTATTTATAGTTATCAACATAATAGAAATCCATTTATTGATCATCCTGAATTTGTTGCTAAGATATGGGGAACAGTAACTACTAGCCAAGAAGATTCTTTTTATACAAGTCTTACTACAGATAGTTATTTCATCTATGAACCATACACATTAAATGAGGAATTTAGTACAAGAAGTTATATCAATTAACATCAAAGGCCACTTGGCCTTTTTTTGTTTATATAGCAATATTATTAGTAGAATAGCATTCTTTGATGATAAAATATGAATAGATATTACAGTTCACAATTCATAAAGGAGAATAGTTATGTTAGAAATTAAAAATGTTTCAAAGAGTTATGATGGTGTAAAACAAGCATGTGATCAAATCAATTTAACTATCGAAGAAGGGGATCTCTATGGGTTTATTGGACACAATGGTGCAGGAAAAACAACTTTGTTAAAATCCATTGCAGGCATCATCAGTTTTGAATCTGGAGATATAACGCTCAATGGATTTTCAATTAAAACTAACCCGATTGATGTAAAAAAAATGATTGCATATATTCCAGATAACCCAGATATCTATGAATCACTAACTGGTATTCAATATTTAGAATTTATTTCAGATGTATTTAAGTTGGATAACAAGACAAGATCTTTAGAAATTGATAAATATGCAACCTTATTTGAAATTATAGAGGTCTTAAATAATCCAATCTCATCTTACTCTCATGGGATGAAACAAAAATTAGTTATTATTAGTGCACTCATCCATAAACCACAATTATTATTGTTAGATGAACCTTTTGTTGGACTTGATCCAAAAGCAAGTTTCCAATTGAAAGAAATATTCAAAGATATTTGTAGTCGCGGCGTTTCAATATTTTTCTCAACACATGTTTTAGAAGTTGTTGAAAAACTATGTAATAAGGTGGCCATTATTAGACAGGGTAAAATCATTGCTGAAGGTAATACAGCAGATATCATCATGAATGAGTCTTTAGAAACTGTCTTTATGGAAATCGCAAACGAATCATGATATATAAACAATTAATCAAATTATTCTTCAGAGAAAATTTCTCATTTAAGCGACTACTAGGATTTGATTTGAAGCGTTCTAAAACAAAAGCAATATTAGTTGGTCTTGCAATAATTTATGCAATTGTTGTTTTTCTAGGTTCCTTCGGGTATTTGTTTTTTGATTTAGGGAAAATACTTAATGAGATGGGTCAACCAGAAATTCTACTTAGTTTCATTACCATTTACGCTATTGGGCTATCAATTATGATTGTGTTATTTCGAGCTAGTGGATATTTATTTTATTATAAAGATTACGATATATTAGCTCCATTACCAATACATCCAAGAACAGTTTTATTCGCAAAAATGACTGTTATGATGATCATGTTATATGTATCGGCTTTTGTCTTAACACTTCCTATTGTATTTTCATATTTTTATTGGACGGGATTTAATGTATTAAGTATTATTTTCTTTTTAGTAGCATTCATATTTGTTCCTCTAGCCCCTGTGATTGTGATGTCATTCTTATCATTGCTTGTTGCAATGGTAACCTCGAAATTTAGAAGAAGTAAATTAATCTCTACTATATTGATTTTTGTCATACTAATTGGTATTTTCATGTTTTCGTTTTCAATCAACGAAACAAGCATAAATCCTCTTACTGGTCAAATTAACCTATTTTCAGGAATCAGTAATGCATATCCACCATTTAAGTGGTTTATTGCTGCGATTAATGATCATAGTTTCCTTGATTTAGGACTTTTAATCAGCACGCATGCCGTAGCTTTTGTGATCTTCATGTTTAGCATTCAAGGATTGGTTCAAAGAACTAATCAAAAGGGCATTAGAGCTAATATAAGAAAGAATAGTAAACCCCTTAAATATCAGGAAAAATCAGTATTACTTACACTTGTTCAAAAAGAATTTAAGAAATTTTTGAATTCAACAATTTACGCAATTAATGCAGGATTTGGTCCGATCATTTTAATTGTTCTTTCAATAGCAAGCCTATTCTATCAAAGTCAAATTGAAAGCTATTTAGGAGAAATGATTGGAACCGGTTTAGACGTTGAAGTACTCATACTTGTATTAATTGGCTTTTGTGTAGCAATGACGTACACTCCCGCTATTAGTCTATCTCTTGAGGGAAAAAACTTTTGGATTTTGAAAAGTCTTCCAATTAAAGCAGAAACAATTGTTTATTCAAAGATTGCATTTAATCTCTTACTGATTGTTCCAATTGCAGTAGTTAGTATTCTATTATTTGGTATCTCAATTGGTTTTACCGTACTCACAGAACTGATTTTGATTGTCTTAATTATTGTCTTCGCAATTCTTATTTCGGCATTTGATGCCATAATGAATATGCTATTACCAAAATTTGATTTTATAAATGAAGTTGAGGTTGTTAAACAAAGTGCAACTGCATTATTAGCTATCTTTGGCGGATTTACATTTATTGCTCTAAGTGGATTAGTCTATTCTCAGCTAAGTGATAGTATGTCATTTAATCTTATTGCACTTATTTTAATAGGAATTAATGTGGTATTAGCAGTACCAATGATCTATTTCATAATAAATAAGTCTGCAACTATATTTTCTAAAATGAAAGCATAATTAAGTACAAAGGAGAAAACAATGGTAAAGTGGTTATCTGTAATCTAGATGAAATAAATGCAAGTACCGATGAGTTTTACTATAAGGCATATAAATATATTGTAGATCAAGAAAATAAATCATTTGACTATTCTATTAATCAAACTAAAAAGGTTATAATTGACCTAAAGAAAGAAGGTAATTTTTCATGGTAAAGTTTAATGAATATAAGTATGAAAAACCAGATTTAGAGCAAGTAAAAAAAGATTTAGAAGAACAAATTGCTCTTATAAACTCAGGCAAGGATTTAAAACCAGAAATTAAAGCTATTCATCGTTATTTTGATATAAACGATAAGATAGAAACTCATAGAGTTCTAGCCTCAGTTAGAAACAGTCTTAATACAACTGATGAGTTTTATGAAAAGGAACAAGAGTTTTTCGATGAAAATGATCCAGTTTTACAGCAATATGAGCAACATTTTTTGGATAAAATACTAAGTTCGAAACATAGAAAAGAATTAGAAAAAGAATTTGGATCTTTAATGTTTCTACGTGGTGAGCTTGCGAAAAAAACGTTTAAGCCAGAAATTATTCCTGATTTGCAATCAGAAAACAAACTATCTACAGAATACGATAAACTCATTGCTTCAGCTAAAATTGAATTTCAAGGAGGCACATATAATTTAAGTCAAATGACACCTTTTCTTCAGGATAAAGATAGAGAAGTTCGTCACCAAGCACAACTTGTAGTTTCAAAATTCTATGCTAAAAATGAAGCTCAATTTGATCGTATTTATGATGATATGGTTAAAGTTCGTCATGAAATTGCAAAGAAATTAGGTTATGAAAATTTTGTTCAGTTAGGTTATGATAGATTCAGCAGAACTGATTATACTGCAGCTGACGTCAAAACTTACCGTGATCAAATCTATGAAGATATTGTTCCATTAGTTACAGAGTTAGTGGAAAGAAAAGCTAAACGTTTGGGTATTAAAGATCCTAAATCCTATGATTTAGCACTCTCATTTTTATCAGGTAATCCCACACCTAAAGGCGATCGTGCTTGGCAAGTTGAAAGAGCAAAAAAGATGTATGACGAAATGTCTCCTGAAACTTCAGAATTTTTTAATTTCATGCTAAATCACGATTTACTAGAATTAGATAGTAAACCAGGCAAACAAGGTGGAGGGTATTGTACGTATATTCCTGAATATCGTTCTCCATTCATTTTTGCAAATTTCAATGGTACTGCACACGATGTTGATGTATTAACACATGAAGCTGGACATGCCTTTCAGGTTTATCAGAGTCGTGATCAAGTTCCAGAATATCGTTGGCCAACCATGGAAGCTGCCGAAATACACTCAATGAGTATGGAATTTTTAGCATGGCCATGGATTGATCGATTTTTCGAGGAAGATGCAGAGAAGGCAAAATTTTTTCATTTAGCTGGTGCAGTGTCATTCTTACCTTATGGGGTTTTAGTTGATGAATTCCAGCATCATGTTTATGAAAAACCAGAACTTACACCAGATGAAAGAAAAACACTTTGGAGAACACTAGAAAAGAAGTATATGCCATATAAAGATTATGGCGACGATGCGTTCTTAGAAAAAGGAACTTTCTGGTTTAAACAGGGTCATATCTTCGGTGCACCTTTCTATTATATTGACTATACACTTGCTCAGGTTTGTGCTTTCCAATATTGGGTAAAACATCAAGAAAACAGAAAAGAAGCTTTAGAAAGTTACTTAGCATTATGTCGTTTAGGCGGATCGAAGAGTTTTCTTGGTTTGATTGAATCAGTACACTTGAAGAATCCATTTATAAAAGACACAGTTAAAGAAATCATAAAACCAATTCGTGCTTATTTAGATCAAGTAGACGATACTAAACTTTAGAATAATAACATAATAAAAAAAAAGCCTTGTTAATCTCTTAACTGGGCTTTTTATTTATTTTTTAAGTAGTTATAGATTGCATCTGCTGCCTGCATACCATCATAAACGGATTTTGTAATTTGTAGTTTTCCACCTATGATATCTCCGGCTGCAAATAGACCTTCGATATTAGTTTGATAAGTATCATCAACTGCAATATTATTTTTTTCAACAATAACGCCAAGTTGTGATGCAAAATCAATTGAGCTAGGAACTCCTAATGCAATGAACACTCCATTAACTGGATATTCACCATTAGTTGTTACAACGTGAGTGATTGTCTCAGTGCCTTTAAAACTAATGATTTTTTCAGAAACAACTGGATTATCTACTTTGCAGGTTAACTTGTTACCATGTGTGAATACTGTAACATCATCTGAAATCCGATTTAGATATTCAAGTTCATGCTCCATATAGGCACCACAACCTACGATAGCTAGTTTTTTCTTTCGATAGAAATAACCATCACAAGTAGCACACAAACTAATACCTTTTCCTCTAAATTTAGTAAATCCAGGTATATTTAGGGTTTGTCTAGTTTTTCCTGTAGCAAGTAAAACTGTTTTTGATTCAAAAGAACCGTTAGTGGTTGTTAGTGTGAATCCCGATTCATTTTGTTTTAATGAAATAACCGAATCGGTAATAATATCAACACCTAAATTTTTTGCTTGTTGAACACCAGAGGCGATAAGTTTACTACCCACAATGGGTTTAGTAAATCCGTAATAGTTTTCCACTAAGTCATCATAGCCTTCAAGTGCACCTAAATCTTTGCCTATAACCAGCGGGTCAAGACCAGCTCTTTTTAGATATAGAGCTGCAGAAACACCTGCTGGACCATATCCAATAATTATGACTTTTTTCATGCTTCCAACATTTTCTTAAGTGTTGCTTTAGATTGAACACCAATCATTGATTGATGGACTTTTCCATTTTTAAAAACAACCATTGTAGGAATACTCATAATGTCGAATTGATCAGCAATTTCATATTCTGCATCTACATCAAGTTTTCCAACTTTAAACGAATCCCCAGTTTCTTTAACAAGATCTTCTAAAATCGGTGTAACTCTCAAACAGGGACTACACCAAGTTGCCCAAAAATCGACTAAAACTGGGACATCACTCTGTAGAACTTCTTTTTCAAAATTTTCTGTAGTAAATTTAAATACCATATATATTTCACCTCTATTTTATATTCATGTCCATTATAAAGAATTAATTAGAAAAACGCTAATTATTTACATTAAAAATGAATATTTATGCAAATTATGTGTAGACATCCTATAAATAACACTTCACTAAGTGAAAACCCCAAATTTATGGACAGTTGTCTTTCTAATATCTTTTTATCGTGATATAATGTTAAGGTACGAAATGTAGGTGAATTTCATGATAAAAGCAAGCGATTTAAGCTTTTCATATAATGGTATTGATGAGGCGTTAAGCCATGTAAATTTAGCGATATCCAAGGGTACTTGGGTATCCATTTTAGGGCACAACGGATCTGGGAAATCTACATTATCAAAACTACTTGTTGGATTATTAGCTCCAGCAACTGGAGAAATATATATCGATGGATTAATTTTAAATGAAGAACACATCGCTGAAATTCGTAAAAAAATAGGTATTGTATTTCAAAATCCAGATAATCAATTTGTTGGTGTAACAGTAAAGCATGATATTGCTTTTGGATTAGAAAATCAACAAATCCCTCACGATGAAATGGTTGAAAAGATTCATCATTATGCTTCTTTGGTAGGAATGGAAGAATTTCTAAGTAAAGAACCACATCAGTTATCCGGAGGACAGAAGCAAAGGGTTGCTATTGCTGGTGCTTTAGCAATGGAACAAGATATTATGATTTTAGATGAAGCTACGTCTATGTTGGATCCCGAAGGAACTCAAGAAATCATTAATTTGATTAAAATACTAAATAAAGACTTAAATAAAACAATAATTACTATAACTCATGAATTATCGTTTGCTGCACAAAGCGATTATTTAATCGTACTTAAAGAAGGGCAAATTATTTTAGAAGGTACTCCAAAAGATGTTTTTAAACAGGAAGACCTTTTAAAATCATCTCACTTGGAACTTCCTTTTGAGTTGAGTCTTTATAATGAAGCAATTAAAGATAATAACATTGACAAAAAGATATTGGAGGCGCTATGGGCATTCAATTCAAAGATGTAAGCTATGCTTATAAAGGCCTAAAAGTTAATTATGACGCCATTCAACATATTAATTTAAATATCGATGGAAAAGGCGAGTTCATAGCAATCATAGGTCAAACTGGATCAGGAAAATCAACACTTGTCCAACACATGAATGCATTGTTGTTACCAAACAGTGGAAATGTTGTTGTTTTTGGACAAAATCTTCCACCTAAAAAGAAAGAAAAGATTAATTATCTTCGTCAGAAAGTTGGTCTTGTTTTTCAATTTCCAGAATATCAATTATTTGAAGAAACTATATTAAAAGATATAATGTTCGGACCTAAAAATTTCAAATCAACCGAAGCACAAGCAACAGAAATGGCTAAAAAAGCAGCAAAGATCGTGGGTATTGATGAATCACTTTATGAACAATCACCATTTAGAATTAGCGGTGGTCAAATGCGTAGAGTTGCAATAGCTGGTATTCTTGCCATGGAACCCGAAGTCCTTGTTTTAGATGAACCTACCAGAGGACTAGATCCTAAAGGTAGAAGAGACCTTATGGCCATATTTAAGGAATTACATGAAAAAGAAGATAAAACAGTTATTCTTATATCTCATGATATGGATTTAGTTTCCGAGTTTGCAAAACGTGTGATTGTCTTAAAAGATGGACTTTTAATCTTTGATGGAACAAAAGAAAAACTCTTTGAACATCCCAATTTTGATTCATTTCATTTGGATTTACCAACACCACTTAAAATTTTAAAATACTTAGAAAAAAACGTAGGAATTCCATATCAACCAAAATATGATTTTGATTCCCTTTTAAGTTACTTAAAGGAGGTATCTCATGAATAATATTACGATTGGTCAGTTTATTCCGGGAAACTCTTGGCTTCACAAACTTGATCCAAGAATTAAATTGCTGAGTTTAGTTATTCTCTTAGTTGGAACTTTTTTGATTCCAATTTCCGTGAGTGTCATTCCACTAGTTACGATGTTAATTATTTTTGTTGGAATCATGGTATTAACGGCATCTTCAGGAATACCCATGCGTAAAGTATTGAATGGGCTCCGTCCTATCGTTTTTCTATTAACATTTACATTTTTCATTCAACTCTTTTATGTCAAAACAGGCTCACTTGTTTTTGATCCAATTCCAATGTATATATCTTTAACGAGCATCGTTGGAATCATATTATTTTTAATCTTTTATAATTGGTCAAAAAAATATATAAAGACACGGATTCTATATTTCTTTTTTGCAGCATTCATGGTATTTTTTATACAAGCTTCACTTCCATATGTTGGTTTTACAAGTTATACATTATATGTTTATGATGAAGGTCTCTTGAGAGCCGGGTTCATCTTTGTAAGAATTACGAACGTCATTATTATGACATCATTGTTAACCTTTACAACGATGACCACAGATTTAAATTATGGAATTGAATCTTTGCTTAAACCTTTAAAAGTTATAAAAGTTCCCGTTGATGTGATTGCTATGATGCTATCATTGACATTAAGATATATTCCAACATTGTTAGGTGAAACAGAAAAAATAATGAAAGCTCAAGCATCTAGAGGTGTCGACTTCAAGGAAAGTAAACTGAAAGATAAGGTTGTTCAAATTATCTCTTTATTAATTCCGGTATTTGTTATCTCATTTAAACGAGCTGAAGATTTAGGTAATGCCATGGAAGTTCGTGGATATATCATTGGTGCGAAGAGAACAAGAATTGATCAATATACTATTGGATTTGTGGATATCTTAAGTCTTGTGGTAGCAGTCGTTATTTTGGGATTAATCATTTATTCGAAGGTGCTCTCATGAGGTATCTTGCCATAGTTAGTTATGATGGGTCAGTATATCATGGATTTCAAAGACAAAACAATGGTTTAGGTATTCAAGAGGTTATTGAAAAATCATTTAGTTTGATGACACAAACTCAGATACAAATTTATAGTGCGGGAAGAACTGACAAAGGTGTACATGCGATTGGACAAGCATTTCATTTTGATAGCGACCTAAATATTGATGAAAAAACATGGCTTCGCGTTAATGATAGATTACCTTTGGACATAAGAATTAAAAAAATAAAAAAAGTAAAATCAGATTTTCATGCTAGACATAGCGCAAAATCAAAAATATATAAATATGTTATTGCTAAAAAACCAAGTTCAGCATTTTCTCAAAATTATGAAGTATATATTAAGAATTTTGATATTGAACTTGTAAAAAAAGTTATTAACGATTTTGTAGGAACACATGATTTTAAAGGGTTTTCTCAATATGTTAAAGATAAATCCACGATAAAAACAATTTATAGTGTAGAGATTAAAGAAACAAAGAAACACTATATTTTCATTTTTCACGGTAGTAGTTTCTTAAAATATATGGTTCGCTCCATGATGGGAACCCTAATTGAAATTGGTATTGGGAAGAAAGACGCTAACACTATCAAAAGAATATTCGAAACAAACGATAGGTCTTTAGCGGGAAAAACTGCTCAAGCAAGAGGATTATTTTTAGTTAAAATACACTATTAGCATGCTATAATAAACACATAAGGAGAGTGCAAATGTTCATTACTTTTGAAGGTGGCGAAGGCACCGGTAAAACAACACTAATTAAAGATATTGCCGATATTCTCAAAAGAGATTATGATGTTTTAACCTCTAGAGAGCCTGGCGGAAGCATGATTGCGGAAGCTATTCGCGATGTTATCTTAAATCCTAAGTATAAGGGTGTAACCCCTAATACAGAGGCTCTTCTTTTAGCTGCATCGAGAGCACAACATCTTGATGAAGTGATTTTACCTGCCTTATTGGAAAATAAAATTGTTTTATGTGATCGATATTTAGATAGTTCACTTGCTTATCAAGCGTATGCAAGAGATTTGGGTTTTGATTTTGTTTTAAATATTAACCAATATGCAACTTATCATATGCCAGAATTAACCTTCTACATTGATTTGGATCCATTGGTAGGTATGTCTCGGATATCTAATCGATCAAAATATGATCGTCTCGATCAAGAAACTGTTATATTTCATCAAAGAGTAAGAGAAGGATATCTAAAAATTGCTAAAATGTACCCTGATCGAATCGTAATAATCGATGGAACACAATCAATTGACAAGATTAAAGAACAAATCATTTCTAAAATCAAGGAAAGTATATGAAAAAGGCACATTATTTTTTCCAACAGACAATTTTAAAGAATAGACTTGCGCATCTATATTTAATCAGTGGTCCTAAAGGTAGTGGGAAATCGCAATTAGTAGAAGAAGTTGCTTTTATGATTCTCAGTCAAAATCGAGAAGATACTTCGCATCTTAAAAAACAAATAGAAGAACGCAAAATTGCTAATATGATGATTATTGAGCCTGATGGGTTGTCCATTAAAAAAGAACAAATTTTAGCACTTCAAGCTGAGTTTTCTAAAACAGCATTAGTCAGTGGACCTAGAATATATGTCATTAAAAATATTGAAAAAATAGGAAGTAGCGCAGCTAACAGTCTACTTAAATTTATGGAAGAACCTCTCAGTCACAGTGTTTATGGTTTTTTATTAACTGATAATATTGACGATGTCATGAGAACTATCGTTTCACGCAGTCAGGTTTTACATCTAAAAAGTATTGATGAAAAAGATTTAGAACTTGAATTAATTAATTTAGGTATTGACGAACGAGTTGCTGTGTTAGCCCCATATCTAACAAAAAACATTGATGAAGCAATTCTACTCGCAGAAAATCCAAATTTTTTGGAAATGGTAAATTTTATTCAGGAAATCATTGTTCACTGGTCGGATAAAGATATTTCTTTCCCGTTATACTTTGAGAAGCATGGTCGTTTTATTATTCAAGACAGAGACTTTTTCATGAACTTTTTAGAGTTAATCCTATTATATTTTTTAGATTTAATCCATTACAGAGCACATCAGGATATAATGTTCACATTTCTTAAAGAACAGATTCAGATTCAATCTAATCAAATGCAGATTTTAGATATTGAAAACCTGATTGAAAAAATCCAAGCTATTTTACAGAAACAAACTTATTATATTAATCTCGAGCTTGCGCTCGATCAATTATCCAACATGTTAGAAAAGATGAGGTGAGAAAGTGAAAGTTGCTTTAGTACAATTTAAAGAAGCAGGAAAAAAATATTATTTCTCCTATGGAGATTTAGAAATAGAAATTAGTGATCTAGTTGTTGTTGAAACAACTCGCGGTATTGAAATTGGTAAAGTTTACTTATTTAAAGAAATTGAAGAATCAGAACTAACTAGTGAACTTAAACCCATTATCAGAAAAGCTAATGAAGGCGATATCAAAGAAGATCAATATAACCAAACACTTGAAGTGGGTATTATTGAAAAAGCAAAAATACTCGCTGTTCAAAATGATCTAGAAATAAAGGTTTTAGGTGCTGAATACACGCTAGATAGAAAAAGATTATTAATTTACTTTGAATCTGAAACACGTGTTGATTTTAGAAACTTAGTAAGAGATTTAAGCGAAATTTATCATACACGTATCGAATTAAGACAAATTGGCCCAAGAGATGCTGCAAAAATGATTGGTGGTATTGGACCATGTGGCTTGATTTTATGCTGCACAACATTTATCGGTGAATTTGATGCTGTTTCAATCAAAATGGCAAAGAATCAAAATATAGCACTAAACCCACAAAAAATTTCTGGCATTTGTGGCAAATTACTGTGTTGTATCAGGTATGAAAATGATGTATATACCGAGTTAAAAGCATTACTTCCAGATTTGAAAGAAAAAGTTGAAACAGAAAACGGTACAGCAACTGTTGTTGAACTCAACATTATAGGCCAAAGGATTAAAGTGAAAAATGCGGAGAGTGGGAAAACAGAATGGCTACCACTCACAGCAATAACACGTGATGAATAAGTTATGCTCAGGACTTTACTAGGTACCGATTTATGGATTGAACAAAAATCTAGACAAGCTTTTAATTTAGATACAATTTTGTTAGCTGATTTCATTAAGATACCAGCACGTTCAAAAGTGGTTGCAGATTTTGGCACTGGTGCTGGAGCGCTAATCCTATACATGAGTAAAAAAACAAAAGCAAAAATCATAGGATTGGAAATTCAAGAAGATCGATATTTACAAGCAGTGCACAATATTGAGTTAAACAACCTTACTGATCAACTATCATGTAAGCATCAAGATGTTAGATCAACTGATTTAAAAGATTTAGATGTGGTTATTAGCAATCCACCATTTTTTAAAATCACAGAAAATGGTAATGTCAATGAAAGTGAAGGGGATCGAATTGCACGCCATGAAGTGATGTTAACATTAAATGAACTGATTGAATCAGCTTCAAGAACATTAAAATTTGGTGGGCATTTTTTCATGATTCATAGACCCGATCGTTTTGCTGAAATTGTCGAAGTAATGAATCGATTTGCATTTGAAATTAAACGTATCCGATTTGTACATCCTTATCTCAACGCAAATCCAAATCACGTTTTAATTGAAGCAATTAAAAATGGTCAGCAAGGTATGAAGGTTGAACCACCACTTATTTTATACTATGAAAAGCACGTTCTAACGAATGAAGTGGTTGACATATATGGAGGGAAGTCTTATGTTACTAAGCGTATTAAATAGAAAAGAAAAATTGAAATTTCTTGATTTAGCAATGCATATGGTCTCAGTTGATGGAGAACCTAGCGAATTAGAAAAGAGATTATTAAATATGATGCTAGCAGAAGTGGGAGATAATATTGTTGGGGAGTATCAATTTGCATTGAGCAAAAAATTACCCGAGACTATTCATTTTTTCAAATCCACTCACAAAAAAATAAAGAACATTGTCTATTTGAATCTAATGAAGGTTGCGATGTCTGATGATTTTTACAATACCCTCGAACACGATTTTTTAGAAGAAGTGCGTCTTGAATTGGGCATTGACGAAATGAAGAAAAAGCAATTAATGAGATTAGTCTACACCGAAAGAGATTTAAGAGGACGTGCAAAGAGAGTAGTCGGTCACTAATGCAAAAGAGTTTTAAGGAACCCAAACCCACACTTTATGTTGTTTCAACACCAATAGGTAATTTAAAAGATATTACATATCGGGCAATTGAAATACTCAATCAAGTAGATATAATTTTAGCTGAGGATACTAGAACATCCTCAGTTTTGTTAAATCACTATAGTATAAAAAAACACATGATAAGTTACCATGAATTTAATAAAGAAGAAAAAGAGTCCCAAATTATATCGCTTTTAGAGGATAAAAAAGATATTGCATTAATCAGTGATGCCGGTACACCCGGAATTAACGACCCTGGATATGAAATTATTAAAAAAGCGATTGAATCTGGATTTTATGTTGTGTCCATTCCTGGAGCAAGTGCAATTTTAGCAGCTCTTGTAACAACAGGTCTTATTATTCAACCTTTTACTTTTGTTGGTTTTCTACCAAGAAAACAATCTGAAATGAAAAATATTCTCGAATCATATAAAGAAAGAAAAGAAACACTTGTTATTTATGAATCCCCCTTAAGAATTTTAAAGACTATAAAAATATGTTATCAAATTTTGGGTAATAGAAATGTTGTTCTAGCAAGAGAACTCACAAAAACATTTGAAACCATCATTAGAACAACACTTGAAAAGGCAATAGAGATGGAACATAATCCAAAGGGAGAATATGTGATTGTTATCGAAGGAGACCACGAGATACAAATGGAGTTTGATGAATCGATAACCGAACATACAGATAGACTTATTAAATCTGGCATTAATGAAAAGGATGCGATGAAACAGGTTTCAAAACAAAGACATATTCCTAAAAGCAAAGTATATCAAGAATATAAGATTGACAATAAAAAGACTTGATTTTTAGTTGATTTCATATATAATAAGATTATTATAGGCAATGAGAAAAAGAGTAGTTTGATTTTAGTGTCTAGAGAGTTCATGTTTGGTGAAAATGAACCCTAAATCAAATGAACGTGGTTTTCGAGCCTTTTGGTCGATAGGTAGACCAAAACGTATGTCTGCGTTAAGGATTTTGAGTGCTAGCATTGCTAGAACTAAGGTGGTACCGCGAAATTTTCGTCCTTAGATTTTTTTAAGGGCGATTTTATATTTTTTAGGAGGTAATGAAAATGGAAAAAACATATTATTTAACAACAGCAATTGCATATGCTTCAGCAATTCCTCATATAGGAAATGTTTATGAGGCTATTTTAGCTGATGCTATTGTCAGATTTAAAAGATTAGATGGTTATGACGTTTTTTTTCAAACAGGAACAGATGAACATGGTCAAAAAATAGAAAGTAAAGCTCAAGCAAATGAACTTTCTCCGAAGACTTATGTGGATTATATTTCATCAGAAATCAAAAGGATTTATAAAAAGGTCAATATTAGTTATGATCAATTTGTTAGAACAACCGATGAAAGACATATTAAATCTGTACAAGAAATCTTCAAGAAACTCTATGATCAAGGCGATATTTACTTAGGAGAGTATGAAGGTTGGTATTCTATTGCCGAAGAAGCGTTTGTCTTAGAAAAAGATATTGTTGATGGCAAAGCTCCTAATGGTGATACTCCAGTATGGACGAAAGAAGCTGCATACTTTTTGAAACTTGCACCGTATCAACAACGTCTCATTAAGCATATAGAAGAGCATCCTGAATTCATTGAACCCGAATCGAGAAGAAATGAAATGATTCAAAATTTCTTAAAAGAACCACTTCCAGACCTATCAGTATCTAGAACATCATTTACGTGGGGAATTCCTGTTGAATTTGATGAAGGACATATTGTTTATGTATGGATTGATGCTTTAAGTAATTATATAACTGGTTTAAATTATCATCCCGATCAACCTAACTCACTTGAATTTTCTAAGTATTGGCCTGCTGATGTTCATTTAATTGGAAAAGATATCCTAAGATTCCATACGATTTATTGGCCAATCATATTAATAGCTTTGGGATTAGAATTGCCTAAACAAATCTTTGGGCATCCTTGGGTTCTAGTGAATAAAAGTAAGATGAGTAAATCAGTAGGAAACGTTATGTATACAGATGATCTTGTTCGTTATTTTGGTGTTGATACCGTTAGATATTATGTACTTCATGAAATACCTTACGCACAAGATGGCAACATCACATATGAACTACTTATTGAAAGAAATAATAGTGACTTAGCAAATACAATTGGAAATCTTGTTAACCGCACAATCGGTATGGCACACAAATATAGAGAAGGTGTTGTTAAAAAAGTGATACTTGATGAACCCTATGAATTAAGCTTAAAAGAAAAGTGTTCATCCTTATTGCCAGAAATAAGAAATCATATGAACGAACTCAAAGTTGCTGATGCGCTAGAAGAAATCGTCAAGCTCGCAAGACATGCTAATAAATATATTGATGTATCTGAACCATGGGTCCTATTTAAAAATCCGGAAAAACAAGAAATTCTTGACCATGTTCTTTACCATCTCTTAGAAACAATTAGACATATTGCAATAACACTTCAACCATTCACACCCGAAACATCATTGAAGATTGCACAACAAATCGGAGTGACTGATTTGAGTTTTGAATCATTATCCACATTTGGAAATTATCCAGAACAGACATTAGGCAAAGCAGAGGTTTTATTTGAACGCTATGATGCGATAAAGAAACTGGAAGAAATCTTAAAGGATCAAAATGAATAAATTAGGAACATGGATTCATTCTAAATCTTTTAAGATAAAATATATCCTGAAATTGAAAGAGTAATAGCTGTCATTGTTTTTACGATTATTTATGGTATTGGTGTTTCATGGTTTTTAGAAGCATCAATCGTTCCTCTTTATACAGGTGGAATTCCTGGTATTAGATAGCTTGTTAGAGATGCAATGCTTGTTTGGTTTAATGTAGATGTTGGATCACATTTTTAGGACTTTCTGTCCTTATTATGAATATTCCTATTTTACTCGTAGAGTGGTTTGGTGTATCACATCGGTTCACCATTCACATCATGAGAAGACATTAATCTATATCGTCATTTATTCCTATGAACTACACACACTCGTTCAATTGATTAAACAAGTAGATCAACAAGCATTTATTGTAACAAGACCGGTAAAAAACGTATTTGGAAATTTCAAACGTAAAACGATTGCATAAAAGACCTCATTTGGGGTCTTTTAAGCTTTTTATTAGGACTAACTTGATTTCATGGAAGTAAATATGGAAAAGCACTCATATAATTGATATAATAAGGTGTATGCATATCATCAACGAATTTCAGCAAAAAGGAGAAACGTTCTATGGTCTACACGTGTACACTTAATCCCGCCGTGGATTATATTCTCAGGTTGAAAACCTTAGAGACCAATCAATTGAATCGAGCAGAAAAAGCTTCATTTCGTGCAGGTGGTAAAGGTATTAATGTTTCTGTTGTCCTTAACAATCTAGGTGTAGATTCTGTTGCCACTGGGTTTTTAGGTGGGTTCTCAGGAGAATTCATAAAATCGGATTTAAATCAGTATAAATTAATAAAATTAGATTTCATAGATATTTTGGGAACAACGAGAATCAATCTGAAACTTAATCATGGATTTAAAGAAACCGAAGTGAATCCATTAGGACCGGTGATTTCAAATGAAGATTTTGAAAAGATACTCAAAAAAATTGAAAAACTCTCACAAAAAGATTTATTGATTTGTTCGGGTAGTGCATGTCACGGACAAGAAAATGCTTATATAAAGATTGCAAGTGTCTGTCAACAAAAAGGAATTAAGTTTGTTATGGATATTCCGGGTAAAGAACTTATGGAACTCATCGGTTACAAACCTTTACTAATTAAACCGAATCTAGTAGAACTTGAAGATTATTTTGATACTAAAATTAAATCCATGAATGATATGATTTCTTATGGAAAAAAATTAATTGCACTAGGCGCACAAAATGTTATGATTTCAATGGGGTCTAAAGGTTCTCTCTTCATTGACTCAAAGGTTGTTTATCGAGCAAGTCTTGTTCATGGTCACGCAATAGATACTACTGGGGCAGGAGATTCAATGGTTGCAGGATTTATCAAATCTTATTTAGAACATCAAGATTCAAAAAAAGCATATTTAAATGCAGCAATTTGTGGCTCAGCAACTGTATTCAGTGAAGGTCTTGCGTCACAAGAAACACTTAAGTTATATCAAAATAAAATCAAAATAAAGGAGATTCACATATGAAAATTAGCGAACTAATCGATCTTCCACTCATTAAACTTAATCTTGAGTCTAAATCTAAAGATCAAGTGATAAAAGAACTTTCCAATATCTTATTAGAAAACAAATGCATCTCTGATCTAAAACTTTTCATTGAAGATGTTCACGAAAGAGAAGCACTGGGATCAACAGGCATTGGATTTAAAATAGCCATTCCCCATACGAAATCAAAGTATGTTACCAAACCATCTTTAGTCTTTGGTAAATCAGTTAATGGTATTGATTATGAAAGTCTTGATGGGGATCCAGCAGAATTATTCTTTTTAATTGCGATGCCCGAAGCCGGATCAAATAAGCACCTACAAGCTTTAGCACTTTTGTCGCGTAATTTGATTCATGAAGAATTTAGAGAACAATTACTTAAAGCAAAAACAAAAGAAAAAGTTATAAAGATTTTAAAAACAATTGATCAAACATAATAATGTTTAAATTAATTGCAGTAACTGCATGCCCTACGGGTATTGCACATACTTACATGGCTGCTGAAATGCTAGAAATAACAGCCAGTGAATTTTCAGTTCAAATAATTATTGAAACCAATGGAGCAATGGGAACAGAGCATAAGTTGAAAAAGACTGATATTGATTCATGTGATGCAATTATTATTGCAGCTGATATTAAGATTGAGATGAAACGCTTCATCGGAAAACCACTTATTGAAGTAAGTGTAACTGAAGCCATACGAAACCCTAAAAAGCTTATTCAAGATGCCATGGATGGATTATATAAAATATATCAAGATTAATCTTATTTAGAGGTATTTATGAAAAAAAGATTAAACGCATATAAAAATATGATGAGTGGCGTTAGCCACATGCTCCCGTTTGCTGTTGCGGGAGGTATTTTTATTGCACTTTCGTTCATTTTTGATGCAAGCAATTCGGGAGCAATTGATTTTGGTTCAGGAACTGCTATTGCAGCATGGTTTAATGATACAGGACATCTTGTTATGAGTTTCATGTTGCCTATCTTAAGTGGATTTATTGCCTATTCAATTGCAGATCGCCCTGGCTTAGTTCCTGGATTTATTGCTGGAGCACTTGCTACAACTGGTGATAGTGGATTTATTGGTGCACTCATCGGAGGGTTCTTAGCAGGCTACTTTATGCTCATTCTTATTAAGATCTTTGTGAAGTTACCAGCATCACTCACAAGTCTTAAAGCGATTTTCATTCTACCCATCTTAGGTACGCTTATTATCTCTTTTTCAATGATAGGTGTGAATCTAATCATAGGACCTATATCAAATGGTTTACAAGGCTTTTTTGACGGTTTAAGTGGACCTTTGGCGATTGTTATTTGTTTTATCGCAGGAGGCATGATGGCAATTGATATGGGTGGTCCAATCAATAAGATTGCTTACTTGTTTGGCGTTGCATCAATTACTGGTGGCGTCTCTTCAATTTTAATGGCTGCTGTCATGGCAGGTGGTATGACCCCTCCTTTAGGCATAGCATTAGCAACGCTTATATTTAAGAATAGATTCACTGAAGAGGAAATTAAAATTGGAAAATCTAATTGGATGATGGGGGCCACTTTTGTTACAGAAGGAGCGATACCATTTGCTCATGCAAAACCTAAAGTGGTTCTACCAGCAATTATTGCAGGGAGCGCAATTGCTGGCGCCCTCATCGGTTTTTTTGAAACATCACTAGCTGCACCCCATGGGGGTATCTTTGTTATTTTCATTATGCATAATTGGTGGGGATTTATTATTGCACTTGTGGTTGGAATGATTGTAACCGCACTTTTATTAGAAATCTTTCTCGTAAATAAAAAAATAAAAGTGGAATAATATAGAGATCATAGAAACAAGCAAATAAACATAATCTAATCTTAAAAATATAAATCCTTTTTTAAACGCTTCACTAACTCAAATATTTGCATAAATTCACACACAATACTGTTGACATTTGACTATCTATATAGTAATATATGATAGGTACGTTTTAAATATTGAATTCCACAGCCCTTATTTCACAAATAAGAATATAAGGAGAATCACAAAATGAAATCATTTATGGCAAACGCTTCTACCATCACTCGTAAATGGTATGTAGTAGACGCAGAAAACAAAACTTTAGGCCGTTTGGCTACTGAAGTTGCATCTGTTTTAAAGGGAAAACATAAACCCACCTACACTCCACATGTAGACAATGGTGATTATGTAATCGTTGTTAATGCAGAAAAAATTAAATTAACTGGAAAAAAATGGGATAAGAAAATGTATTATAGTCATTCTGGCTATAGTGGCGGTCTTACTGCGACTCCAGCAAAAAATGTCATGGCTAAATTCCCAACACGTATGGTTGAAAAAGCAATCATCGGTATGTTACCGCATACTACTTTAGGCTCACAAATGTCAAAGAAACTCTTTGTCTATGAAGGACCTGAACACAAGCATGCTGCACAACAACCAGAAGTATTGGAGGTATAAGAAATGGCAACAAAAGAAAAAGTACAATATTTAGGAACAGGACGTCGGAAAAAGTCTGTTGCGAGAGTTATTTTAACAAATGGTAAAGGTCTATTTTTAATTAATGGGCGTGAATTTGAAGAATACATTCCATCAGCAGCTACTCGTTTAGATGTTACTCAACCTCTTGTCTTAACTGAAAGTGAAGGCAAATATGATATTTCTGTTAACGTCTATGGCGGCGGTTTAACAGGTCAAGCTGGAGCAATCCGCTTGGGTATCACGCGTGCACTTATGGAAATCAATCCAGAATTGCGTGCAATATTGAAACCAGCAGGGCTCGTTACACGTGACCCACGTTCTAAAGAACGTAAAAAGTATGGTTTGAAAAAAGCAAGAAAAGCATCACAGTTCTCAAAACGTTAAAACATTGGGACCCATTTGGGTCCCTTTCTTTTTTATCGTGATATAATGGAAATGAAAACCGCTGAAGGGGTCAATCTATGAAGTTGAACTATCGGAATACGATTTATGTAGGTTTAATCTTTTTCATCATTTCCATGTTTTGGCAATCATATGATTTATTAATTGCAAGAACATTAATAGACAAGTTTGGATTGAACCAAACATGGTCAGGTATCGTCATGGCATTTGATAATGTGATGGCGGTTATTTTGTTGCCATTATTTGGTGCTTTATCCGATAAGAGTAATAATAAATTAGGTAGAAGAACCCCTTATATTATAGTAGGAACTTTCTTGGCAGCTTTTGCTTTTATGGCTTTAGCGTATACAGATAGTGTTCAAACATTGGATATTAAAGCAACTGATATCATCGAAGAACATTATAATGTTGCTTTTGATTCTACGGCAGACGTCAATGAAACCAGTCACTGGTATCTTGTTATAAATAATATGACTGATGAGCGAGAAGAGAGTTATCAATTAGGTAATATTAGTTATCAACAGTTTACTAGTTGGAAAAACAATATTAAAGATCCCATGATAAATATTCTTGATAATGATTCAAATCGTTTGGATGCTAGAGAACTATCTAGCATTAAAGATTTATATTACAATTATCTGAGTCAAAGGGCATGGGAAGTTACTTCTAACGATATCACAAATTTAATTATTTTTGCAGCCATCTTATTTGTTGCATTAATCTCTATGACCATTTTTAGATCTCCCGCAGTAGCGCTGATGCCAGATATAACAATCAAACCTTTAAGAAGCAAAGCGAACGCTATTATTACATTAATGGGTGCTTTTGGTGGTATTCTTGCGTTATATGTTATCATGTTGAGTGGTATTAATAAAAATAATTATGACAATCATGTTTTTGTATATATTTTCATTGGATGTATGATGATTGTTATTTTGGGAGTATTTCTTTGGAAGGTTAAAGAACCAAAATTGGTTGAAGAAAAAAATAATGTCATGGAAAAATTAGAGCTTAATAGAGGGGTTTACAGTAAAGTAGAGTCAACACCAGAAATGACTCTAAGAAGAAGAATTTCACTTTATTTTCTATTAGCATCCATCTTTTTATTGTTTGCAGGATATAACGCAGTCATGTCTAAAATAGCTGATTATTTACCAAAAGTATTAAATCTAAATTTTTATGATTTTCCATTTATTGTTGCTCAAGCGTTTGTTGTTATCATGATTCTTCCAATTGGGGTTTTATCGATGTGGTTAGGTAGAAAAAAGACAGTTATGCTAGGGATGATTATCCTCGCTGGAGCTATGGCAAGTGTTGTATTCTTACATGAAAAGCAACCTTGGTTAACCGCAATGATTATTGCTTTTGCAGGAATGGGTTTAACAATGATTTCAATTAATACGTATGTCATGGTTGTTGAAATGAGCCGTGGTGATGTCGGACGATATACAGGGTATTATTATGTGGCTTCTATGACAGCTCAAATCTTTACTCCTATATTTTCAGGTATTTTGATGGATCATTATGGTAGATTGATTTTATTCCCATACGCTGCGTTCTTTATCTCGTTATCCTTAGTTACAATGATTTTTGTAAAACATGGGGATACAAAAAAAATTACAGGCAATTTACTAATTGCTTTTGAGGATGATTAAGGAGCTTATATGAAAATACTCGTTGTTGGACATTCTAGTTCAGGAAAATCAACTTTTGCTAAAAGACTTGCAGAACATTACCAGTTGCCAGTTCTGCATATAGATCGAATCTTTTTTGGTCCTAATTGGTCAAGAAGAGATAAATCATCCGTAGAAAATGAAATCCAAGCATTTATTAAACAAGAAAATTGGATTAGTGATGGTCTATATCGCAAATATGCAAATGAAAGATTTGATTTATGTAATCAACTCTTCATTTTTGACTTCAATCGATTTAAGTGTTTATATGGCGCAATTGTGAGAAGAATTAAATATCATAATCAAAATAGAGATACAATTGCTGACGGATGTAAAGAAAAATTAGACTTGAGTTTTATATGGTGGATATTGTTCAAAGGCAGAACTAAAGATTCAAAAGCACTATTTAAACTCTACAAGGAAAAATATAAAGATAAAGTTATTGTTTTTAAAAATAGAAAACAAATTAATACGTATTTAAAGTCTATCGGGTATAAGGGTTCCTTGAAATATGATTAAATTCATATAAACATTGTTTAATCTTGGATTATATCGTATAATATTAGGTGCAAATAAGGATGTGTTTAATTATGAAAAAAGTACGTGTTAGATATGCGCCAAGTCCCACGGGACTGCTTCATATAGGCAATGCAAGAAGTGCATTGTTCAATTATTTATTCGCACGTCATTTTGGCGGTGATTTTGTTGTACGTATCGAAGATACGGATATCGCAAGAAACGTTAAAGGCGGAGAAGCATCTCAACTTAATTATTTAAATTGGTTGGGCCTTGAATGGAATGAATCTCCAGATTTAGGAGGGGCTTATGGACCTTACCGACAATTGGAAAGATTAGAGTTATATAGCAAGTATGCAAATGAGTTGCTTGAAAAAGGATTTGCATATAAAGAGTATAGAGAAAATAGCGAAAAATATGCGATTAGATTTAAAGTTCCTGAAGATGCTTATTATGTTTTCGATGATTTAGTAAGAGGACAATTAAAATTCAATAGTCAAGATGTGGAAGACTGGATTATCATGAAAGATAATGGTATTCCAACCTATAATTTTGCAGTTGTTATTGATGATCATCTCATGGAAATAACCCATGTTTTAAGAGGCGAGGAACATATTACTAACACACCAAAACAAATGATGGTTTATCAAGCATTTAATTGGGATATTCCAATTTTCGGACACATGACAATTATTGTTAATGAACATAAAAAGAAATTAAGCAAACGTGATCAAAATGTCATCCAATTCATTTCTGAGTATGCCTCAATGGGGTATTTGCCCGAAGCAATGTTTAATTTTATTTCTTTATTAGGTTGGTCACCTAATGGTAACCAAGAAATATTAACTAAAGAAGAGATTATTAAACAATTTGATCCGAATAGGCTATCCAAAGCACCAGCAATGTTTGACAAAGAAAAGTTGGCTTTTGTGAATAGTAAATACATCAAAAAACTTACGCATGAAGAACTTGCTAAAAGAAGTCAACCATTCTTAGAAAAAGCTAATATTTCCATAAAAAGCGAAGAGTGGTTATTATTATTAGTTAGTATTTTCCAAGATCGGATGACGCATATTGGTCAAATCGTTGAATTATATCAATCGTTTTTCCATCAAACATTCACATTAAATGAAGAAGCTTATCAGTTTTTGGTTGAAAACCAAAGCTTAACAGTACTTCAAGCATTTTATGACAACTTGGAATCCAGTGATTTTTCATCTGAGATTATTGAACAATTAATTAAAAAAACGAGTGAAGATACATTGGTTAAAGGAAAACCACTTTTTATGGGACTCAGAATTGCTACTACAGGCGATATGCACGGACCAAGCTTACCTATTTCCTTGGCTTTATTAGGTAGACAAATCGTATTAAACAGATTACAACAAACAATGACAAAACTAAGAGGTGAATCATGAAAAAAATAATAGGAATCGTTTTCTCAATATTTGTTCTTGTGTTACTTACAGGATGTCAAACAAAAACAGATATTACAGCAACATTTTATGATGTTGATGTTTCGCAAACATCAATTGTATTTTCTATAGAAGTAAATGATCCAAGTAATGAAATTACAGGAGCTGTTAGTGTTAAATTAATGAAACCCGATGGTACACTTGCTAACAATAAAGATCTTTTTGAAGAAGCAGAATACGAAAATATTTCATTTATTGGTTTAGATAATTCACTAAATTATACAGTGGAAGTATATGCTACCGTGGGTAGAGATGCTGTTTTAATTGGTCATGCTTCGTACACATTATTGTCAGCAGAAACCATTCATATTACAACGACAGAACAGTTCTTAGATATGGATAGCAATCGTTCTGGCAGTTATGTTCTAGATAACGACTTAGACTTTACTGATGTATCGTTTTCATCTCCATTTTCTGCATCTTTTTCCGGAATCTTTGATGGACAAGGATATACAATTTCTAATGTTAGTTATAGTGTCATGGCAACTTATACAGGCCTTTTTGGTTATGTCTCATCAGGGACTATCAAAAATCTTGTAATTGATCAAATGCATATTGGTACAGCAGCAGAACCACTTCATATGAATACATCTTCGAGAGTTGGTATTTTGGCAGGATATGTGTCGAGTTCAACAGCAATAATTGAAAATATTACGATTACTAATAGTGAAATTGATTATTCATCTTCAAGCACTGTTCAAGCTTATGTTGGGGCTGTCGCTGGAGAATTTAAAGGTAATATGACAAATGTTACAGTTGATAATACAAGTATTGAATTACTAGCAACATCTTATGGAAAGATTAAGATGGGCGGAGCTGTTGCCTTATTATCTGATGATGCAACACTAAAAGAAGTTAAAACAAATGCAAGTATTACATTTAATTTAGAAGGCAATTTAATTAAAAATAGAAATTTATCAATTAATATCGGCGGTGTCATTGGTGATCATCACGCAATCAATAAGAGTAAATCGGTTGAAGATATTACAAGCTCTAGCGATATTACTGTCAATCTTGATTTTGGTACTGCAGTAGATACAACTTCTGGTAATTATGCAGTTTATGTTGGTGGTCTTGCTGGTTTTTCTAGCAGTAACATCTTAAATGCATTCTATAATGGTTCAATTACATTAATTCATGAAAAGAATGACAATGAAGTTGAAGTTAATAAAGCTTTCTTTGTCGGTGGATTATTTGGATATTTTGGATCACAATATAAAGTTAATGAACAACTTGTACGTTATGGAGATCTCCAAACGATTGATGTCACTGTTTCAGATGATGTAAATCTAAAAGCATCGCAAACTTTTGGTGGGACAAATACGACAGTTGAACAGTTAATTGGTATTTTTGGTGATCAATCTTTGATGATCAATGCTGTATCAGAAGTTCTTTCCGATCCATCAACTGTATATACGGATATGACTGATTATTTCACAAGTGATTGGATTCAAACAGAATTTGATGAAGTACTTCAATAGTTAAATAATAGTATTAATAAAAATTAGTAAATCTGTAAGAGCCTTGAAATATTCAACTATTTGAGTTGATTCAAGGCTTTTATATTCGGAGAATATCGATTTAAATTAATACTGGGTTTTGTAAGTTGACTGGATGTTTTTATTGTTTTAAGAAAGTGATATAATGAAGGTGGTGAAGCCTATGCATATTTCAAAGACTAGATTTATCAATTACATCAGATGTAATAGATATCCTGCGTTGGATGAATTACAGAGAGAAAAAGACAAAGCAATTGTCTCTTTTACCGATGATATAGAACTTGAAGATTTGATAGGTGAAGAAAATCAAGCTAAAAAATCTGTTTTACTCGATTCAATGTATGACGAGGAAGATAATGATTTATTAGAATATCCTGATGTACAAATGGATACGATGTTACCTTATTATAATCAAATAGAAGTTTTAAGCGGAAAAGCGATTCAAAAAAGATTTCATGGACAAGTAACTTATAGTTTGGATACATATCAACAGAAGCGTTTTGAATATGAATATGAAGGTTTTCGGTTCTATTGTTTTCTAGATGGATTTCAAGAAGATGACAATTACATTCGAATTTTTGAAGTAAAAGCAACCACGAGTAAAAAATTTCTCGACTTAATGTATAAAAATGATGATAACGAAAAATCCCATGTCTTTGAATATAGTCCCGAAGGTATTTTAATGTTACAAGAAGATCTTTTTGGAAATATCAATCAAGACTATGAAAAAAAGGTTTCAAAGCTTAGAGATAGATTAAGCAAAGAAGGACGATATGTTTATGATATATCTTATCAAAGATTTGTACTTGAACACGGTTTAAAAACAAATAAAAAGATTAAATATTACTTAGTTGTATTAAACAGCGAATATATCCATGAAGGGCTTTGTAACGAGAAAAATGAACCCATTTATGGAGACAATTTGACCGTCTTAATTGATGTTACAAGTTTGACAGAATCAATGATGACAATCATTGAAAATGACGTTGATCTTGTGATTGAAAGACTTGATACTATGAATGCAAATCAAGTGGATTTAGGACGTCATTGTCAAAAAAATGATTCGAGACAATGCAAATTTTATCCAATTTGTTTTAAGGATGTTCCGAATAAAAATAGTATTTTTGCATACATGGGATCTCATTTTGGTTTTAAAGATGAGGAAAGAGAAAAACATGAACAATATGATTTGATAAATGATGGGTATGTAAGTGCCTTAGATATTCCATTTTCTTGGTTAGAAAGAGAAAATAATATCATTCAAAGAAAGGTTATGGAAACTAGTAAACCTTTTTATCATATTGAAAAGATCAGAAAGGGAATTGATGCTTTAAAATATCCTATCTATCATTTGGATTTTGAGACATTTCCTTGCCCCCTACCAAGATTTAAGGGCGAAAAACCATATAGTCAATCCCTATTTCAGTACTCAATTCACATTGAGCACTCTCCTAATGTGTGTGATAAGGATAAAGATAATGAAAGTTATATTGCGACCAAACACATTGATTTAAGAAAAGACTTAGTCGAACATATGCTTAATGTGATCAAACCTGATAGTGGATCCATTATGGTATATAATCAGTCATTTGAACAAACTAGACTTAAAGAAATGGCTGAAATATATCCAGAATACAAAAAAAGATTACTTGATATGGTTGATCGATTATTTGATCTGATGCATTTGCTTAAAGGAAATAAAAAGCTATATGAAGTTTTAGGGTTTGAAGAAGATATTGCTAAGACGATTAATTTTTATCATGATGATCTCAATGGATCATTTTCAATTAAAAAAGTATTACCTGTCTTCAGTGATTTGACTTACAAGGATTTAGGTATTGGCAATGGAACTGAAGCACTTGTTGCGTATGCTAGATTTCCGTCAATGGATGAACAAACTTTTAAACAAACCTATAAGGATTTATTGGAGTATTGTAAACAAGACACTTGGGCAATGGTTAAAATACTAAAAGAACTTAGAAAAATATAAGAAAAGCCATGCTGAAAAGTATGGTTTATCTTTTGATAAAGCCTATTTCCTTAAAATATATAAAAGTCGAATGGTTTTCTTGTTATTTTCAATAATTTCCACTATAATAAAACAAAGAGGAGGGCACCATATGCTCAAACTATATAATTCCCTAACTTCTAAAATTGAACCTTTTGAAACAATTAAAAAAAATCGAGTCACAATGTATGTCTGCGGACCAACAGTATATAGCGACATTCATCTGGGTAATGCTAGACCGGTTATCTTTTTTGATGTTGTTAAAAGATACTTGAAATATCTTGGCTACCAAGTTCAATTTGTATCGAACATCACAGATGTAGATGATAAGATTATTGAAAAAGCACGAGAGCTTAAACTTAAAGAAAGTCAATTAACAAATTTATATACAAAAAACTTTATCGATATGGCAATAGCTCTAGGAAGTGCATTACCCGATATCATGCCAAAAGCAACAGAATTCATTCCAGAAATGGTGAGTTACATTCAAGACTTGATTAATCAAGGTTATGCTTATGTGCGTTCAAGTGGAGTTTATTTTAGAGTAGGAAAAGTTCAAGATTATGGTATATTAAGCAAACAAAACATGGATGAACTTAACCAGGGTGTACGAATCGTTTTAGAAGATGAAAAAGAAGATCCTAGAGACTTTAGCATTTGGAAATCATCTAATGAAGGATTAACATTTGAAAGCCCATGGGGATTAGGAAGACCAGGATGGCATACCGAGTGTGCTGTTATGAATCACGAGATTTTTGGTGGAGAAATTGATATCCATGGCGGAGGATCAGATTTAAAATTTCCACATCATGAAAATGAGATTGCTCAAACTATGGTTCATGATCATCATCATTTAGCACACTATTGGATGCATGTTGGTAGACTTGATGTTAATCAAGTTAAGATGAGTAAATCATTAGGTAATATCTCACTAGTAAAGGATTTGATTACAGTATTTGATCCATTGGCCTTTAGATTATTAATAGTAGGACATCATTATAGACAACCAATAAACTATACAGATGACTTGATGGTGCAGTTTTCAAAAGAATATGATAAAATAGAACGTGCATTAAAGAAAGCATTTTTAACTATGTCTTTGGACAATTTGATAAAACCACAAGTTATTGATGAATATATTGAACAGTTTAAAATGCTCATGAATGATGATTTTCATATTCCCAATGTAATGACACTGATATATGAAATTATCAAATTGATGAACAAAGAAAAAGATTCAATAATGTTAGGTAATCTATATCAAACCGCTAAAGAAATTTTAGAAGTATTGGGTATAATGCCTATTTATAAAATGACAGAAAGTACACTCAATCTTTATCGCGAGTGGGAACAAGCGCGTAGTAATAAGGATTTTATGCGCGCTGACCAACTTAGATCTGAACTTACAGAGCGGGGATGGATGTAAATTTGAACGGATTAACATTAGCTTATATCGGTGATGCATACTATGAACTTAAAGTGCGCATGTACCTTATTGATAAAAAACTAACGCATGTCAATGACTTGCATAAACAAGCCATTAGATTTACTTCGGGGTTAGCTCAAGCAAAAATTATGACCTATTTCATCGAACAATCATTGATTAATGAAGATGAATTTGATTTATTTAAGCGTGGTAGAAACGCAAGTGGACCAGGTCGTAAAAATATTGATGCAAAAACATATCATTTAGCAACAGGATTTGAAGCATTGATAGGATCATTATATTTAAATGATATTAATCGTGCCAATCAATTGATTGAGCATGCACTTATCTATATAGAGAAAGGAGATTTCGATGGAAAAAACAGTTAAAAAAGCGAATGCTAAATCACCAAATGATGACCTTAAAGCCATTATTGATGAAGATGAAAACCAAGATATAGAAGTCTCCAAACCGAAAAAACAAAAAGGTCCCAAAACAATCATTAAAGAAGAACTCGTCCAAATGAAAGGCGATCCTTTAGGACTGCATGTACCACTTGACGATGAACCCAAAGAAAGTCTTAATGTTAAAGATAGAGTTAAGAGCAAGGATGATATTGTTGTTGAAAGATACAATCCTGATGTTGAATTAGGATTAACAACTGATGAAGTAGAACTACGTTTGATGGCAGGACTTGCCAATATCAACGATACGGGTAGTAGTAAAAGTATTCCCAATATTGTTTCATCAAACATATTTACATTTTTTAACTTCTTAAACTTTGGTATTGCTGCATGGTTGATTTCAGTCGGTGCATCAATTTCTAATTTATTCTTTATGGGTGTTATTACAGCGAATATTACGATTGGTATTATTCAAGAAGTCAGAGCTAAAAAAACAATTGATAAACTCTCATTGTTATCAGCTCCAACAGCAATTGTTATAAGGGATGGCGATGAATTTGAAATTGCTGTTCATGATGTTGTTATCGATGATATTTTATTTTTAAGTTCAGGAAAACAAATTCCTGCTGACTCAGTTATAAGACAAGGTTCGATTGAAGTTGATGAATCACTATTAACCGGTGAATCCGATCCAATTATCAAGAAAAAAGGAGATACCCTTTATTCTGGTAGCTTTGTTGTTTCTAGTTCATGCTATGCACAAACAACCGCGGTAGGTAAAGATATATATATTCAAAAACTTACAAATCAAGCAAAAAGATACAAGAAACCTCAATCTGATTTACTTGGATCATTAAAGATTATTATTCGTGTTGTTGGTGTGTTGATTTTACCACTTGCTGCAACATTGTTTTATTTGATGTGGTCTTCATATAGTTGGGATCCAACATTAACATTAGGTCAAAGACTTCTCAGTGACGAATATTCACTTATTGTTAGACAAACTGCTGGAGCTATGATTGGGATGATTCCTTCTGGTCTATTCCTATTAACTTCAATGGCATTAGCAGTTGGGGTTATTAGACTTGCACAAAATAATACTTTAGTTCAAGAATTATATTGTATTGAAATGCTTGCTAGAGTCGATACCTTATGTCTTGATAAAACAGGGACCATCACAGATGGTACGATGACTGTAAAAAGTATTATTGAATATAAAAATGAGTCTGGCTTAACCTTGAAAAATATTATTTCAGCAATGATTAATGCTCAGAATGATCAAAATTTGACATCTGATGCGCTTGCTGAAAGATTTGGTACAGCCAAGAGAATTAGACATAAACAACTTATCGCATTTTCTAGTTCTAGAAAATTTAGTGCAGTTCAGTTTGACCGATATGGCACATTTGTTTTAGGAGCACCGGAATTTGTCATTAAAGAATCTTACGGCAAAATTGAAAAAGAAGTAGATAAACAATCAGCTGAAGGATATCGAGTTTTAGTAGTTGCCCATTCTTCTGATGGCATTAACGAAACTAAGGTTGAAGGAAAAATTACTCCAATTGCTTTAATTATGATTGAAGATACAATTAGACCTGATGCGATTGAAACAATTGAATATTTCAAATCACATAATGTTGATGTCAAAGTTATATCTGGGGATAATCCTGCAACAGTTTCACGTATATCACAACGTGCGGGTATAACAAATGCTGATAAATATATTAGTTTAGAAGGTATGCAAGATAAAGAAGTTGTTCGTTCAGCTTCTCGATATACAGTTTTTGGAAGAGTTTCTCCACAACAAAAGAAACTTTTGATTGAATCAATGAAAAACAATGGACGTACTGTTGCAATGACAGGTGATGGTGTCAATGACATTCTCGCACTAAAAGAAGCAGATACTTCAATTGCAATGGCTTCAGGTAGTGAAGCAGCAAGAAATGTTTCACATCTTGTCTTATTAGATTCTAATTTCTCATCAATGCCTAAGGTTGTTAGTGAAGGTAGACGAGTTATTAATAACGTTCAACGCGTTTCCACACTATTTTTAACAAAAACAATTTTTTCATTCTTACTTGCCGTTGTGGCTATCGTTAGACATGGATCTTACCCAATTCAACCAAGTCAACTTGTGTTAATTGACTATCTCGTCATCGGTATTCCATCATTCTTCTTAGCCCTTGAACCCAATAACAAACTTGTTAAAGGACGGTTCTTATGGAATATCCTTAAAGCGGCTTTACCGGGTGCTTTAGTGGTTATGATTAATAGTTTAATTATCTTTGGATTTGAAAGATCATTGGGAATGGATAGTGTTGTAGTTTCTACCCTTATAGTAATTTCTGCAACCGTTGTTTCACTTACTGTGTTGTTTAGAGTATCATCACCGTTTAATAAAATGCGAAGAGCATTGTTCATATTTATGGTGAGTGTATTCTTCCTATCGATAACGTTTATTCCGTACTTCTTTGATTTTGCACCGTTCTATCGTCAGGATATTTACCAGGTTTCACCATTAACTGTTCCACAAATTCTACTTTTGGTTGTATTAGCTCAGGCAACATTCCCATTGATGTATATACTATCTAATTTATACGGATGGACAAAAGTATTTATTCGTTCGGTATTAAACAAGTTAGCCGATATGCAATGATTAAAGGGCGTACACACGCCCTTTTATTAAGAAATTTTTCAAAACATTTTCTGATTTCATTTTTTAATTTAGATAGAATAAGTCCGGAGGGATAAATCATGATCATATATGGAAAAAATGTTGTAAAGGAAGCAATTTTCACAAATAGACCCATTTACAAATTATATATTGATGAAAAATTTTCTGATTATCATTATCTTAGTTTTTTAAAGGATAAAGGTATTGAATTTTTCAAAGTACCCAAAGGTGAATTAAATGAAATGACTCAAAATGCTGTTCATCAAGGAGTCGTGGCCGATGTGAAAGCTTATGAATTTAAATCATTAGATGAAACCATTGACCAATCAAAGATACAGCGATTTCTTATTTTAGATGGTATTGAAGATCCTCATAATTTAGGAGCGATTATCAGAACTGCAGAAGCTGTTCAATTAGACGGACTAATCATGAGCAAAAGAGGTCAAGTGCCACTAAATGCCACTGTAGCAAAGGTTTCTTCTGGAGCAATTGAACATGTTTCAGTCATACAGGTATCTAATATCAATCAAGCAATACTCAAACTAAAAGAACACAATATATGGGTCATTGGTACCGATGGAGCAACTGATAAAACCTTTGATGATATGCCTTTGGATCTCTCATTAGCAATTGTTTTGGGAAACGAAGGGGAAGGTATAAGACCTCTGGTGAAACAAAATTGTGATATGCTGGTCAAGATTCCTATGTTTGGGAAGATAAACTCACTTAATGTTAGTGTTGCTGCAGCACTCATGATGTATAAGACAATCAAATAATATGCGCTATGTGATGAATGATTATGAACTGATTTATCTCATCCAAAATGAACAAGATGACCATGCAATGGAATTCATGTTCAAAAAGTATCATAAATTCATCTGGAAGCAAGTCCATTTATTAAACGTAGATGTAAAGGAGCACGATGACTTCCATCAAGAAGGTATACTAATGCTTCACATAGCAATAAAATCATTTAATGAATCAAGAAATAAAAGTTTTACAAAATATTTTGAGCTTATATTGAAAAGAAAACTGTATAAAATGAAAAAGAGTTTACCTAATTACCATTTATATGAAAACACTGATTTTTTTAAGGGTGTTTCATATATTGAAGAAGAACCTGATGAAATTATATTTTCTTCAAAACTAGAAAACCAAATTCATAGGCTCTACTTTATTGAAAGATATGCTGTTTCGGATATTTTATTGAAGACCGGTTATTCAAAAAAACAAATCTATAATGCGATTTTTAGAATTAAAGAAAAATATAAAATTATGATATAATATGATATACAGTTGACTAAGTCATTTTTAAGTGTTAAAATACACTTGCTAATGACCACAAAAGGTGGTTTTTTAATGCGTGAAAAAATAATATTAGTGTGTTCGGAATGCTTAAGCAGAAATTATACAACGACGAAGAATAAAGATACTCAAAAACAACGTATTGAGGTCAGTAAATACTGCCCTAAATGCAATAAGCATACGATTCATAAGGAAAGTAAATAGGAGGCTATTATGGCAATCAGACAAAAACCAGTAGAACAAAAAAGTAAATTACTAGAAGTGTTAACAACCGAATATAAATGGGAAAACTTACTTCTTGGTGTTTTAGCAACTATATCTGGTGCATTATCATTAATGATTATCAGTGGAAGTACACTTTTACAGATTAACGATAATTTTCCAATTTTAGGACAAGGAAATAACGGTATCATTTTTGCATGGGTACTATTTGCTATCTCCTTATTTGGACTTATTTTAGTAATCTATCCATTCTTTTTACCAGCAATTCCCGAAATCAAGAAAATTTCTTGGCCCTCATGGCCTAAGTTTTTAGATCATTCAGTACGCGTTTTGATTTTCTTAATCATTTTGACAGGTATGCTATTGTTATATGACATATTAATTATTCGTTTATTAGGTGGTATTCTATGAGTCAAACTGTTAGATGGTATATTATTCAAACCTATTCGGGTTATGAGAATGCCGTCAAAGTTGACTTGGAACGACGCGTTGAAAGCATGGGGATGTCTGATTTTATTTTCAGAATTATTGTTCCAGAAGAAACCGTCATTGAAAAAAAGGCTGACGGTAAAGAAAAAGAAAAGATTAAACAACTCTTTCCAGGGTATGTTTTCGTAGAAATGATGGTTACTGACGAATCATGGTTTGTTGTCAGAAATACACCGCGTGTTACCGGATTTTTAGGTTCATCAGGCGGAGGAACAAAACCAGTTCCACTTGCTCCGGATGAAATTAATCAAATCTTATTAAAGATTGGTGTCATCAGCAAACCTACATATGATCATTTACTTGGTAAAGTGGTTGAAGTCATTGATGGTACATGGATGGGACTCAAAGGTGAAGTTGTTCATGTAGATAATGACCAAGAAAAATTGGTTGTTGATCTTGATTTATTTGGACGTGCAACACCAACTGAATTCAATGCTAATCAAGTTAAAGAATTATAAAAAATAAAGGCTCTTTAAAATAGGTTGTGGTTTTTAGGAAACACACCTTTCAAATGGGTTGTGGTGTCACACCCCTTTAAAATAGGTTGTGGTGCACAAATATAGGCATGTCAGATTGATATCTGATATGCC
>Ga0265594_1000082_pt1 | contig 77441 bp, 67 predicted proteins | sample saktaG_11_FD_190147 | JGI IMG/M metagenome (GOLD analysis project Ga0265594, IMG submission 190147) | Saline water microbial communities from Sakinaw Lake, British Columbia, Canada - sak_2011_5_24_80m | ecosystem: Environmental > Aquatic > Non-marine Saline and Alkaline > Saline ...
GTTGGAGTTGGAGTTGGAGTTGGAGTTGGAGTTGGAGTTGGAGTTGGAGTTGGAGTTGGAGTTGGAGTTGGAGTTGGTGCCGGTTCTGGTGTCGGTTCAGGCGTCGGACTCGGTGTTGGGGTTGGCGTTGGTAACGATTTATCCTTAACTGGTTTGTTCGAATTAAAGACTTTGTCTGGTTTGGGACCAGCAACAATGACTGGTAACGTACAAGACGCTAAGAACAACAGCAATACGACAACTACGACAATCTTTATTTTTCGGCACCACATTTCTTTTTTCCTCCTGTATGGGGGGGGTACCTGAGGTTCTAACCTTAGGTACTTACCTAAGGTTCTTACCAGAGGTAAGTACGTAGATTTGTAACAGGGGGTATATAAGCTTTTGGGGTATATTTCCACTGGAAAAACGGGGGTGCGCTACGGCATACTGCCGCTCAGCCGGTGCCCGTTTCTTCGCGATCCGCCGATTTCGCAACTGATCACAGACGCTAAGGGGATGATCCCGCGCCGCTCGCTTCATCGTTGCTGCATAGCCGTTTGCCTTCTCTGGAGAGGTCTACCTGGCGGTCGTGGAGCGATGCGGTAGCCGTTTGGATCTCATAGCCACAATTCGATTTGGTGTTTTTCCTCGTCCACGTGCCGTCCCTGCTCCGTTGCGTCTTTGCCACTTCGTTCCGCGGGTGTCCGCTTTCGCGTGCCCGGGATCAGCGTCACGAAAGGCCGCATCCTGGTCCGTGCCCCTTTTTTACGGTGAAGCTGAGCGAATCGCGCTACCGCTGGAATTCTCCAACAACAAAAAAGGCAGGATAACGAACGAAGGAAATCGGACTTTTAAGGCACATAGTAGAGGGAATTTAAGCGAAAGATCCCCTCCCTGCACGCGCTCCACCAATTTACCTACAGAAGTAGCAAAGAACCTGGTTGACATCGCTCTTCAATTAAGTTTTTGGGATAAGGTTAGATGGTAAGGTTAAATGGTACGTACTTGAAGCTCTGAGCAAATTAAGTGGCTGGTTGCCATATGTCATTATTTAGTCTATGTTGGGATAGCTACTAGCATAGCGTGTCGCAGCGATCCCAGTACGTAGACATAAAAAAGAAACAGGAGGTGAAACAGAAAAAAAATGAAAACAGAAAATTTAAAAGTGAATAGAGCAACAGCAGCAACAATAGTAGCGATAGTATTGATATCGGTTTTAATGGCTCTGCCACTGGCAGCAGTGACGGCTGATGACTCACCCACAATTACAACCGATAAGACCAAGTATTCTCTTGGGGAGACCATAGTTATCTCGGGTAGCGGGTTCACACCGGACGACACCGTCAATATTGAGGTTCAGCTGCCGGGTAACAATGGTGTTGACACCTTGCCGCCAGTGTCCACGGACGACGCTGGCGCCTTCCAGACTACCTATTATCCACCAATGATCCCGGGTCGCTACAAGATAACGGCGACCGACGGTATCGATACCGCTAAGACAGCCGTTACCGAAGCTGACGCTCTTGGCTACCAATTGGTTTCCTTCGGGGTTGCCTCAAATGATGGAGTCACAATTGACGATATCGGCTGGGCACGAGGTAACAGCGACAAGGTCTGGCACGAAGGCGCCTGGGTTCCTGTCAAACTATACATCACCGGAGTTCCTGAAACTTTTTCAGCGTCCAGCTTGGAAGATGTATATGTTGGGTTTGACTTTACCGGCGGCACAACGGGTGGCCATGATGCCCGGTTTGTCGACCTGATCAGGGATATTCAAATCGGTACAACTGATCTTAATGATACACAGGGATGGGTTGCGCCCGGCGGAGGAGCCTACAACACAGGCTCGCCCACCGCACTGCCTACTATTGAACAAGTAATAACGGCACAGGACAGCCCTGGCGAAAACGTGTGGACCGGCTATTTCCTGGCTAGATATTTAACTACTACAGATCCTTTAGATCCCTGGACTGAGGTAAACATTCCAGAGGGAGACCATGAAAGCGAACTCGGTGATGTACCTGGGACATTAACTGATGGAAAGCATCAGTTCCGAATAAGAGCCGAAACGATATGTGACGCTTTGGATGGTAATGCCCCTGGGGGTACAATAATTATCTACTTCCAGGCACACCTAGCCCGCACGTTCGTATGGGGAGGAGCCGGTGAAGAGGGATATAACGCAACTCCGACCGACGGCTGGGGCGGCTGGCTCTACGGCGATCCACTCTACGATAACGATACGGTGACGCCGATGCCCGGCTCTGGGTATGTCACCGGTTCATCCGGCCATATGTACCTGCTCATGGAAAAGCTCGGTGCAGTCACCTGCCAGCTTCCGGTACCTCCGGAACCAGAGGGTGAAATCCGCGGCTATAAGTGGTGGGACCTTAATGCTAATGGTGTCTGGGATGCAGGCGAACCGCCCATCGAGAACTGGACAATCCGCATCATCAGCACCGGGGGAATTTATACTTTCACAGATACCACAGAGACACTTGCCGACGGTTCCTACAGTTTTCCGGGACTCACCTCGGGTGAGTGGCTTATTCAAGAGAACAAAGACCGCAATGACTCGTCAACTGGGTGGATTGAGACGTATCCCCTGTTGTCTCCTCAACCTTCTCACGTGGTCCCGGGTGCCAACGCTACCTCAGCTGATACTACTAACTATACGGAAGACGCAGACGTGGGCTGGGTGGTTGAGCTTACCCGGACGGACAGCGTAGTCAATGAACAGGAAGAGGTGAACTTCGGTAACTTCCTTGGTTTCCCGAACACCACGATAAACATCACCACCTCGACCGACATAGTCTACGCGGGCGAAACCGTTACCCTCACTGTAACGGAAGAGAACACCGGCGATGTCCCGCTGACCAACGTTTCGGTGACGGTCACTAACGGCACCAGCGTTATCGCCGTGCTTAATGTGGCTGACGTTACCTGGGGCGACGGCGGCGGCAACGGTGACGCTATCCTCGATCCGGATGAGGCCTGGAACTGGACGATACCTGCTGTCCAAGTTAACGCCGATACCACCTTCACCGCTACGGGCAACGGTACCGACCCGCTGGGCAACTATATCACCTATCCTGACTACGAGGAAGAGCGGGATAATGTAACCGTTAACACCATCGCTCCCAATACCATGGTTAATATCAGTGCTTCAGCTTACTTGGTCTATGCTGGTGAAACCGTGGACCTGTATATCACTGAATACAATAACGGCGATGACCCGCTGACCAATGTCCACGTGAATCTCACGTATGGCACCAGCACTTCCACACTGGACAAAACAACGGCCACCGAGAACATAACCAACGATAATATCCTTGAGGTCGGCGAGACCTGGAGCTGGACGGTAAGCGACGTTATTGTTACCTCCGCCACCACTTTTAACGCAACTGGCTACGGCATAGACTCGCTGGGTAACCCGGTCACCTATCCTGACTACGAGGGCGAGCAGGATAATGTAACCGTCTATACCATCGCTCCTAATACCGAGGTTAATATCAGTGCTTCAGCTTACTTGGTCGTTGCTGGTACCAACGTAACCCTGTATATCACTGAATACAATAACGGCGATGACCCGCTGACCAATGTTTCGGTGACGGTCGCTGCTGGCGCCAGCGTTATCGCCGTGCTTGATGAGACCGATTCTACCTGGGGCTACACCATCAACAGTGATGATGTCCTCGATATAGGCGAGACCTGGAACTGGACGATATACAACGTCACGGTTGACGACGAGACCACCTTCACCGCCACGGGCAATGGTACCGACTCGGCGGGCAACCCGGTTACCTATCCTGACTACGAAGACGAGCAGGATGAGGTAACCGTCTATACGCTGAGCACGAACGTCAGCATCAGCACCTCAGCCGAGGTGGTCGTTGCCGGTGAGACCGTAGACCTGGAAGTCTGCGAGGAGAACGACGGCGACCTGAACCTGTCCGACGTCGTGGTAATCGTCAATAACGGCTCCGCTGATATCGCTACCCTGGACTGGACAGATCCTACCTGGGACGATGGCCCCGGCAACGATGACGAGGTCCTCAATCCGGGTGAGATCTGGTGCTGGGAGATAGCCGGTGTCACGGTCGACGACGAGATCACCTTCAACGCCACGGGCAATGGTACCTACGACGGTATCGAGGTTACGTATACCAACGACCCAGACGAGCAGGATGAGGTAACCGTCTATACGCTGAGCACGAACGTCAGCATCAGCACCTCAGCCGAGGTGGTCGTTGCCGGTGAGACCGTAGACCTGGAAGTCTGCGAGGAGAACGACGGCGACCTGAACCTGTCCGACGTCGTGGTAATCGTCAATAACGGCTCCGCTGATATCGCTACCCTGGACTGGACAGATCCTACCTGGGACGATGGCCCCGGCAACGATGACGAGGTCCTCAATCCGGGTGAGATCTGGTGCTGGGAGATAGCCGGTGTCACGGTCGACGACGAGATCACCTTCAACGCCACGGGCAATGGTACCTACGACGGTATCGAGGTTACGTATACCAACGACCCAGACGAGCAGGATGAGGTAACCGTCTATACGCTGAGCACGAACGTCAGCATCAGCACCTCAGCCGAGGTGGTCGTTGCTGGTGAGTCCGTTAACCTCACGGTCTGCGAAACCAACGACGGCGACCTGAACCTGTCTGACATCGTGGTAGTCGTTGATAACGGCTCCGGCGTTATTGCTACGCTGGACACGGACTATTCGACCTGGGACTACGGCAGCGGCAACGATGACGAGATCCTCAATCCGGGTGAGACCTGGTGCTGGAATATAACTGGTATCACGGTTGACGACGAGACCACCTTCACCGCTACGGGCAACGGTACCTACGATGGTATCGAGGTTACGTATACCAACGACCCAGATGAGCAGAAGAACGTGACCGTCTCCACGCTGAGCACGAACGTCAGCATCGATGCTGATGTCTACGAGACCCTTCCCGGTGGGAATGTCAGACTCACGGTCTGTGAAACCAACGATGGCGACCTGAACCTCTCTGACGTCGTGGTAGTCGTCAGTAACGACTCCGAAGTTATCGCTACACTGGACGAGAACAATATCGCCTTTGGTGATGATAACAGTAATGACAGACTCGATGTCGGCGAGACCTGGTGCTGGAACGACACCACTGTCCCCGAACTAAAGGTTGCCATAGACGTAGACACTAACTTCACTGCTCGCGGTAACGGCACTGCTGATGGCGTAGTGGTTGACTGGACCAATGATGACGACGAGGAGGATATGGTATTGGTGGAAGTCGGCAATGCCACCCGAACCTGGGGCTTCTGGAAGACGCACCTGTACCTGGTCGAATGGATGTTAAACGACTCCGTAAATGGGCTTGGCCTCGGAATCTTACCCATAGACCTGGGTACTTGGGCTGTTGGAGACACGAATGTCAGTGACAATTGCAGTTATATGGGCTTGATGTGGGCTGACCAGTCCAAGAATTCTGACGGCGCAATGAGGGAACAAATAGACGCGGCGAGAATTCACACGGCCCACCAGGCACTTGCCGCTATCATGAATAGCTACATGCCTGGCGGTGCGCCACTGCCAGTAACGCTTGAGTCAATCGCGGATACACTTACCAACGGCAATACTAAACAGATCGGAGATCTGGGTTCAGAGCTGGCAGGCTATAACGAGGCAGGCGAACGATTTGCACTTGATCCCAGCCTTCCGCCTACCGGTAAGGTTAGCGGTAATATTGCGGATCCTCAAGGCGCAAGGCTTATTGGAGGTCCTTGTGAAGCGTTCTGGGACACAGAGGGAACTAAGACCAAGGGAAAGGGGAAAAATAAATAGCACTCCCGACTTGATTGCACACAGACATCAAGAGACAAAACGGTAAGAAAAAAAATACAAAAGTGTAAGGGGATTGTTTTTATCCCCTCTTTATTTTTATTTTAGTGCTCGTGCACGATCTTCACCTGTTGTCTGGATGTGCAAAGTACGATAGCTCCAGCAGAAGGCCCAGTCCACCGTCGCGATACCGCTGTAGAACCAACCAGTCTGCGCGGAATCGGCAAGGTAATACTTTCGCTGGTTCCCCGGACCTGACCTGACACACATACTCCGCTGTTACGGCTGCCGTTGTCACCTTACTTCCTGACTCCACTTATTTATAGCGGTGCGGCAAGCATGAAAACGTATGGATACAATAGCAGTGCTGCTGGAGACGTTCCCGCTGTACAGTGAAGACCTCGGGATCGACCTCAACAAGCCTTCCGGACGGTTCAAGTGGTTTCTGGCGTCATTGCTGTTCGGCGCACGCATAAGTGAGCAGATCGCAGCCACGGCGTACAAAACGTTCGAGCTGTACGGACTCGACTCACCGGATAAGATCCGCGCGGCTGGCTGGGACGAGCTCGTCAGGATTCTGGATGAAGGCGGCTACGTGCGCTACGATTTCTCGACGGCGACCAAGCTGCTGGAGATCATGCATGCGCTCACGGAGCGGTACGGCACCCTGGAAGAGCTCTATGAGGGGGCGGCGGACACGAAAGAGCTGGAGAAGCGGTTGCAGGCGTTCAAGGGCATTGGTGCGGTGACCACACAGATATTTCTGCGCGAATTGCGTGGCGTATGGGCGGTCCAGCTCGATGTGTCGGATAAGGCGGCCGGCGTGGCGAAGATGCTGGAGATCGACCCGCAGGACTTCACGGGCGACGAGCTCGCACGGCTTGAGACCGCGCTCGTCAAACTCGCGCTGCGCTATTGTAAGCGGAAACGGTGCGCTGAATGCCCGGTACGTCAGTTCTGCGTGGATCGCTCACGGTCGTGATATCCATACTATACGATTGTTACATTCGCCGCTTTAATGAAACGACCCCACGCTGGTGGTCACGAGAGCGATCGCAGATTGCGCTGGCGAGAAGAATCGAATCGGTTACGGCTGGACGAGCCTGTTGGGAGGATAAAAAAGCCCTGGTCTACGTTCTTGAGCAGAAAGCCCCGGTCTAGGTTATCTTGAGCTTTAGGTATCTTTCTCCCAGGCCCCGCCTTCTTCCATCGCTTCTTCTTCACCCGGCTGCGGGCGGCAACACCACCGTAGGAGTACATAGGAAGAAAAGGGTATATAAAACTTTCGGTTGTGCACCATGGGCACTTCCTGCGCACATACCTTACCGGAGGTTCGGAACGAACAAAGAAAGCGGAAAATATATAAGTCCTGGTATCGAACCTTACTCTCGGTGAGTCTCTGTCTGTCTATGAAGCTCGTTAAGATACCGCGCATGGAAAAGGAGGAGTATGATCGGCTCATTGCAGAGAGCTATGTCAGCCGTATCGCCTTCTTCGGTGAGCAGTACCCGTATATCGCGCCCTTCCTCTACGTCTTCGACGGCCGCTATATGTATTTCCTCTCTACGAAATACGGCTACAAGATTCGGCATTTTCAGCGTAATCCGCACGTATCAGTCGAAGTGGAGCGTTACAGCCCCGACCTCTCCTCGTACACCTTCGTGACGCTCTCCGGCAGGCTCGTGGAGGTCGATGCGGCAGACGAAAACAAGGCCGTTCGCGAAAGGTTCGTGCGGTTGATCAGAGATAAAAAGCTCTCGAACCGTGTTCTCGCCGCGCTCGGGCATTCGCCCGACGACCCGCTCGAGAACCTCATTACAGAGGAGCGGAGCCTTGTCTGGAAGCTCACTGACGTTGAAGAGATCGTTGCGCTGAAGAACGTCTGATTGCCCGTCTTTAGCGTCAGTACCCGCGCTGCTTGCTGCTCCTTCCGCTCGATCCGCAGCCAGATAAGCTCATCGGACGAGTGTGGATGAGCATCGCGTGATGATCGTTATCGCTTTCACGCTCACTCCTCGATGAACGTCTTCCTCACCAGCGCTTCCAGATCCTCCATTCGATTGAGGTGCAGGCTCTTCTCCGTGCCGTCGCGCCTGACCGTGAGATGCAGTCCTGCAATCTCGCCCGTGATACCGAACAGGCCCTTTATAATGCCCGCAAAGACGTTCTGGAGGCGCTCATCACTCATCGAGACGTAGCCCATGTTCTTCGGTCGGACCACGATCGCGGTCTCGCCTTTCCGTACGGTGATCTTCCGTATCTCCACGCCCCACCATAATTTGATGTTGATCTCTATCTCCTCGTCCATGTGCTCTCCTCACGCATTTTTGCCGTCTTGATCACCTTGTTAATAATCCGCTCGGATTAAAGAGAAACGTTTTATCCGAGAACCAGCTACCTAAGATCGGTGGGTGAGCACGCATGGTACACCATGAAGGAACGAGGCATTTGAGCTTCGGCGGCGCGGACGTTGTGGAGCTGGCAGAGCGCTATGGCACGCCGCTGTACGTCACCGACGAATCAGTAATAAGAGCCAATTTCCGCCGTTATAAAGAAGCGTTTGCTTCGGTCGATACCGCTATATACTTCGCGGTAAAAGCGAACGGAAACCTGGCGATTCTGCGTATCCTGGCGCAGGAGGGCGCAGGTGCTGACGTCTTCTCAGGTGGTGAGCTCGAGCTGGTCAAAGCGGCGGGTATTCCGCTCGAGAAGGTGCTGTTCAACGGCAATGCGAAGAGCGAACCTGAACTGCGCGCTGCGGTCGAATCTGACGTTATCGTATCGGTGGATTCGCGTGAGGAATTGCAGACCTTATCCGCCATAGCGAACGAACTGGGCAAAGAAGCGTGGATCTCAATGCGTGTGAACCCGGACGTCTCGCCCGACGTGAATCCGAAGATCGCGACCGGATTGCGCACCGCGAAGTTCGGGATACCCTACGGGGAGATCGTGCCCACCTACGAAGAGGCCGCGAAGTTGCCCAATATCGCAATCAAGGGCATACACTGCCATATCGGCTCACAAATACTGGAGCTCCGCGTCTTCAAAGAAGCGACCGAGAAGATGATGCGGCTCGTCGCAGAGCTGTATGGACGCGGCATCGAGCTCGAGTTCGTGGACCTTGGCGGCGGGCTCGGGATCACGTACGAGACGGCAAAGGGTGCCGCGCCAACGCCGCACGACCTCGCTGCGATGATCCTGCCCACGTTCAAAGCAAAGACGCAAGCGCTGGGTATCTCACCACGGTTACTACTGGAGCCCGGGCGGTCGATCGTCGGACCGGCCGCCATTCTGGTGACCACCGTGAATACCGTTAAGGACACCTACAAACATTTCGTGGCCATCGATACGGGGTTTAATATGCTCATTAGGCCCGCGATGTACGATGCGTACCACGAGATCGTGGTCGCGAACAAATTAGATGAGCCCGCTTCGGTCTTGAGCACGGTGGTCGGCCCGATCTGCGAGTCCGGCGATATCATCGCCAAAGACAGAATGCTGCCCGCGGTGCAGCGCGGGGACTACATCGCGATACTGGACACGGGCGCATACGGGTTCTCCATGAGCTCGCAGTACAACGGCCGCCCGCGATGCGCCGAAGTGCTGGTACATGATGGCGACGTTGAGTTGATCAGAGAGCAAGAGAGCTTTGAGGATATACTACGGCATCAGGTGCTGCCGGAACGGTTGCGGTGAAAGATAACAGCTATCTATTCAATAATAGCGCACAAATGTGGCTTGACGCGCCCGCGATAGGTTACGAGAACCCAAACCACAATTACAATCAGACACCCGGCGAGTATCCATACGCACGGCGGGTGCGTAAGCGTCTCTAATACTGATGGTTTGGGGCTCTCTGCCACGATAATCTTCCACCCATCGATCATCGTACCATGTAGCTGCTGATTCTCCGGCGTACGCTCGTAAACCCAGAATATGACTTCCTTTTGTGTTCGATGTATCGCAGTACCTCCTATTCGCAACTCGGGCTGCGCCTTTAAACGGGCTATCTCCGATTTGAGGTACAATATCTCTTCTTCTTCTGTTTCTTGAGCATCATGATTGAGTTGTGCCGAAGAGAGGGACACCGTGAGCATGATTCCTACTGCCACGCTCAAGAGTAACAGTACTATCCATTTCGGATTTTTAACACTCATGGTATGTGTGTATATATCTACAATACAACTAACAAATCAGAACCTTTTGTTCTTTTGTGGAAAAAAAGCGCGAAATCATGATCTAACGTGCAGAAACGAACAAAGATGCACGTATTCTCGACCCTGGACAAACCGATTTTCCGATATTTTCTTCTGGGAAACGTATCCAGCGCCTTTAAATCTAAACACCCGACACCAGCGTCGCCATACCCACCGCACCCGCGTATTGCGAATACGGCGGCACAATGATCTCAACGCCGAGCATCTCCTCAAACTCGCGCTTCACGCCCTCGACCAGCGACACACCACCCACAAAGATCACCGGTGGCCGCACCTCCATCTCCTGGAGCATCGTCTCGTAGACCTGCTCGGCCACCGACCGGCACGCAGCCGCTGCGGCGTCCTCACGCGTCACGCCCGACGCTAACGCAACCACCAGGCTCTGGATCCCGAAGACCATGCAGTAGCTCTGCAGCTCAAATCGATCCTGCGCCTTTGCCTTCGATTGTAGCGCCAGCTTGCCTAATTCGGACACGTCGACATCCAATCGGTGCGAGGCCACTTCTAAAAATCTGCCGGACGAGCCGCCGCAGATGCCGCCCAAACTGAAGCCCGTCACGATTCCGTCACGCATGAGCATCAGTTTATTGTTCATCCCTCCGATGTCGATCACGGTCGCATCGCCTTTGTGACGCTGGGAGAGCAGCGCGGCACCTTTCGAGACCACACTCACTTCCTCTAAATTGAGTGCTGCATTGAAATGCTCGGCCAGCAGGTCGCGACCGTGCCCGGTGACGCCGATCGCGTCCACCTCCTCGTGCGAGATGCCTGCCTCCTGTAACGCTTTCCCCAGTGCCTCGTTCGCGCTTCCAATCGGATCGGTCGTCGGGAGCCATTCCTTACCCACGAGCTCGTTCTCCCGCATCACCACGACCTTCGTCGTCGACGAGCCGGAGTCAATACCCACCGTGATGCCTTCCTGCTTCTCACGCATCAAGAGCGCCTTCTTCGTGATCAGGGTCTTCAAGGCTTCCAGCCGCGAATAGAGCTCGATCTCCTTTGGCTGCTCCACGTTCGAGTACACAATGATCGGGATATTCGTGCGTTCATGGAGGAACCGGCGCACGAGATCCTTCACGATCGTGCCTTCCGAGCACTTGAAGCAGGTGAGCAGGATCGCGCCCTTAATCGAGGGATCCCGCAAAAGCGAGATGGCACGCGCTATCATCATGTTCAGGCTCGGGCTCTCGGCCTCGAAGCCCAGCTCCTCGCATGCCGCTTCCACCTGCGACAGCTCCAGCTCCGGATACACCAGCTCGATGCCCAGATGGCTCGCAATATCGTCCAGTAGCCACTGAATGCCGCTGTACTCTGTCTCGCAGGAGATCTGCGCCACTTTGACCGGCGTCATGTTCCGCTACGCCTCGTCTCGCTTCCCTTCCTCGTTCGATAAGCCCGCGAGGAATGACATGATGGCCGCGACCATCTCATCCATCCGATCGCCGCCCTCGTACCGCACCTCCAGGGTCGGTATCCCCTGTTTCCTGATCAGGAACTTGAAGAACTCGTCAGCAACGGCACAGCCCATGCAGCCATAGGTTGGTGGTGCGTCTGTAAGAATAATTGCCGCCTCGGCCTGCTCTAAGAGCGGCGCAAGCAGTCCCACGCGCCCTTTCAGGCCCGCAGGCTCCTCTACAGAGACATAGCGCAGCGCGCGCTTCAAATCCTCATCCGTGATGTTCAATGGTGGCGCGTCTATCTCCGCGTCGCGTACATGCTCGCCAACCTCCCGCATCAAGACCACCGGCTCATGTCCGCCCCGTTCCACCAAATCAGCTAAGATCAAACTGTTCGGCGGATATACCAAAACTTTCATCTTATCTCATCCTTCCTCTATTCGCTTCCTGCACACACCTGCACTAACTAACTAACCTAAGATAGTATACAGTATCAATTTACTTAATGCCTAATATAAGCAGTCGCTTAATCCCCCGTCTTCCACTGCCGCAATCAGGGTATCACATACGTTATTCCCGCACGCGGCCCACCCGCTCCGGGCTATCCGCAATGCCGCTCTGCGTGAGGTAAAAGGTGCATACGGTCTCTTCGGGCATCGATCGATGCTTCTTCAGGACCGCTCGCCGTTTGCCCTGCATACCCGGCACCTTCTCGAGCTGCACGATCACCTTCGAGAGATGCTCGATCGCCGAACCACCGGGCGGGCGTAAGGTGCCATTCTCCACATCCGTGTACACCTGGTTCGTGATGATCACCACGAGATCGTACTGACGCGCGAGCTCCAAAAGGTGCATGATCTGGTTCGCCAGCACACGTCGCAGCTGAATGCTGCGGTCATCGTCCAGCTCCAACCGGTAGAAGAGCGTTGCCGAGTCCAAAACGACCAGTTTTACCTCACGCTTACCCACCTTCTCCGCGATGACCTTACCAAGCTCCTTGATGCACGAGGTCTGCTGCTCGAAGGTATGGGGCTGATAGAGGATAATCCGCTCCGCGAGGGCCTCCACCGTCTCGTCCTCGTTCTTGTGCGCACTGGCGATCTGTAAAAACCGCTCAGGCGAGAGCCCTTCGCTATCAATGATGATCACGCTCTGCCTGTCGCGCGCGCACTCGACCGCCATCTGGAGGCAGATGTTGGTCTTGCCGCTGCCCCCTTCGCCATAGAGCTGCGTGACCGTGCCCGACTCGAATCCGCCACCGATGAGCTCGTCCATGCTCTTACAGCCCGTGCCGTATTTCGTCGGTAATTGCATGCTCGCCAGATCCTTAAAAGGACTTCATCCACTCTGCCGCGCCTGGATTCGTGAGCGCTCAACTCGCCTCCGTCAGCGCTCTCAAAACGCCCCCGGTAAAGTAGATGTCGCCCCAGGGATAGATCGTCATGGCGAACATCAAGCCCACCTCGAGCTCCTGCACGTCGCCCCGCACCTCGTATTCCTTCCCGCTTTCCACCTCTTTGACCACCATCGTAAAGCTCGCTGGATCGACGCGGACGATCTCAAATGCGCCCGTGATCGGATTACCGAGCTGCTCCAGCTTCGCCCTGAGCTCCTCACCAAGTCCCTGCTCATCCGCGTACATGAGCCCCGGCGTTCGCCCATCTGCCAGCTTACGGGAGAACAGGAACCAGTTGAGGAACTCGAAGAGCAGATCGATTCTCAGCTTCTCCAGCCCTTCCGCGTCCTTATACTCCTCCTGCGCCTTCTCCATCTCTTTCCGCAACCGGCTATCCGCAAACGCCCGGACCTCATCGAGCAGCCACGCCGATTCCCAGTACTCACGCGCCTTCCGCGCTTCTTCACCCTCCAGATGCAGCATCCGCTCCACGCGGCTGATGCGCACCTTGATGACCTCGCCAAGCCCTTCGCCGGTCGTGCCGATACGTTCGCAAACCTCAATACACTCTTTAAACGCAGTAAACGCTTCAGTATATCGCCCACGCCGCTCCAGGAAGTCGCCATAGTTTGCCCAGACCATTTCATCGTCCGTCTCGTTCAGGAACCGCTTGTATTCCGCTTCGACCTCCGCCCATCGTTCTTCCCGCTCGTACAGCCCCACGAGCAGTAAATGAGCAGGTACATCTGACGGTGCTTCCTCAAAGATCGCGGTAAGCAGGTACTCCCCGCGCTCCTTATCACGCTCAAAGAGGCGCTCTTTCAGACGGCGCTCGATGCGCGGATCGCCCAGGAACCCGCGAAGCGCATCAGGAAAGCTCTCAGCTACTTTGACATCCTCAGCCAGCCAGAGTGCACAGATCGCTTCAAAATCCGTTAAAAGCCATAGATCGTCCTGGTTGAGCGGCTGCAGCGCGCTCTTCTCAGTTTCCGCGGCGTCCTGTACGATCGCAAACTCGTTCTCTGCTAGGCCATCCTCTTCATCCACCGTCTTCAGTCCGTGCTTCCGCATGTACTTGAGGTACGTGCGGCGCACATTGTCCGCCTCGCGGCGGCTGATCCGCTGCGCATCCACATCCCGGTACGCCCGCTGCGTCTCTATCAGGAGCTTCACCGCTTCCTTGAGGAGGTCATCGTCCCCGAGGCCCAGAAAGGCCGCTACCACGTCCTCTGTGCTCATCTTCGCTTCGTCCTCGTTCAGTTCACTATGTTCCTACCTCTATCGGGTAAGCTATACGCTTCAACGTTGCGATCGCTGAGAGCGCTGCTAAATAGCTTGTTCTGGGATTCGACTTCGAGGGGACGTTCCTCACCCGGACGAAGAGCTGCCCAAATTCGCCCCAGGCCTCTATCTCGTGCTGGTTCTCCTTTGCCCCCGGGTCTGCCACGATCTGCACCATCGTTGCCTCAGGACCGATGCCCGCAAGGCTCAGCGAGGCGGCGACATTCACGTTTTCCGGGAAATGCGCCACTGCTTCTCGTGCAGGGCCGATGAACAACGTCCGCTCCTCCTGTAACCCGTCGAGCTCGATGCCCTCCGCTTGCACGTAGTCGTTGCCCGCAAAGCCGCTTGGCGGCTTCCGCGTCGTTAAATGTACCCGCTGAACACCACCGATAGCACCGGATTTGAGCCCGTCAAGACCCGCAATAGCGCCGGAAGGAATGTAGACCTTCCCACCTTGTTCCGTTGCGAGCCGCTCAATCTCATCATACAGGCCGGGATCGCAGATCAGCGCCCCGACGCTTAGGATCATGACATCTTTACCCGCGCCCAGCGCCGGGATCAGGTACTCACGCACCGCGGTCTGCGAAGCGCACTCGATGACCAGATCAACCTCATCCAAAATCACTGCCAGATCAGAGCTGTCAGTCCTCGTGAGCGCTGGCTTCGTTCGGAGCGATCTGCAGAGCTCGTTGATACGCGCGGGATGAGCGTCGATCAGCCATCTGAGCCCCATATCCAGGTCCAATGCCCGGCCGGCGAACTCGTCCCGGTCTATTGCCACGCAGATCTCCGCGCCGATCGCACCGCAGCCCACCACACCCACACTTATTCGTGTCATCTTCTACCGTGCTGTCTTAGAGAGGATCTTTAAAACCGAGCGATTTGTGCTTAACCTTTCTTAACTTAAGAAGATAAGTTTTATGTGCCATGCTGCTGAAGGAGATAGAACACTTCCTCGAGGAAGATTGCGCGCACGAGGATTACGAGCTCATCGTGCCCGTAACAACCACCTGCAACGCGGAGATCACGGTGAAGGAGGATGGCCTCCTCGCGGGTTTAGAAGAGGTTCTGCAGATATACGATTATGCGGGCCTCGAGTATTCCACTGAATTCACCGATGGCGATCCCCTGAAGGCTGAGGACGTCGTGGTGAGACTGCATGGCTCCGCAGCGAAGATCTTAAAGGTCGAGCGCCTTGTCCTGAATATCCTCGGCCGGATGAGCGGTATCGCGACGCTCGTGCGCGAGTACGTCGAGGAGGCGCGGAGGGGCAGTTCGCACGTCACGGTCGCGGGGACCCGGAAAACGACGCCGGGCTTCAGGAAGTACGAGAAACGAGCGATTATGCTCGGTGGTGGTGATCCGCACCGCTTTGGACTTGCCGACGCGGTGATCATCAAGGACAATCATCTCGCGCTCATGGGCCTGGAGCAGGCGATAAAGAAGGCCAAGAGCACGATCAGTTTCACCCGCAAGCTCGAGATAGAGGTGGAAACCATCGAGGACGCGCTCCACGCGGCGAGATTGGGTGTCGATATCATTATGCTCGATAACATGAGCCCAACGAAGGTGAAAGAGTGTCTGCAGCTGCTCAGCACGTCTGGACTCCGTGATCGGCTACTCATTGAAGCCTCGGGCGGAATAACCAAGGAGAACGTACGGGAGTACGCGGCTACGGGCGTTGACGTCGTCTCAATCGGGCGATTGACGTATGCTGCGCGATCCTTGGGCTTCTCGCTGCACGTGGTTAATTGAGCTAACCTTCTGTTCGCCTGCTAGCTACACAAGCTTGATCGACACCTTCTGCCTGATCTTGGGCAGCGCGATCCTGAGAACGCCGTTCTTTAAGGTCGCCTCCGCTTGCTCCGGCGCGATGGGTTCCGGCAGCCGAATCAGCTTCTTAAATGCTTGGAACGCGATCTTCTTCTGAACTACCCCCCAGTGCTCCCAGCAGACAGCGTTGCTCATCCGTGCCGTCACCTCTAACGTGTTCCTCGTCGTATGGACCTCGACGTCCTCCTTCTTCACGCGCGGCAGGTCAACGGTTACCAGAAACAGATCTTCGAGATCTTCTACCTCGCATAACGGCTCTAAATTGCCATTATAACTCCACGTCGCCTTCAATAAATCTCTTTCCATTCCCATTTCGCTACCTTCTCACCCCTCGCTTCACCGATACATAATGGGCATATCCTGCTCCATACCTTTCTGCATCTCCTGCGCTGACTGTGTGGTCTGCTGCATGAGGTCTCGCGCTCTGAGCTTTATCTCCTCAGCGTTCTCCAGGAGCTCAGCGACATCTACATCAAGTGTCTTGACAAACTTCTCAATAACCTCAATAGCCGCCGCTGCCGCGCCCGGATCGGGATAGACTGGATAGCACTGTGCGAGCACCGAAACCGCGCTGATCCGCCGCTTCGCGCATTCTCGCAGCATCATCGCATATGTCCCGGCGATGAACCCCTCCTCCAGAAGATCCACCTGCTTCTCCTTCAACGCGGCCACTGCGGTTGCGCTATTGCCAACGCCGAACACCTCTGGCTTCTCGATATCCATCCGGCTCTTCATGGGAAGCCCCTTGATCGAGATGATTGGCTGCTGCACCTCCAGCTTCCGGAACCAATCAGCCAACGCGGTCGTCAATGGGTAAACCGCCTTGGGCGGCACCGCCACCTCCGATAAGATCACCAGAGTGCGGCCCTCGCCATCGCTGTAAATTCTGAACGGATTCTCCAATCTCCCGTCATGGATGACCATAACCGGTGGAAACAATTCCGATTCGATGTGCCCGATCTCGCGATAATCCAGCTTCTCCACGATGAACGAAGCTGCAATCGTCCCTACCAGGCCCACATCAGGCAAGCCCTCCAGCACGATCGGATTATTATATACCGTCCCTTCCTCCTCCACTATGCGCACGACTTCTTCCATTGCTCTGAGTATTATACTATACTTAGCTATAGCTTCGTCGAAGGATAAAAAACCCACCCTTCTTACGCCCCGAGCGCTTCGCCTGTTCCGTGGACGGATACCCACCGGTCGAGCAGCAGTTTGGGCCGCTACGGGCTGTACCGAGGGAGGTAAAAAGAATAAACTTTAAAAGCCAGCCAAGTCCTAACAATAGTGTTATGAATATCCGCTTTAACGGTGAGCCCCGAACCGTCACGAGCACGAAATTAGGTGCGATTCTCAAGGAGCTCGACGGTGCGTACCGGCCCGGTTGCGTCTGTGCGGTCGCCACTGAGAAGAAGGGCGGCGAGTTGAGGAATGAGTTCGCGCTCAAGACCGAGAGCAGTGAGGCGAGAATCAAGATCGCCACAGAGCACGAAACTGAAGCGATAGCGCTCTTCCACGAGATCTATCCGCAGTTCCGGGACGAGCAGGGTAGAATTGCGTGGGTGACTGAGGATGTCACTGCAATTGGACCACTCAAGACCAACCTCGAAGTCGATAAGCGGGAGCGCACGTACAAGAAATGGGAGGTGTTCTTCGGCTTCGGTGGTTTTGATCCCAGCTTGACCTACCTCATGATCAGCAAGCGTGAGCACACCGCGGCCTATGGCACGGGTGAGGCGGGTCTCATCGGGAAATTGACGCGCGGGCGGAGCATGATCACGAATTTGGAAGAGAACGAGCACATAACAGAGATAACACCGCTGGTAACGCAGGCGGAACGGGTTGGGTTCGTCACCACAGACCTGGATACCGAGATCGAGGAGGGGCAGGAGATTTATACCCATATGATCGTAAAACTCTTTCCCGAGGCTCCGATGTCCTGTGAGCACTTCTTATCGCTCACCAGAGACGACCTGCTCCAGATCGACGACTGGACCCATACTTTCATCGCATCAAGCGCGTTGAAGGGCTTGAACCTGCCCATCGAGAGCGTGGAATACCGCTCAACACACTACCTCTCGGTCCGCAATAGCGGTACGGATAAAGGGAAGATCTATGTCTATAAAGACAGTCGACTGCCCAATCCCGCTCATAACGTCTTCGGAGCGGTGACACAGGGAAGCGACCTGATAGACGCAGCGCAAACGGGCGATACGATCTTGACCGTTACCGAGCCGCGGTGGATGATGGTCGTGGGCAGGACCCAGAAGGCGGCCGAGGAGTTCTTTGAGCAGGCGGATATCGAGCAGGTGCGCGAGGGCAATCAGGCAGATGACGCGGTGGTGGTCGATCAACTGCCCGCATTGACGATGGAGATCATGGAGCGGGGGACGGTGAGAACGATCGGCGTTGACCGGGAGGCCGTGCTCAACGTGAGGCTCTTTAAGGATCTGGCGCCAAAGACCACCTGGTATTTCAAGAAGGTTACGGGGTTGATCATCCGACCGATCGGCTGGTTGAAGGTGTATTTCAGCATACCCGGTCTCGTGCTCTTCCAGGGCAATGCTGATGAAGCAGGGACGCTCGTGCCCGAGAATCTCCCTACCAAAGGTACGAAACGGGGCTTCCTTGGCGTTACGAACATGTCGCGACAGAATCGGGGCATGATGGGCATACGGCTGGAGGACAGCGCCGAATACGGACCTACCGGAGAGACACCTGACGGTGCTAATATCGTCCTTTCAATCTCCGATCTTACGCCGGAAACGCTGTCCTTTCTCAGCAAGCTCAAGGAAGGCGACGTCATTTACGTGAAGGAGCAACGGTAACGTAAGTAACCGCACGTATTTATTCGATCTTCGTAAAGCACCGCAATTCCTGGCCAAGCTGAAACAGGAGAAGCAAGGAGAAGAAGGGAGGGGCGAGTTGTGAGCATTGAAACAAAACTCACGCTTTCGGTAAACGCCCATGAGGTGTTGAAGCGGCGTTACCTGCTCAAGAACGAGCGCGGTGAGGTGATCGAGACCCCGCTTCAAATGCTCGAGCGCGTGGCACACGCCGTTGCACAAGCCGAAGTCGCGTATGGCAACAGCATGGAGGAGGTGCGCGCGTTCGAACGCGAGTGCTTCCGGCTCATGCGGAATCTCGAATTCCTCCCCAACAGCCCCACGCTCATGAATGCCGGTACTGAGCTCGGACAGCTTGCCGCGTGCTTCGTTCTGCCTGTCGAGGATTCTATGGAGGGTATCTTCGGCGCGGTGAAGAACATGGCTGTGATCCACCAGAGCGGAGGAGGAACGGGCTTCTCATTCTCTCGACTCCGGCCCCAGGGTGACATGGTGAGATCGACCGGGGGTATCGCCTCGGGGCCTGTATCCTTCATGCGCGTCTTCGACGTCGGTACCGGCGTGATTAAGCAAGGCGGCAAGCGCCGCGGCGCGAATATGGGCATCCTGAGCGTTAGCCATCCGGATATCATAGCGTTTATACGAGCGAAAGAGGGCGGCGAGTTCGTTAACTTTAATACCGCAGTTGCCGTAACTGACGAGTTCATGCAGGCGGTCGAGCGAGGCGAGAGCTATGAGCTCATCAATCCACGCACGAATCAGGCGGTGCGGGAAATAAGCGCTCGCGAGGTCTTCGACGAGCTCGTTTCCTATGCCTGGAAGCTCGGCGACCCCGGCATCATCTTCATTGATGAGATCAACCGGCACAACGTGCTCTCGGCGCTCGGCGAGATAGAGGCCACCAATCCGTGTTCCGAACAGCCGCTCCTCCCTTACGAATCCTGTAATTTAGGCTCCATTAACCTCGCCAAATTCGGCGAGCAGAAGCGTGGTGAGGTTGAGTGGGAACGACTGCGTGAAACGATCTGGACCTGCGTTCGGTTCCTAGACGACGTGATCGAGGTGAACAAGTATCCGATGCCTGAGATCGAGAGGATGACGAAAGGAAACCGAAAGATCGGGCTCGGCGTCATGGGGTTCGCAGAGCTGCTCATACAGCTGGAGATCGCCTATAATTCCTCAGAAGCGCTTGCGTTCGCAGAGCAGCTGATGAAATTCGTCACCGACGAAGCACGACGCTGTTCAGAATCGCTCGGACGCGAAAAAGGATCGTTCCCTAATTTTGAGCGCAGTGTGTGGTCTGCAGCCGAGGCGATGCGGAATGCGACGGTGACCACCATCGCGCCCACGGGCACCATAAGCATCATTGCAGGCTGCTCGAGCGGAATTGAGCCGCTATTTGCCGTTGCCTTTGTGCGCAATGTCATGGGCGGCATGCTTGAGATAAACAGGCTCTTTGAAGCGCGGTCGAAGGAAGCGGGGTTTTACCGCAAGGGCCTGATAGAGGAAATCGTAAAACTGGGCTCGATACAGGAGATCGCGAGCATTCCACCAGAAGTCAAACGGATCTTTGTGACGGCACTTGATCTCGAGCCAGCGTGGCACGTGCGCGTCCAGGCGGCATTTCAGAAATACACGGACAACGCCGTCTCAAAGACCGTCAACCTCCCCGCTGACGCGGCTCCAGAGGATGTCAGGGCGGTATTCCTGCTTGCCCACCAGCTCAAGTGCAAAGGTATTACCGTGTACCGCTACGGTTGCAAGGAGGACATCCTTTCCTTGGCGATTCCCAAGCTGATGCTCGACGAATTCGTCTCCGCAGATTCGGAGTTCGCGGGCGAGTGCCGGATTTGTTCGGTATAAATAACCCGAGGGAGGACTTCTGTTCTGAGATCCCCGCAGGTGCCATCGGCGGCGAAGAACAGAGAAATCCACGAATTTATATACCGTTGTGCCTTCTGCATTGCATAGCATCATTAAGCAGGGGGGAAGCGAGGGAGAGAAGAGCGTTCGAAATGAAGGAAAAAGGACTGCTTACGGACGTGCGAGTGCTTGCGCTGCTAGTCTTCCTGTGCGCCGCGCTCATTGCCATTTACGTGTACCCCCCACCGCCCGCTGACGCTGGAATTGATGGGAATTTAAAGTACGGCCTGGATTTGGTCGGTGGTTCCTGGCTGCAGTTACAGTTGAAAGGGGCTGTCGTGGGTATCGAGGCCCCGGTCTCTGACGACGCTGTCGCCTCGTTCCTCGAAGAGCAGTTGAACGCGGAAGTGGTCTACTTCACGGGCGATGACGTAACAGTCTATGAGATTCGGAAGAGCGTGACGAAAGAGAACTTATCAGCGATTTTGACTGAGATTGGCGGCAGTATCGCGAAACGGCCCGACGGCACCGACTTTTACGAGACGGGCGTGACGACGGAGACGAGGGATGAGACGAAACGCATCATCGAGATCAAGCTCAACCTGTTGGGACTGGCAGATATACAGCCGCGAACGGTAGGGAACGAGTTCATTCTCGTGGATCTCGCCGGGGTGGACATTGGAACGGCGAAGAGCATCGTCGGCAAGCCCGGGAAGTTTGAGATTAGGATGCAGACGAACGGGACTGGCGGCGATGTCGCACAGTTGATGACTCTGGGAGAGGTCGAGAACATCACGGCGCACGTCGTCTTCGGGAGCGAGGGGATAGAAGCCCAGAGTGTGGGCGCGGTTCCGATACGGGAAGACGAGAGCTCTCCGTGGGGCGCTACGTTCACCCTGACTGAGGAGGGTGCAATCGCGTTGCGCGATGCTGCGCTGGAATATGGTGCCACGAATAACCCCCTGGATCACGAAGTGGCGATGCTGCTCGATGATGTCGTGATCTACAGTGCACCGCTCTCGACGGGATTGGCACAGGACATAGAAGAGCATCCGGTATATCGCTTACGGGCAGAGACGGGCCTGGAGAATGATGGATTGGAGCGCGCCAAAACGCTCATCGTGCACCTGAAAGCGGGCGTCTTACCGGTGAACGTCGAGATCATCGGCTCTGGTGAGGTGCCTGCCTACCTGGGAGCAAAATTCAAGGAGGGGGCGCTGATTGCTGGCCTTGCCGCGCTGTTCTTTGTGGTTATCGTCGTCTTCCTCAGGTACCGGGAGAGGAAGATCGTGCTCCCCATGTTCTTCGCGCTCCTGAGTGAATTGATCTTAATGCTTGGCTTCGCTGCGGTAATCAACTGGCAACTCGATCTTCCCAGCATCGCCGGTATCATCGCGGTGATCGGTACCGGAGTGGATCAGCTCGTGATCATCACCGACGAGATACTCGCGGGCGGCCGATCCTCAACGAGCATGTATCGTAAACGTGTCTCCTTCGCCTTCGGCATCATCTTCGTCTCGGCCTTTACCACCATTGTTGCCATGTTCGCGCTCGCCTTGATGGCGCTGGGCACCTTACGCGGCTTTGCCATCATCACCATCGTCGGCCTGGTGATCGGTATCTTACTGACCCGGCCCGCCTATGCACGGATGGTCGAGGAGATCCTCTGAAGCGAACCGCCGGTGGGAAAACGATGCACGAGACACTGGTGTGAGTGCTTCCTCCCAAGCTATATATAATGCGTAAGAAATAATCTAATCTAATAACGTGAATCCGCAAAGCGGGGAAGGTATAGCTTGGCCTACGTCCTCATTGCGGATCAAGAGTGCGCATTACCCTCAGAACACGGTAACGAGCACGGAGCGATGGATACGAGTGCACCCTTCGGGGGGACGGGAGTGGCGTAATGGCAGAGCGATTCAATGAGAAGGTAAACACGCTGGCTCAAGAATATTGGCGATTAAAAGAGATAGCCGCCAATACCACGAGTACTAACCGGCTCGCGGAGATAGAGCGGCTCTTAGAGAAGGGCATTGGAGGGAAGCTGAAGGATCAGCTGGAGGCGGAGGCGAAGCGGCTGAGAAAAGAGGCGGAAGACCGGGCCGGCGCCTCCCTGCGGCTGAGTGAGGTGAAGAAGGAATTATTAGAGCTCACTGCGGATTTAGCACCCAATTTAGACCTCTTTGAGGACAACTTCTTCCCCTACGATAGCGATCACGAGCCGATCGGAGAGCAGTTCTTCGCGGCCTTGACCGATCTCTTTTTTGGCACGCCCACGCCCAGCATCCCCTTCAAGGTTGCTACGCTCTCAAAAGAGGGGATACGCGTGAACGCCAATGCTGAGAGTTCGTCATTGGAGATCCTGAGCTACATCATCATGATACTCCAGGAGAGCGCGAAGAAGAGACTCGGTATGGAGAATACGATCGACAACTGCTGCGCACTGCTCAGGCAGAATGAATACGCATTTATCGTCTTGAAAACCTTACTCAGCGCAGGGAAACGATTGGGGGTAAAGGAGATCAAGGAGATCTTGCACCGCGAGGATAAGGCGTACACAGAGCTCGTGAGAAGCGAGCTCTATGATAAAGAGCTGATCAACGGTGTGGCCTTTTTAATGAGCGCGGAGTGGGGCTACAGCATGGTTAAGGAATTTGATGGCAAATACGAGCCGACAGACTTCGGTGAATGGGTATGGCGGATCTGTAATGCAGAACTCGGCATGGATGAAGGAGCGGGGAAGGGGAGACGCCCGGGCGTCTCAAATTCGGGCCTGCACCTTCAGAAGTTTCTAACGTTTTTAAGAAAGTGAGGGGAATAGAAAGAGGGGATGTGGTGAAGGCATACCGTGAAAGAAGAGAATGAAAAAGTGGTTGGGCACCTACGATCGAAATTATTCCCGTGGAACTTCATCTTCGAGGACGCTGACGAAGAGGCCATCAGGCATTTTGTTCCCTATGCCATCCAGATGTGTGAGGCGAAGGGGATTGAGCGGGGCTCGGTCGGGGGCGAGGCGGCACGGGAGGTGATTACCCGGGAGATAAAAGAGGCGGTGGATGATTACCTCTTCGATCCCGATGATGTGGAGATTGCGCGGATGCACGGGCGATTTGCTGAGCAGTATCCGTTCGCCTTCTCGCAGAGCCTGGCCTTTGTCATTCTCCATCGACTCGGGCTCAACTTGGAAGACGTCGTGGATGTGCGCGGCGTGAGCGACCTCCTGGGCGAGGACGTGCGCGAGATCAGAAAACGTGAGGATATGATGCGGGACATCATCGCGAAGAATGGCAGCAGAGCGATCAAGATGTTCGCGCGCACGATCATAGACAAGAAGGTGATCACTGCCGGGGGCGATTGGATCGGTACCGTAGCTGACATCATCTTCAATAGCGAGACCGGCAAGATCGAGGACTTGGTCGTCACCCATCTGCGCGGATCAGGCTTGAAGACGAGCCGGATTCCCATGAAAGACGTCCGTCTCAACATGTACAGCAAGAACATCGTCTTAAAATCCTCGGATTACCGAAAAGGCGGGTGATGAGGAAGTAAGAAGCACAAATTTTATATAGCATGAGCGTATTGGCACAATACGGGGGCATAAAAGGAGAGGGGGAATAAGATGCGGGTATTCGTGATAGGATATGGACAGGCAGGGGGGAGGATTGCGGATGCGTTTATCGAGTATGCGAAGAAGACCGGGCAGAATTTCGTCGCTCGTGCAATCGCGATCAATACCGCGCGAGCCGATTTGATCGGGCTGAAGAACATCCCTATGGAGGACCGGATTCTGGTCGGCGAGTCCCTGACAAGGGGGCATGGAATCGGCGCAGATAATGAGATGGGTGCACGAGTGGCTACGGATGAGATCTATACGATCCAGAGTGAGATTGACAAACGAGGAACCCACCAGGTTGATGCTTTCTTGATCGTCGCGGGTTTGGGAGGTGGAACTGGTTCAGGAGGTGCGCCGGTATTGGCACGGCGGTTAAAGAAGTTGTACGAGGAGCCTGTGTACGGGCTGGGCGTATTGCCAGCGAAGGATGAAGGGAGCTTATTTTCCTTGAATGCAGCACGGAGCTTGATGACCTTTGTGAATGAGGTTGATAATCTGTTCGTCTTTGATAACGACGCCTGGAAGAAGGGTGGAGAGAGCGTCAAGGAAGCCTTTATTGACATCAATGACGAAATCGTACGCCGGTTCGGCATCCTCTTCGGCGCGGGTGAGGCGAACGAGGTAGGGCAGATGGTCGTCGATGCGGCTGAAGTGATCAATACGCTGAAGGGCGGCGGGGTCTCCACCATTGGCTACGCCTCGGAGCAGATCGAGAGCGACGGCGGCTTCCTCAAGAAAATCACGAGCAAGAAGAAAACGATGGATAGTCTCGATTCCGTTACCCGGATCACCTCGTTGGTGCGGCGTGCAATCGCTGGTCGATTGACGATCCCCTGTGACGTCTCAACCGCGGAGCGGGCGTTGATCATTGCAGCCGGGCCGCCGAAAGAGCTGAGCAGAAAGGGCATCGAGAAGGCGAAGGTTCGTGTCGAGGAGATAATCCGCGGGAAAGAGGTTCGAGGCGGCGATTTCCCGCTGGTGAAGGGGCAGCATGTCTCCACAATCGTGCTCTTCTCCGGCGTGTCAGACGTCCCGCGGATAAAAGAGCTGCAAGAGATCGGTGTAGAAGCGCAAGAGACGATGAAAGAAGTATCGAGCGAGAAAGAGAAGGACTACCAGAAGCTGCTGGGTGGGAACGACGCGATCAAGCCGCTCTTCTGAGGTGATCACCGTGAAACTCAACTACCGCCTGATCGTGAGCCTGGTGCTCGTAAGTGTGCTCGGCGCAACCTCGCTCAGCATGATCGGCTGGGCTGCAGATGAAACGCCATTCATGAAGGTGACACTCAAGGATATGCGGTTTGATGAAGTGGGCGGAACCGAGCTGGTGAATAGCGGCAGTGGGGTAGCCATTACGCTGATGATGACGAACGTGAGCAAGGAGTTCGAGCAATCGACGCTCACGTTCCACTCCGAGTTGGAGGATGCAGTCGGGACTATCGGTGGCGAGGGCTTGGAAGACCATGTGCTCACAAATGGTGGTTCATATATTTTGGAGCACAAGAAGGTCGCGGGCGACCTCAAGGTCACCTGTTCAGGCGGAGCGCCGGACGTGGGGAAGCGAGAATCCGTCGTGTTCTTGAATCTCACACAGGAGACCTCTGAAGGCACATATACCGTTTCTCATATCATCAAGGAGGTTTCCTCTCAGACCATCGAGGATGCGATTGTCGCGTTCGATACTGCGACTAAGGCGATTGCAAAGGCAGATACCGCGATCGAGGACGCTGAGGAGCGCGGTCTGGACGTAGAGGAGGCAAAGAACAGCCGCAAACTGGCGAAGGAATATCTGAGCAACGCGCAGCAATTATACTACGAGAGCAAAGCTGAGGACGCGTTAGAAGAGGCAGAAAAAGCGGTCAACGCGGCACACGATGCAGAAGCCAAAGCAGGCGCTGCAATTGGCGGAAGAAGCTATCTCAATTACGGTATCATCGCTGCGGTGATCATCGTCGCGGTGGTCATCTTTGTGCTGGTCTTGCAGCAGCGGAAGCGGAAGCGAGGCGTTTATTAGCCGCCCGCCAACTGAATTACGCTACGTACGAAGCATCAGGTGGTGTGCGGATGCAGCGAGGGGACTACCATCCGAACGCGTACCTGGAGCGGAGGAGGAACGTGATCGGTGGGCTCGAGACGCGAACAAAGATACTCAATGCGCTCGATGATCGGGGTATGCTCACGGTGAAGGGGATCGCAGAGCTGGCAGTTTTGAGTCCTTATGTATCCCGGCACCATCTGCGCCTGCTGGAGGCCGAGCGGATCGTGAAGCGGCGCGGGAAACGACCGCATAACTGGCGCATAACCGGCAAAGGCCAGAAACGACTGATCCAGGCAAACGAGCAGAGATCGTAAGAGCAACAAGCGCTCTTTCGAGCGTTTTGCGCGTACTGTGTTGATGCTGTACGTAAAGCTTTAATTCCCGTGGACATCAGGTATTACTATCTGTATGTACCGGGAGCGTAGCGAAAGTACGCACCCCTGTGGTCGGGATAGCCAAGTGGTCTAAGGCGGCAGGTTGCTAACCTGCTTCCCCTTACGGGGAGCGAGGGTTCGAATCCCTCTCCCGGCGCTTATGCTCAATCCGGTCACGATTCTGTACGAGGCGGTTTTACGGCGAGATGTGGTGCGATCGCCTATCCCACTGAAACATATCCTCCTCGTGCTGGACGAGACCGACCTCCTTGCCAATCCACGAGGGCTGGAGCAGTTTCGGCACTTTGTTCAGTGGTGCCATGAGTTGAGCATTGACACGATTAGTGTATATATCAGCGTTATTCGCGAGGGAATGGACAAAGAGGAGATAAAGGCCGCACGTGATCGTCTTGCAAACGAATTACAGGATGCGCTCCGCGACATCAATGCAGCACTGATGATCTATGGTGCGCGCACCGGTGCAGGAGCGGTGGCCACGGAAGCCGCGACCTACCTCCACGAGTCGAGCACGAACGGGCGCCAGATAATCATCTCGCTGGGATTTACAGGACGGAGCGAGCTGACGAAGGCCGCACGCGAGCTCGCTGAGCAGGTGAAAGCAGGGAAGCTGGCACCGGACGAGATCGATGAGCGGCTGATCGAATCGGAATTGCTCTTCAAGTCAGAGCCTGACCTCGTCATCAGGTCCGGCTCCACGCAATTGATGGATTTCCTTATCTGGCAATCGGTCTATACCGAATTTTACTTCACCGACATGAACTGGGTGAACTTCAGGAAGATCGATCTTTTGCGCGCGGTGCGAGATTTCCAGTTGCGCGAGCGGCGGTTTGGACGGTGATTTCCGGGCTATTCGACCACCGACATCTTCCGCATCCAGGTGCTCACCGCTTTGCGCGCCTGCTCAGGATTGGCGAAGTTCTTTTCTAGCTCGGGATCGGTGGGCATGCCGATGAACGGGTTGACGGTTCGGTTATCTACCTCAAGAATCCAGATCTGCGCGTTACTCACATCGTGCTCTCGAACGAAGGAAATGAAGGGCGCCGGGGTCTTCTCCGTGGGGACCACCATAACCATCTCCGCCTCCGCTTTTCCTTCTGGTAGGCCATGATGCGTATCCATAAACGGTGGCACGAACTTGATCGATGAGAAGATGAAGAGGCGGAGCCTGTACTGTAGGGCGCCCTCTGCCTTCTCTGCATGCATCGCGAGGTCACTGGTTTCAGCACCCGCAGGCTCGCTCAGTATCGAGTAGCCGCACCGCTCCAGAAACTCCTGAAGCACGTCTCGCAACGTACCTAATGGACTTCGCAGTTTGGCCCAGCGGAGAAATGCTGACTCCAATTCCGCCGCGAGGTAGCCATGGACGGGCAAGCAGTAGAAGACCTCACCCTGATAGTTGATCTTCGTGCGCAGATCGGGTGAGAAGACAGATAATTTCTCGGTGCTCGTGATGCTCGTGAAGAGCTGCGCCTCTGTATTGCCCCCGACATCTCGTTCCAGCCTCGCTCGTTCTGCCGTGGTGAGCGCGTGTAAGCATTCCTGTATCTTCAGCTTGAGCTCGCCTTCCGAGAGCACCTTGTGCTTCTGAATATAGACGGAAAGGCGTTTGAAGATCCGTAACAGGAGTTCCTGGTTCATCGGTTACTGGTGAGCTCCTGTGGCTCGATGCCTGCTCGTCTCGACGACGGCGCACGCGGCGTTTTATACGGTCGCCGCATCTGCGCTCCACACCGCAAGCAGGTGGTCGTCATGTACTCGCCCCTGAGCCGAACCCGTGCGGTCTTGCCCGGTATGAGCAGTCGGTGACACCGCTTGCAGAGCCGCATCTTCAGATGCCGCGGGATGCGCACCCGGTACCGCATCCCTATTGCACATGCGAGCTGAGTGTAGTGATCACTCCGCTGCTCCTGCCCCGCTTTTGCCGCCACCTCCGCGAGCTCAAAGAGCCGCTCGATTCGCTCCACTGCAAGGTCTGCGATTTGTCTCTTTAGTCTCATGCACTACCTGCAACGTTCTTAACTTAGAAAAGGAATGTTAAATAGCATCCAGCGACTGCAAACTCCTGATCCGCGATCAGTACGGACTGGCTTTGACCAGCGTTCGCACCTGGGACGCAACCAAAAGAAGACAAAGGATACCATGGATGAGAAAGACCGAGCGGGGTATCTGAAGAAGGCACGTGTAATTGCCGACTATCAATTCGGACGCGGAGCAGGAGCGGCCCTGTTCCCGCACACCGTTGAGTTCATCTTTTCGCGGACGCGCCGTATAGCGCAGATAAAAGACGGGGGGCGGCGCATAGCCACGCTCCGCAGTCTTGACGGCCTCTTCACTTTGGGCCGCGAAGGCGCGAGGCGGCTCCATCAGGTGCTCCCCTACCCCCAGCTTCGCGTGGTGATGAATGAAGAGAGCGGCGAGTTCGTCCAGACCGGCGGAACCGCCTTTTGTAAACATGTCGTGGATGCCGATCCGGGTATACGCGCCTATGACGAGGTGCTTGTGGTTGACGAGCAGGACCGATTACTGGCCACCGGGCGGGCAATGCTCACGCGTGAGGAGATGCGCTGCTTCCAGCACGGCGTTGCCGTCAAGGTGCGCTACGGTACGATGAAATGATTGCGCTGAGCTGACCCGTACCCGCAAATTCCCCCGGGGTTACGGTATTTTTATAGTGGGAGGAACGAATAACATAGAGGATGTTAGCGGAAGAGATCGGCTCGGCTTTACGGAGCAGTGGTCGCACCCTTGCCACCGCGGAATCATGCACCGGTGGTTTGGTGGGCGATTGGATAACCAATGTCTCTGGCAGCTCAGAGTATTACAAAGGCGGCGTCGTTGCGTACGCGAATGAGGTGAAGGAGGGGGTCTTACAGGTTGCACGTACGATACTGGCGGAGAAGGGCGCGGTAAGTGCGGAATGCGCGGTAGCGATGGCGAATGGTGTAAGAACGCTTCTCAAGAGCGATATTGGCATTTCGACTACCGGTATTGCCGGTCCCACGGGAGGGACGCCGGAGAAGCCCGTTGGATTAGTTTATATAGCATTGGCAACAAAAGAGTACGTAGCTCACGAAAAGCATATCTTCCACAGAGATAGGGAGGGGAACAAGCGCGAGGCTGCTGACACCGTTCTGCAATTGCTGCTGAAGTATCTCTCAGAGGTGCGGTAACGTAAGGTAAAGTAAGTGAGGTAAGGGCTCGTAGCTCAGAAAGGTAGAGCAGCGGGCTTTTAACCCGTCGGTCGCGGGTTCAAATCCCGTCGAGCCCGTCAGTCACACACATACGCTGAACTGAATATATGAAGAGGGGAAAGGTATCCATACTTGAACATGAGTTGGTGCCCAGACATGAGGTTATGGGCGAGGACGAAGTAGCAGAGCTTTTAAGAACCTATAAGATACAAAAAGAGCAACTGCCGAAGATCAAAGCCGCTGATCCCGTGATCAAAGAGCTCAAGGAAGCGGCTGTTGGTGATGTCATTCGGGTACGGCGAGTAAGCAAAACAGCGGGTAAAGCGGTATCGTATCGTCTGGTTATTGAGTAATGAAGGTAGGAAGTGTGAGTGAGTATGTTGGATAAGAGTGTTTTATCAAAGGCTTATTTAAAGCGGAAAAAGATCGCGCAACATCAGCTTGATTCCTTCAACTATTTCCTCAACGAGGGCATGCACCGCGTTATTAAGGAGCAACCGTTCGTCGAGACCTCGATCAGTGGCGAAGACGAGCTGGGGAAATACTCCGTGGGCGTGCGCTTTGGGAAGATCAGTGTTGGGCTCCCGAAATCACGTGAAGCGGACGGCTCCTCTGAAGAGATTTTCCCCTCGCAAGCGCGGCTCCGGAATCTTAAGTACGCAGCTCCGGTCTATCTGGAGATGCAGCTCATGCGGAAATACGAGCACGAGGAGCTGGGGGTCAAGGAAGAGAGCGCGCTGGAGACGTTGGAAATTGGCGAGATGCCCATTATGGTGAAGTCAACGAAATGCAACGTCTCCCGCGAGGTGCGTGAGGAGAAGTTGGCGCGGAAAATTTCTGACCAGGAGTACGAGGAATGGCTGAGGCACGAGACAGGAGAAGATCCGCTCGATCCTGGTGGCTATTTCATCGTCAACGGCTCCGAGCACGTGATCATCACGCTCGAAGATCTTGCACCGAACCGAATCTTCGTCAATTTCGAGGAGAAGTACGGGAGTAAAAGCGAGGTATCAAAGCTCTTCTCGCTCAAGCAGGGCTTCCGGGTTCCAATTCGCGTGGAGATCAGTAAGAAGGACATACTGGAGGTCTCCTTCCCTGCGGTGGGCAAGAAGATCGAGTTCGTGACCTTGATGCGCGCGCTGGGGCTCGAGGACGACGCCTCGATCGTCAAAGCGGTCTCCGACGAACCTGAGATCCAGGAGCATGTCCGGGGCAATATCCACGAGAGTAAGATACGCACGCAGGAGGAAGCAATCGACAAACTGGGCCGTATGATCGCACCGACGCAGGCAAAGGAGTATCGCGAGAAGCGCGTCAATTACATCCTCGACCGCTATTTCTTCCCGCATCTCGCTGATAAGATCGCCAAGGCCCATTTCCTGGGTCGCATGGCAGAATCCTGTTACGAGCTCTCGCTGGGGAAGCGCGGCGAGGATGATAAAGATCATTACGCGAACAAGCGCTTGAAGCTTGCCGGCGATTTGATGGAAGACCTCTTCCGGGTCTCGTTCACCAAGCTCATGCGCGATATGCGGTATCAGCTAGAACGGGCGCATATGCGTGCACGCGAGCTGAAGATATCCACGGCGATTCGGTCCGATGTGCTCACAGAACGGATCACCCATGCGCTCGCGACCGGTAACTGGGTAGGAGGCCGCGCAGGTGTCTCTCAACTGCTGGAGCGGAGCAACTTCGTCGCGACGGCGAGCCACTTGCGCCGGATCACCTCGCCGCTCTCTCGGTCTCAGCCCCATTTCGAGGCCCGTGACCTTCATCCCACGCAATGGGGGAAGATCTGCCCGAGTGAGACGCCAGAAGGGCCCAATTGTGGCCTGGTCAAGAACTTCTCGCAGATGGTCGAGATCTCGGTGGGCGAGGATGCAGAGCACTTCAAAGAGCGCCTCTATACGCTCGGGATCGTCCCGCCATCACGCTCATCAGAGCTCAGTGCTGAGAAGCTAATCCGTGTCTTCGTAAACGGCGATTTCATCGGGTTCAGCACATCGCCTGAACGATTCGTCGCAGAGGTGCGGCAGAGGCGACGGGCAGGAGAGCTCTCCGATCAAGTTAACATCGCTTACTATGCCGACCGGCGCGATATTCTCATCAATTCTGATGGTGGCCGAGCACGCAGGCCTGTTATCGTCGTCCAGAACGGCAAGGCGCTGGTCAATGAGTCGCACATCGCGAAACTGCGAACAGAGGAGATCGACTTCGATGACCTCGTCAAAACGGGGGTGATCGAGTATCTCGATGCCGAAGAGGAGGAGAACGCGCTGATCGCGGTTGAGGAGACGGATCTGGAGAAGGAGGATGGCAAGGACTACACCCATCTGGAGATCGACCCCTCACTGATCCTGGGCGTGGTCGCGGGGCTTATCCCCTTCCCCGACCACAATTCGTCGCCGCGGAACACGATGGGCGCGGCGATGCTGAAGCAGTCGCTGAGCCTTCCCACGGCGAATTATAAGTCGCGAACCGACACGCGGACGCATGTGCTGCACTATCCGCAGAAGCCGATCGTGAAGACGCGAACGGCGGACCTCATCCAGCACGAGAAGCGGCCTGCTGGCCAGAATTTCGTCCTCGCAGTCCTGAGCTATGAAGGGTACAATATGGAAGATGCGTTGATCTTGAATCGTGCGGCCATCGATCGCGGATTGGGACGGAGCCACTTCTTCCGCACGTACGAAGGTGAGGAGATTCGGTATCCGGGTGGTGAAGAGGACCGATTTGAGATCCCCGATATGGAGATCGTCGGTGTGCGAAGCCACGATGCGTATAAGCAACTCGATGAGGACGGCATTATCAACGCGGAGACCGAGGTGGCGCCGAACGATGTGCTCATCGGGAAGACGAGCCCGCCACGGTTCCTGGAAGAGACGACCGAGCTTCTGAGCCCCCTGGAACGCCGCGACACCTCGATCTGCACCCGCCCCAATGAGCAGGGGGTGGTCAGTTCAGTGGTGCTCATGGAGTCGAGCAGCAATCGGCGACTGTTGAAGGTCACCGTCCGCGATCAGAAGATTCCGGAGATCGGTGACAAGTTCGCATCACGACACGGTCAGAAGGGCGTGGTGGGGCTCATCGTGCCTCCTGAGGATATGCCCTTTACGGCCGAAGGCCTCGTACCTGATTTGATTATCAATCCGCACGCGATCCCGTCACGAATGACCGTGGGCCACGTTCTGGAGATGATCGGTGGTAAAGCAGGCGCGTTGGAAGGGCGCTATATCGATGCAACCGTCTTTTATGGTGAGTCTGAGGACGAGTTGCGAGCAGCACTGGACAGCGCGGGCTTCTCTAGCACCGGGCGAGAGACGATGTGGGACGGCATGACCGGCGAGAAGATCGAGGCTGAAGTCTTCATCGGTATCGCCTATTATCAGAAGTTGTATCATATCGTCTCCGCGAAGATGCATGCACGCGCACGCGGGCCGGTGCAGATTCTGACAAGACAGCCTACTGAGGGGAAAGCGAGAGAAGGTGGGCTTCGGTTCGGCGAGATGGAGCGCGATGTCCTTATCGGATACGGTGCGGCGATCTCACTCAAGGACCGACTTCTGGACGAGTCTGACAAGGTGGTCGAGCTCGTTTGCGGGAACTGCGGGATGATTGCCTCCACGGACAACAAGACCGGCTCGGTCTTTTGCCCCAACTGCGGGGCCGATACCGACATCTACCCCGTGGAGATGAGCTATGCGTTTAAGCTCCTGCTAGATGAGATGAAAGCGCTCTGTATAGCGCCGCGATTACAATTAGAAGAGGCCGTCTGAGATGAGAACGAAACGGATAAAGGGGATTAAATTTGGCTTGCTGTCCGCGAAAGAGATTCGCAAGATGAGCGCATCGCGGATCATTACACCGGATACGTACGGCGAGGACGGGTTCCCGATCGAGCGCGGGCTGGTGAACCAGCATATCGGCGTCATTGATCCCGGACTTCGCTGCAAGACCTGTGGCGGTCGGATGGGCGAGTGCCCCGGTCATTTCGGGCATATCGATCTCGAAGCGCCTGTTATCCATATCGGCTACGCGAAGTTGATCTACAAGATCTTAACGGCGACATGCCGAAGATGCGGCCATGTGATGCTCGGTGAGGAAGACCACGAACGGTTCTTGGATGATATCGAGCGACACCGAGCGAAGCATGCAGATATTGGGGAAGTGGTGAAGCAGGTCTTCAAAGAGGCGGCAAAGAACAGCGTCTGTATGTATTGCGACGAGCCACAGCAGCGCATTAAATACGAAAAGCCCACCACCTACATCGAGATCGACGAGGAAGAGAAAGAGCGACGATTGATGCCCACTGATGTGCGGGAGCGCCTTGAGCGCATACCTGATGAGGACGTGCCTCTCTTTGGGATGGATTCCAAGAACGCGCGCCCCGAGTGGATGGTTCTCACCGTGCTGCCGGTTCCGCCGGTGACTGCGAGGCCGTCTATTACGCTGGAGAGCGGGCAGCGGAGTGAAGATGACCTCACGCATAAGCTCGTGGATATCCTCCGGATCAATCAGCGGTTCATGGAGAATCGCGATGCGGGTGCCCCGCAATTGATCATCGAAGACCTCTGGGAGCTGCTTCAGTATCATGTGAACACGTATTTCGACAATGATATCCCGGGCGTACCGCCTGCGCGACACCGGAGCGGACGGCCACTGAAGACCATCGCGCAACGATTGAAGGGAAAAGAGGGCAGATTCAGGGGCTCACTATCCGGTAAGCGCGTGAATTTCTCTGCTCGTACGGTCATCTCACCCAATCCTGATATCGAGATCGACGAGGTCGGTGTGCCCGAAGCGATCGCGAGGGAATTGACCATTACGGTCAATGTGACCGAGCGGAACCACGAGGTGATGCGCGAGACCGTGCGCAGGGGTAAGCGACATCCGGGTGTGAACTACGTGCGACGCAGTGACGGCCGGAAGGTGAAGGTGACCGAGAGCAATTTCGAGACGCTGGCCGACGAGCTGGACCTCGGCTGGAAGGTTGAGCGGCACCTTAAGAACGGCGACATCGTGCTCTTCAACCGTCAGCCGTCTCTCCACCGATTGAGCATCATGGCGCACTATGTCAAGGTCATGCCCGGACGGACCTTCCGATTGAATCCCGCCGTCTGCCCGCCGTATAATGCAGACTATGACGGCGACGAGATGAATATGCATGTGCTCCAGACGGAAGAGGCGCGTGCCGAGGCGAAGATTCTTATGGCCGTGCAGCGCAACATCATCTCGCCCCGATTTGGCCGACCGATCATTGGTAACATTCACGATTACATCACCGGGTTGTTCCTCCTCACCCGGGGTGAGAAGCGATTTACGAAGGAAAAGGTGCTCAATATCGTCTACAAGATCGCGCTCGATGCATTGGGCGCGCCTGCAGGTTTTGATGAGACGCGGCAAACGCACTATTGGACCGGGAAGCAGATCTTCAGCCTGATCCTGCCGCCAAGCATGAATTTGGAATTCCAAAGCAAGACCTGCCAGAAATGCGCAGAGTGCCAGAAGGAGAACTGTCCATATGACGCCTATGTGAAGATAGCAGATGGGCAGCTGGTCTGCGGCGTAATCGACGAGAAGGCAGTGGGCTCCTTCAAGGGGATCGTCATCGAGCGGATATTCCGGGAGTACGGAGAGGTGGCCACCAAGGTATTCATCCAGGACGCCGCTCGGCTCGCGATCAATTATATCAAGCACGCGGGGTTCAGCTTCGGCATCAGTGACGAGGACATCCCCCTAGAGGGTAAGGAAGAGATCAGAATAGAGGCGATCCTAGAAGCCGAGAAGAAGGTTGAAGCGCTGATACGGGCGTACAATGGTGGAGAACTGGAGGCGTTACCGGGCAGAACGCTCGAGGAGACGCTGGAGCTCCTGGTCATGCAGGAGCTTGGCAGCGCGCGTGATGACTCAGGAATGATTGCGGAGCGCTATCTCGGTATCGAGAACCCCGGCGTGCTCATGGCCAAGTCTGGTGCACGCGGGTCCATGCTCAATCTCACGCAGATGGCGGCCTGCGTGGGTCAGCAATCGGTGCGAGGCGAGCGGATAAAGCGCGGCTACCAGGGGCGAACACTGCCCTATTATAAGCCGGGCGACCGCAGCGCCGATGCGCACGGCTTCGTGCGAGCATCCTTTAAAGATGGCCTATCTCCCACTGAATACTTCTTCCATGCCGTTGGTGGCCGAGAAGCGCTGGTTGACACTGCGGTCCGTACCTCGCAGAGCGGGTACTTCCAGCGACGACTCATCAATGCGCTGCAGGATCTCGAAGTGAAGAATGACGGGACGGTTCGTGAGACGAAGGGCACCGTCGTGCAGTTTAAATATGGTGATGACGGCATCGACCCCTCAAATGGCGAGTTAGCAAAGGTGGTTGATATCGATAAAGTGATTAAGGAAGCAATCGAGACGGAGGCGTAAGATGTACCGGGTGGCGAAGCGTAAGGAGGAGTGAAGCTCATGACAGGAGATAGCGGAGAAGGAGCTGAAGCGTGGGGGAAGGCCGGTATCGATGCGGAGCTAGCTACGCAGCTCAACGAGGATTTCTCGACCACTGAGCTCTCCGCGTCGTTTGAAGAGCTCCTGGAGGGAGAGATCAACACTGCCGTTGCAGAAGATATCGTTATGATGCTGGGCCGGAAGCTGGATGGTGAGGTCAAGCTCGGCGATGTTGAGCTCAAGGTGAATCGAAGCGGGCTCCCGGAGAATATCAAGCTCGAGCTGAAAGGGAAATTGAAGGCGGTGCGAACGAAGCTAACCGCCGAGAAACTGGATGCTATTATACGCGAGATTGTTGCGGGCTACGAGCGGTCGAAAGTAGAGCCGCGGGAGGCAGTCGGCATCGTTGCCGCACAATCCATCGGCGAACCGGGCACGCAGATGACCATGCGTACCTTCCACTATGCCGGTGTCGGCGCCATTTATATTACCTTAGGGTTACCTCGGATCATCGAGATCGTGGATGCGCGAAAGAAGCTTTCCACACCCACGATGACGATCCGACTGCTCGATGAGTATGCAACGACCAGGAGCCAGGCGGAAGAGGTGGCGGGGATGATACAGGAGACATACATCAGCAATCTCGGCAAAATCCGATCCTCTGTGGAGACGATGACCGTGTGGGTCGAGCTCAATCCCAAGGAACTGGAGAAGCGATACGTCACGAGAGCGGATGTGATCGAGAAGATCAAGGAGATCAGCCAGGAGATGCTCGTGGACGAGCTGGAAGACGGACAACTGCGCATCTACACGGGCTGTGACACGTTCCATGAACTATCGAAGCTGGAGAAGACCGTTGCGAGCAAGCTGGTGAGGGGAATCGTCGGGATACAGCGGGTGCTGGTACGGCGGGCTTCCAGCGGCGAGTACGTGCTCTACACCGTGGGGTCGGAGCTGAAACGTTTGCGGAACCAGAAGGTAGACGGGGTGGATTTTACGCGGACCATGACGAACAACATCGCGGAGATCGAAGAGGTGCTCGGTATAGAAGCAGCCCGGAACGCGATCGTGGAGGAGATGTTGAACACCTTGAATGAGCAGGGTCTGGATGTGGATCCGCGCCATATCATGCTGATCGCCGATGCGATGACCATGGACGGCACGGTGAAGCAGATCGGCCGGCACGGCATCGCGGGCGAGAAGGCCTCGGTGCTCTCGCGTGCTGCTTTTGAGGTCACGGTCGACAACCTCCTGGATGCCGCCGTTCACGGTGAAACGGACGAGCTGAAAGGCGTCACTGAGAACGTGATCGTCGGACAGCCGATCAAATTGGGGACTGGTGCGGTCGAACTGGTGGCGGGAAGGTAACGAAAAAGCTCAAGCTTAAAAAGGATCTTGGTAAGTAAGATAGATAGATAGATAGATAGATAGATAGTTAGATAGATAGATAGATAGTTGGATAGATCAGGAGAAGAGGATAGTAGAGGAGCGAGACGATGGCAAAGGCAAAGCGGAAGGCTGAGCGAAGCTCGATTGAGCTTTCAGATGTGCATAGGGAATTGCAGAAGGTATTAGACCAGGGAGATGTACTGCTGGGCTCGAAGGAGACGGTAAGGGCGGTCCTGAATGATGAGGCGCGGGTCGTTATCCACGCGTCCAATTGCCCTGAGCAGGTAAAACAGATCTTTACAGAGGCAGCGAGAAATGGTGACGAGGATCTCATCGTGTATGAGTATCCTGCGAACAGTCTCGAGCTTGGGCTCGCCTGCGGGAAGCCGTATTCAGTCGCCTCACTCGGTATTACCGATCCCGGCGATTCCGCGATTGTGCGTATTCTCACACCGGAAGAGCAACCAAGAGAGAAAACCTTGAATATCGCCACACGATAAGAGAGAAAAAACAACAGGTGAGTGAAACTGACCGTAAAGCTGGATACTGAGGGGATAAGGTGTATCGGAGTCTTCGAGCAATCGACCGGTGCAGGCGTGATGGACTGCATCGTGGACAATGAGGCGAATAAGGTGATCATGGTGGTGAAGAAGGGCGACATGGGCCTGGCAATCGGGAAGAACGGCATGAACATCAATAAGGTGAAGAAGATGCTGAATAAGGAGATCGAGGTCGTGGAACATTCACCGGACGCGAAGGAGTTCATCGAGAATTTGCTGCGGCCCGCGTACGTGAAGAGCGTCGAGCTGCTGAATAAGAACGATAAGCTCTGTGCTTACGTCGAGGTGCTCACGAAGCACAAGGGCATCGCCATCGGCCGCGATGGCGAGCGGATCAAGAAGGTGAAGATGCTGGTGAAACGGAACCAGGGCATCGACAACGTGATCATCAAATAGTCCGTGCAGACTTACCGTTCTAAAACGTTTTATCTAAGAAACGTAAAGGATAGTACAGTTCTTAAGGAGTGAAAGCGATGGGAAGAGGCATGTACGCAGCGAGGAAGATGCAAAAGCGAAGGAAAGTGATGCGGCGGAAGAGCCCGGACTACGCGCGGAAGGTCTTGAAGACCGCGAAGAAGAGTGATCCGTTGGAAGGCGCGCACATGTCACGGGCGATCGTTCTGGAGAAGGTAGGGATAGAAGCGAAGCAGCCGAATTCAGCGATTCGGAAGTGCGTGCGTGTGCAGCTCATTAAGAACGGGAAGCAGGTGACTGCTTTTGCGCCGGGCGACGGCGCGATTAAGTTCATCGACGAGCACGACGAGGTGCTGATCGAGGGCATTGGCGGTCGTAAGGGGCGGTCGTACGGCGATCTCTCGGGCGTGCGCTTTAAGGTCGTGGCGGTTAACGACATCTCGCTCCTGGAACTGGTGCATGGGCGGAAGGAGAAGCTGCTGAGGTGATCGTGATGGGCACAGAAATGGATTTTGGCAAGATCTTTAACAAGTGGGATCCGGCGGACGTGAGGATCACGGACATCGGTATCGCGCGGCACATCAGCCTCTCACCCGTTTCAGCACTGCATTCCGGCGGTGCGCATGCGAGCCAGCAATTCGAGGAATCGAAGGTTTGCATCGTGGAGCGCCTGATCAACAAGATTATGCGGTCCGCGCACAACACCGGGAAGAAGCTGATGGCCTACAGGATCGTGAATACCGCTTTTGATCTTGTTCATGAGGCCACGGGTCAGAATCCGCTCCAGGTGCTTGTGGATGCGATTCAGAATGCCGGCCCGTGCGAGGAGACGATTCGACTGCGGTTCGGCGGTATTCTCGTGCCCAAAGCCGTGGATATGTCCTCGCAGCGGCGGGTAGATCAAGCGCTCATGTTCATTACCCAGGGTGCTGAGAAATGCGCCTTCAAGAACAAGAAGCGGATCGAGCAATGCCTCGCGGACGAGCTCATTGCAGCATCACGGAACGCGAAATGCTTCTCAGTCAATAAGAGGGAGGAGAAGGAGCGAATCGCACGAGCCGCACGATAACGCTCATTTTTTGCTTGGAACTATGTTCTGGGCGGGTTTTCACGATTATCCCTGCCCCGGGGATGCACGCGGCATCGGGGGCTGTGTGCTCTCCAGGACCGCGGTGTTTATATACAAGAAGAATTACAAGTGTAATCACGTGGTGTAGCGTGCTGTAGCGGTTTGGCGTGAGAGCTGGCGGTTACGACGTGCGAGTGCACACTACGAAGCGAACGTGAAATCGAAAGAAGGAGAAATGGAGGTTTTGTAAGGTATGGACTATAGTGGCGAGAGGCGGGGATTTACGGCCCCTATAAACGTTGGCGAGACCTACGACGTTACGATCGAGGACGTCGGACGTGAAGGAGATGGCATCGCTCGTATAGAGGGATTTGTGGTCTTCGTGCCCAACACGCAGAAAGGGGATACGGTAAAAATCCGCGTGACCAAAGTATCGAGACGGGTTGCTTTTGGCGAAGTAGTTACTGAATGAGTGGCTGTCTGCGCGAATCTTGTCGTAGAGCGTCCAAAGGAGAAGCTATAGTCGCTCTATAGCTTTCTTTTATTTTTACCAGACAGAGAGAGCACTGAGTACCAGCCTTGGACGTGGAGCGGGAACACGTTTTTTTGCTGTCTGCGTTGCGTCACCATGCATTACCTGTGGGTACTAAGCTAAGCGAAGCATGGGAACGGAACGACTCTTAGCGGACTGCGGCATGGGTAATCAGTGTCCCGTTTTTGTCGTACGAGCAGCTGCCATCGCCGTGCTGAACTGATGACCGTCCGGCCGGCCAGATGGAGAAGAGCGCGCGGTTCTGGCATTCTCCGCATGCACCAGCTTCACGCCGAAAGAGGGGTCGGGATTTATGAGCGATGACCTGATATATACTTACTTTGCCCTCTACGCTCTATCTCTAAGCTGATGCGAGGCGCTTATGAGATTCGCGGTAAAAGAGCAGCTCACTGAGGAAGAGATCCAATCAGGACTTTGCAACGTCATCAAGGACGGCCTGGCTGCGCAAACGATGGTCACGTTGACCGGAGGAGCGTTTTTAGTTGCATTCGCACTGCTCCTCGGTGCTTCTAACCTCATTATCGGGCTCGTCGCTGCGATCCCTTCGCTCGCGCAATTGATACAGATCCCCGCGATCTACCTCGTCGAGAAGTATCGGGCACGGCGTGCAATTTGCTTCTACGCGATCATAGCAAGCCGCAGTTTCTGGATACTCATCGCCGTTATACCGATCCTCTTCGGCCTTACCGGGGGCCTATCTATTCTTATCGTCGCGCTCGTGCTCTACGCGGCGTTTGGCGCGGTGAGCAGCAGCAGCTGGAACTCCTGGATGCGCGACCTCGTGCCGCAAGACCAATTGGGTGCGTTCTTCTCGAAACGCATGAGTTTAACACTCGGGTTGGGTATCCCGCTCAGCCTCGCTGCAGGCTTCTTCATCGATTACTGGACACGGCTCTTCCCCGCCCAGGCGATCTACAGTTACTCAATTCTCTTCCTGCTCGGCTTCGTCGCGGGCTTGTTCGATGCTTATTACGTCTGGACCATTCCTGAGCCGCGGATGTCGCGTCCACCCAGCCAGGCGCGGTTCTCTGTCGTGCTCTCGAGGCCTTTCAGGGACGCGAATTTCAAGAATCTCATCCTGTTTCTGTGCTCCTGGAACTTCGCCGTTAACCTGGCCGCACCCTTCTTCACCGTTTATATGCTGAAACGACTGGAATTGGAGATCTCGTTCATTATCGCCCTGCTCGTCCTGAGCCAGCTGATGAACATCGCCTTCTTACGACTCTGGGGTCGATTCTCGGATCACTACAGTAACAAATCAGTGCTCGGCGTCAGTGGTCCGCTCTTCATACTCTGCATCCTCGCCTGGACCTTCACGACCCTGCCCGAGAAGTATGTCCTCACCATACCGCTCCTCGTGACCATCCATGTCTTCATGGGCATCTCCACCGCGGGCGTGACACTGGCCTCGGGGAATATAGGGCTCAAACTGGCGCCGAAGGGAGAGGCAACCGCGTATCTGGCAGCCAATAGCTTCGTCAATTCCTTGGCTGCGGGCATCGCACCCATCCTTGGCGGGCTCTTCGCCGACTTCTTCGTCAATCGCGAGCTCTCATGGACGCTCAGATGGTTCAGTCCCGGCGGCGAACTGGTGATTCAAACGTTGAACTTCCGTGAATGGGATTTCTTCTTCTTCCTTGCATTCCTCCTCGGATTATACTCCATCCACCGTTTGGCGCTCGTTAAAGAGGTGGGTGAGGTGGAGGAGAAGATCGTTATTCGTGAATTGATTGCCGAGGTCAAAAGACCTCTTCGGAATTTCTCAACCGCTGGCGGACTGCGCCACATGCTCCAGTTCCCCTTCTCTCTCATTCGAACAACGGTAGAGAAGAAGAAACCGAAGAACCCGCAGAGGCCGTAGGATGGATGGAACAGGGTGGTAACAGCAGCGATGCGGGCCAAGGAAGAGCGCACGCACGACCGCGGATCCAATCCCGGTGGTCTACAGCCCTCCGGATTCTACCGACCATGCGGTGGGCAGACGGTGTCGCTCCGCACACATATCGTCAAAGAGGTGATAGAGTGCGGAGAATCCGAGTTTATATACTCCACTCGACTTTCTCTATCAGCTAAGACGAGGGACCATGCTATTCGCAGTTAAAGACCGATTAACGGATGAAGAGATCGAATCAGGGCTCAGAAGCGTTATCAAAGATGGGCTCACCACACAGACGATGGTGACGCTGACTGGCGGCGCCTTCCTGGTCGCTTTTGCACTGAAGCTCGGCGCCTCCAACCTGGTGATCGGGCTCCTGGCAGCGATCCCGCCGCTCGCGCAGTTGATGCAGATACCAGCGGTCTTTCTGGTGGAGCGTTATCGCGTGAGACGGGCGATTTGTGCCGCGGCCACCGCGGTGAGCAGATCGTTCTGGTTGCTCATTGCGCTCATTCCGTTCCTCTTCAATCCGCAGATCGGATTGCTCGTGCTCGTCCTTGGACTCCTGCTCTACGCCTCGTTCGGCGCGATAGGGAGCAGCAGCTGGAACTCCTGGATGCACGATCTCGTGCCACAGAACCGCCTGGGCTCTTTCTTCTCGAAACGCATGAGCCTGGCTACCGGCATAGGCATCCCGCTCAGTCTCGCCGCGGGCCTCTTCGTCGACTACGGCCGGAACGTTTTCGACCAGAACGAGTTATACAGCTATTCAACGCTCTTCTTCCTCGGATTCCTCGCCGGCATGCTCGGCGTGTACTTCATATCCACCGTACCGGAGCCGCGCATGATGAGCCCGGTGGAAGCGGCGCCCTCGTTTCTGAAGACGCTCTTGAGCCCGCTACGTGATTGTAACTTCAAAAACCTGGTATGGTTCCTGGGCTCCTGGAACTTCGCCGTTAACCTTGCTGCACCTTTTTTTACCGTTTATATGCTCAATCGCCTGGGGTTGCAGATCTCGGTCGTTATCGCGCTCTTGATCGTGAGTCAGCTCATGAATCTCGCGTTTTTACGACTCTGGGGCAACTTTGCCGACCGCTTCAGCAACAAGTCGGTGCTCGGCGTCAGTGGTCCGCTCTTTATGCTCTGCATCCTCGCCTGGACCTTCACGACCCTGCCCGAGAAGTATCTCCTGACCATGCCGCTCCTCGTGCTCATCCACATCTTCATGGGCATTTCCACCGCCGGGGTAACGCTCGCTTCAGGGAATATCGGGCTGAAGCTGGCACCAAAAGGGCAGGCGACCGCGTATCTCGCGGCCAGTACACTCGGTAACTCGCTGGCTGCCGGCATTGCCCCCATCATCGGCGGCTCCTTTGCGGACTTTTTCGTGGGACGCGAGCTCGCCTGGACCTTGACGTATATCACGCCCACGGGCAAACTGGTAATCCCCACCCTGGACTTCCAGCAGTGGGATTTCTTCTTCTTCTTCGCCTTCCTGCTCGGCTTATACTCAATCCATCGCCTCGCGCTCGTCAAAGAGGCAGGGTACGTGAAGGAGAAAATGGTGGTGCGCGAGCTGATTACGGAGGTCAAGCGGCCGTTACGGAATTTCTCCACTGCCGGTGGGCTCCGCTTTATGATTCAGTTCCCCCTCTCACTCGCCCGAACGACGGTTGAGAAAGCGATAGAGCGGAAGAATCAGCGAAATGGCAACTCGCGGACCCGGCCGTGACGGAGCGGAACAGCGGGATGAGACGAGCCCCCAGCCGTGAGCACAAGATTTTTCTCCACGTAACGGAATAGAATGGTATGGACGCACTGGCCTTCTTCATCTACGCTTTCACCTCCTTCTTCATCATCGTCAATCCCATCGGCGGGATCATCACCTTTATCTCGTTAACCGCACCAATGAGTGCGGTCGAACGCATTGCGATCGCCAAACGCGCGGTGACCGTCGCCTGTGTTCTGGCCATCGTCTTCGCACTCGCAGGTGAGTTGATCTTGCGGATCTTCGGCGTGACCGTGGATTCCTTGCGGGTGGCAGGCGGCGTCTTGCTCTTCATCGTCGCGCTCGACATGGTCCTGGCGAGAATCTCACGCGAGAGTGTGACCGAGGAGGAGATCAGGGATGCCGCGAGACGCGAGGACATCGCGGTCTTTCCGATCGCCACGCCCCTGCTCACCGGCCCGGGCGCCATAACGACCGTCATCGTCATCATACGAACCGGTCAGACGCTGGACTTGAAGCTCATCGCGATCGGTGCCATCATTCTCACCTTTGCACTCTCCTACCTCATTTTCCGGTTCGCCGGCCAGATCCATAAGCTGCTGGGCGTGACGGGCTCGCTGGTGATCACGCGGGTGATGGGCCTGTTGCTGGGCGCGATCGCGGTCAACTTTATAGCAACGGGGATCTGGAACCTCTACCAGTCGATGCTGGGTGCCGCATAGCCTCGGGTAGCGCGGCGTTGTGGAGCTCACTGGTCATTCCCCACCTGGAACTTCAGCACGCCGTCCAAATTCAGGATCAGATCACTCAGCTCTTCGAGATCCCGCATGGTGATGACCACACGAAAGATATAGGTGTACGCACGTGGGGTATGGCTGATCTCGAAGCCCTCGATCTTGGGCTTGAACTTCTCGAGGGACGCCTTTAGTTTCTCCTCCGGGCTGCTCTGGTCGAAGCTGATGGTCACCCGATGCGAGTGCCCGCCAAAGCCACGCTTCTCAAAGAGATAATCAATGAAGAAGACCATGAGACATTGAAAGGTCGTGAACGCACCAGCCACGTAATAGCCCGCGCCAAATGCAACACCCGTCGCGCCGATGAGCCAGATGGCCGACGCGGTCGTAAATCCCATGACGGACGGGCCCTCCTTGATCAGCGTACCCGCACCGAGGAAGCCGATGCCCGTGACCACGCCCGCCCGCGGCGATGGGAATACTGTAGCCGGCACCGATGAGCCCCGCGGTAACGATCATGAAGGCGCAGGCGCCTGAGGCGACGAGGGTGAACGTGCCGAAGCCGATCGGTTTCATACTACTGTATCTGCCGCTCGATGCCCACGAGCAGGCCCGCCAGGAAGGCTAGGGAGAGCTGAAGTACGAGTATGGGAACCGTCACGGAAACCATGTAACGAGCACCTTGTGCGGAGTTAACGGTGCTCGATACCGTAATACGTTACCGGTCGCTCATTCGACCCCCATTACACACCTTGCACAACCCTCGGGTCGCCCGTCACAATGGCACCCAATTCGCGTTCTTTTTGGTTATAAACCCGTTTTAAGAGTTTTTTACGGAAGGCAGGAACGGGTGTAGCAGTACTGGAGCGGGCGGCGTCGAAAAGGATATATATATCGATAACAGAAAGAATGCTATCGTATTCAACGGATATGAATAAAGGAGAAGCGGGCATAAAAGAAAAGGCGATTTCACGGCAGAGAAAAGGACGAGAAAAGAAGACACTGGGCCCCGTAGCGAATTTGGAGGAGCATGTGAGTCCTGATTGGTGGCGGCACCTCTTCAATTCGCTCTACTTGAAGACCGATGCGGACATCGTTGATGATCCACGCGTCACAGGAACGGAAGTCGAATTCGTTTCAGACCTGCTCCGGCTTGCATCTGACGAGAGGATACTGGATCTCTGCTGTGGCCAGGGCCGGCATTCATTGGAGCTGGCTCGGCGCGGCTACAGGAACGTCGAAGGACTCGATCGCTCACATTTCCTCATCCACAGAGCGCGAATGCAGGCGAGGAAGGCGGGTCTCTCATTGCGGTTCCGCGAGGGTGATGCGCGACGACTCCCGTATGCTTCGGATTCGTTTGACGCGGTGATGCTGCTGGGCAACAGTTTCGGGTACTTTGAGACGGTTCACGACGACTTACGGGTACTAAAGGAGATCTTCAGGGTATTGAAGCCCTGGGGGCGATTCCTTATTGATGCGGCGGATGGTGCGTATCTCCGTGAGCACTTCCAGCCACGGTCCTGGGAATGGATCGACAAGAACCTCTTCGTCTGTCGTGAACGCTCGCTCACACTGGATGACCAGCGCTTGATCTCACGTGAGGTGGTGACGCACGTGAACAAAGGCGTGATTGTTGACCAACTCTATGCAGAGCGGCTTTACACACGGGAGAGCCTCAATGAGCTCTTGAAGACCGCAGGCTTCAGTGATATCGGATTCCATGGTGAGTTCCGCTCCGATTCCGAGCGGAATCAGGATCTCGGGATGATGGAGCGGCGCATCATCGTTACCGCGACAGTCAGAAAGGAGTGGGCCGCGGTGAAGAAGAGAACGCGCCGTGGGATCAGGCATGTGGTAGTCGTCATGGGCGATCCCAGCAAGCCGGACTCTGTCAAGCCCTGCTGTGTCTTCGATGACGACGATCTCTACACCATCGATCAATTAAAAGGTGCCTTACGGGAATTGAAGGATTTCCGGTTCAGTTATCTCGCCAATCATAACATGCTCATCCAGGATTTGATAAAGCATGAAGCGAAGCTGGATTTCGTCCTCAATCTCTGCGACGAAGGATTTGAGAACGATGCGAAGAAGGAGCTGCACGTTCCCGCGCTCCTTGAGTTGCTCGGTATACCCTATACCGGCTCGGGGCCGCAGTGTCTCGCGTTTTGCTTTGATAAGTCGCTGGTACGCGGAATCGCGAATGAGATGGGCATCCCGGTGCCTAAAGCGCTCTTCATCAAGCCTGAGGACACGACCTTCGAGTTGCACGTCGACTTTCCCGTACTCGTCAAACCGAACTTCGGCGATTCCAGCTTTGGCATTACGCAGCGGAATGTATGCTACGATCCGGAAGAGCTGACGAATGCGATTGCCGAGATCCGCGAGCGTTTCGGCTATGAGAAGCCGATCCTCGTGGAGGAGTTTCTCACCGGACAGGACTTGAGCGTGGGTATCATCGGCAATCCGCCCGAATCGTACGCCGCGCTCCCCATCATCGAGGAGGATTACTCTTCACTCCCGGAAGGCTTGCCCCGGATCTGCGGCTACGAGGCGAAGTGGCTGCCCGAGTCGCCCTACTGGAAAATCCGCTCGATCCCCGCGGAGCTCCCGGAGGAGGTGGAGCGAGCGCTCGTGGAATGGTCCGTGAAGCTCTTTGAGCGGTTGGAATGCCGCGATTACGCTCGCTTCGACTGGCGCCTCAATGCACAGGGCAATCCCAAGCTCCTGGAAGTGAATCCCAATCCCGGCTGGTGCTGGGACGGGCATCTGGCGAAGATGAGCGCGATTGCCGGTATGAGCTATGTGGCGATGCTGGAAGCGATCCTGAAAGCAGCAGAAACGCGCATATTCCAGCATAAGGATGAGAAGGCGGTGCCGAGTGCTCCCGAGCCTCATGAGGTGGAGTGCGTCGAGGGTCTTTAGCTCGCCACATCGTCGCCCATTTACGAAACGAAGGGATTTGTGCCGCTACCTATTTAAATTGGGGGAGGATATGGTATACAACTCACATCCGGGAGGATGATTGGGTCAGATGGCGGAAGAGCTCAAGGGGAATACAAAGAAGGTATACGAAGCGATGCAGAAGCTGGGTATGAATGGCGAAGAGAAGGCGAAAGGTCTGGACGATATTGTGCGCGAGGCCAAGCTCCCGAAGGGTGCGGTTGCGAATGGCATTACCGAATTGACGCAGAAGAAGCTGGCGAAGCGGAGAGCGGGTGATAAGACCGCGAAGTATTTCCTGCTCAGATGATGATCGGGGTGCGGGGGGAGGATTACCATGGAGAAGAAGTTATACTATCTTCCCGTCTATTACGATATTGCATTTTCCTACGATATCACCGGGGAGTTGAACTTTTTTACCGCGTGCTTCGAGGCATACGCGGACATTGCGGTGAGCAGAATCCTGGAGCCGGCCTGTGGGAGTGGTCGTCTGTTACTGCCGCTGGCGGAGCGTGGCTATCATATCCTTGGCTATGATATCAGTGAGGAGATGGTCGCGTACACGCGGGATAAGATCGAGCAAGCGGGTCTCAACGGTCGCGCCGATGTGGTTCTCGGCGATATGCGAACGCGGAAATTTAAGGATACCTTCGATGCCGCACTCAATCTCCTGAATACCATCGGCTACCTCATCTCGGACGCGGACATTATGCGACATTTCAAAGCGGTCTCGCACTCGCTCCGACGCGGCGGGATCTACATCGTGGAACTCGCCTGCGCACCCGCGAATCCGAGAACGCAGGAGCAACCGGATGATACCTGGATCGCAGAACGAGACGGAGTGACGGTGCAGACAACGTGGTGCACGGAGCGCTACGATTACGTACGCAAGCGGAAATACAACATCTGTAAGATGAGCGTCGTGGACGGAACCCGGGGGAAGAAGTTCATGTTCATCGAGCCGCACATCCTGCGATTGTGGCTCGCCGAGGACGTGAAGCGCTTGAGTGCAGCAGGTGGCTTTGTCCTGAAGGCCATTTATAATCAGGGCTTTGACCGCTTACCGCTCGATGTGCCCCTTACTGGTGAGCTGGGCAATCTTTACTTCGTTTTGAAGAAGGAATGAGGGCGGGTTCAGGGTATGCTCGCACTCCTCACGCTCGGTGCAGTCTTTATCCTGATTGCGATACGGAGGATCGGCTCCTTCAGCCTGCAGATATGGCAGATTATGCTTCTGGGAGCGGTCATTGTGCTCATCACCGGGCAGATCTCACCTGCTGACGCGCTGAGGGCTATTAATCTCGAGATCATCGCGTTTTTATTCTGCGTCTTCACGATCGGCCAGGCCCTGGAGGCGAGTGGCTATCTCTCGCAGCTCGCAGCCGCACTATTCGGGCGAGCGAAATCGGTGGATCAACTCGTTCTTGCGATTCTTCTCGGGTTCGGGTTGCTCTCCACACTGCTCATGAACGATACGATGGCGATTATAGGAACCCCCGTCGTTCTGCTGCTCGCGCGGAAGCATGGACTGGCGGCGAAGCCGCTCCTCCTGACCCTCGCGTTTGCGATTACCATAGGTAGCGTAATGAGCCCAATCGGCAATCCCCAGAATCTCCTGATCGCCGTTACGCTCACCAATCCGTTCATCACCTTCTTCCGGCATCTCGCAGTCCCGACCCTCATCAACCTCTTCGTTGCGTATCTCGTCCTGAAATACGCCTTTCGTACCGAGTTAGCGGGAAGACCGCTGCTCATGGGTTCCCCGGACGTTATAAAGGACCGCAAACTCGCCCGGTTATCTCAACTCTCACTCGCGCTCATGCTGCTCCTGATCGCAGCCAAAATAGCCCTGGGGTTTACCCACCTGGCGATCGATCTCCGGCTGACCGATATCGCCCTCGTTGCTGCTGTGCCCGTGCTCCTGAGTGAGAAACGCGTGAAGCTCATCCGGGAGATCGACTGGTACACGCTCATCTTCTTCATTGCGCTGTTCATAGTGATGCAAAGTGTTTGGAACAGCGGCGTCTTTCAATCGCTCCTCGCCCACCTCCAGCTCGACATCACTTCACCGCCCGTAATCATGACGATAAGCGTCCTCCTCTCACAGCTGATCTCGAACGTGCCGCTCGTTGCCCTCTATCTCCCCCTGCTGATCCACGCGGGAGCGACACCGGAAGGGCTTTTAGCACTGGCCGCGGGCAGCACCATCGCGGGTAACCTGCTCATTCTGGGTGCTGCGTCCAATATCATCATTATTCAGCATGCAGAGCGGAGCGGTGAAACGCTGTCCTTCGTCGAATTTGCAAAGGTCGGTATACCACTCGCGAGTATTAATATCCTCGTCTATGCTATGGTTCTCTTGTGATAAGAACGCTTCATGTACCATGAATAGCGGAAGGGGAGCACAATGAACAGTAGGGGGCGCGCGCTGAGAAATGAAGAGACTATACTTACTCTGCCTATCACTACTGCCCTTGATGGTCTGCTCCGGTATGATCTACTCCGTTTTTTCGTTCTATCTGTTCCAATTAGGCATACCGATCACTCAGATCGGCATCATCTATACGGCCAGCGCGGTCTCCGGGCTCGTCTTTGCACCGCTCTTCGGGAAACTCTCTGATAAGGTGGGACGAAAGCCGATTATTCTCCTTACCATAGCGTCCTTCTCATTCATCTTCCTCCTCTACTCGCTCTCCCGAACGTTCATGCACGTGCTCCCGCTACAGCTACTCGAAGGCGCGATGTGGGCCGCTTTTAGTGCCGTCACTCCCGCATTGATCGCGGACATGGCGAATCAGAATGAGCGCGGTGCGTACATGGGGACATACAACCAGGCGTGGTATACCGGCTGGGCGATCGGCCCTTTTTTGGGCGGGTTCCTGGCTGATTCCTTCGGCTTCCAGCTCTCCTTCCGCATCTGCTCTGCCCTGCTCCTCATCAGCTTCGTTCTGGCCATGAGGTTTATAGATGAGCCCTGAGTGCAACGACGTTGCCGCACCGATCCATTATGCTTTACTTGCTACCCTGCATATATCTATCTAAAAGTAGATGAAGAGGGAGAAAGATCGAGATGGCTCGCGGTAACCATTCATTATTAGAAGGATATTTCCATATCGCGTTCTTCAGCATGGAGATCGGCGTTAATCCAAAGATACCAACGTACAGCGGCGGGCTGGGTATACTGGCCGGCGACATCCTTCGATCGTGTGCCGATCTGAACGTCCCGATCGTTGCTATGACGCTCGCCAGTAACAAAGGGCATATCGCCCAGAAATTGGATGGTGAGGGCAATCAGACCGAATTCTTCAAAGCCTGGCGGATCGATGACTTTGCCACGCTCAGACCGGGGAAAATATCCGTGTCCATCGAAGGCCGGGACGTCAAGGTGCAGGCCTGGGAGTATAAGCTGACGGGCCGGGAGGGGCATCAACTCCCCGTCTACTTCCTTGATACCAATCTCTATGAGAATGAGGATGCGGACAGAGAGATCACCTCGTACCTGTACGGTGGCGATGAGCGCTACCGGCTGGCGCAGGAGATCGTGCTCGGCATCGGCGGAGTACGGATGCTCGATGCACTGGGGCAGCATACTATCCGCAAATATCACCTGAATGAAGGCCATTCAGCGCTCGTCGCTCTGGAGTTGCTGAAGAAGACGAAACAGGAGCATCCGCGGTATACGCATGAGCAGCTGCTCGAGGCCGTACGCGATAGATGCGTCTTCACAACGCACACGCCCGTGCCCGCGGGTCACGATAAGTTCGCCGCTTCGCTGGTCGAGCAACTCCTGGGCACCTATTGCGATGCTGATGAGCTGAAGCATATCTGTAAAGGGAGCCCGCTCAATATGACCTTGCTCGCGTTGGAGCACAGCGGGTATATTAACGGCGTGGCCAAGCGGCACGAGGAGATCTCACGCGATATGTTCCCGGGCTACCCTATCGATTCGATCACGAACGGTGTGCACCACGTCTTCTGGACTGCGGAGCCGTTGAGGAAGCTGTATGACAGTCACATCAGCGGATGGCGCAAGGACCCCTTCAACCTGCGATATGTGGTCCAAATCCCCCTGGATGAGATACAGGAGGCGCATCGCGCGGCAAAGAAGCGCTTGATCGATTTCGTCAACGCACGGCACGATGTGGGCCTGGCGTATGATACCTGCACCCTGGGCTTTGCGCGGCGAATGACGCGGTATAAACGCCCGCATCTCCTGTTCACCAATACCCAGCGGCTCGCTGCAATCGCGAAGCAGGTCGGCCCGATTCAGGTAATCGTGGCAGGGAAGGCGCATCCGAAGGATACGTTCGGTAAGGACTTGATACGGCAGATCTTTGCGGCGATCCAGGAATTGGCGGGCGAGGTGAAGATCGTCTTCCTGGAGGATTACGATATGGAGCTCGCGCTGCTGCTCACCTCGGGCGTCGACGTCTGGCTCAATACCCCGAAGATACCCTGCGAGGCCTCAGGCACCAGCGGTATGAAGGCGTGCCTCAACGGCATTCCGAGCCTGAGTGTGCTCGACGGATGGTGGGTTGAAGGCTGCGTCGAGGGGGTTACCGGCTGGGCGATCGAGACGAAGGTAGCGGATGTCTGCGAGCTGCAGATGGATGACACGGAAGAGGCTGCAAGCCTGTACAGGAAGCTGGAAGAGGTGGTCATACCTCTCTATTATGGACAGGAGCGCGATGGCTGGGCTCAGATCATGCGCTACGCCATCGCTTTCAACGCCTCGTTCTTCAATTCGCATCGCATGGTGCAGCAATATCTCCTCAATGCGTATTTCGCCTAGCGCAGTCTCGCGAAACGTGCAGGCTCGCCTGCCACCACCATGCTTAAAAGTATGCTCGGCCTTTAGGTAGTACACGAAGATCGCGAAGTTGGATCTTTTGATCCGATCTCTCCTTAAGGGGTGTAGCTAGCGATGGGTGAGGAAGAGCAGCAGATGCCAGCCGGGATCATCGGGTTTCAGAACGAGCTGGCGAGTATCAGAGCGGCTCTTGCTGAGTTCGAATCGGGTGAGAAATCAGACGTCGCGATCATCGCGGAGCCCTTTGCGGGTAGAACAACACTCCTCTATGCAATCGAGCAGATAACCACGCGCAAGACAGTAAAACTGTCGTTCTCAGCGCTCATCACCGATCGGGACGAGATCTCGCTTCCTCCGGGCGCTGGAGAGATTGTGCTCTGTGATAACTGCCATTTCCTCTACCAGCGCGCCATTGGCGGCTTCAAACACCTTGACGAGTTCCTTACCGCGGTCGCCGCATCTGAGCACCTGGTGATCACGACGTGGAACGTTTACTCATGGCGCTATCTCGAGGAGGTGCGCGCGATCGACAAATTCTTCCCGCTCACGATCACACTCCCGCAATTCTCTGCTGCGGAGCTCAAGGAGCTGATCCTGGCTGGCTACGCGGAGAACGAACTCGAATTCGAGGATGACAGTAGACCTGAGGAGAAGCGGATCATTACCAGGCATCCCGTTTCCTTCACTGTGCGGAACAAAACCCTGGCAATCCCATTTTTCTCTATCGACTTCGCTCGCATCAAAGTCCTGTTCTCGCGGAAAGAGGAGACGAGGAAGGCGGAAGATATCATCTTTGAGAAGATCAACCGGATCGCGAACGGAAATCCGGGTGTGGCGAAATTGTTATGGGCGAAGAGCATGCAGTACCCCACGATCAAGCCGAGCTTCGTCAAGGAGTGCGCCTTGAAGGCCGAGCTCGATTATCATGAGAGCTTCCTGCTCTCGCTCATCCTCGCTATGGAGGCGCTCACCAAGCCGGAACTGCATGAGATCAGCGATGAGCCTGAGGTGGAGACGATGCTGCACCGCTTGCTGCACCAGCGGTTGATTGTTGAGGAGCGGGGCTTTTACAAGCTCAATCCGGAAGCCTTGAGCTGCGTCGTGAGCGCGCTGAAGAAGATGGGGGTGATCTGGTGATGGTGGAGACCGACCTGGTGGATGTGCCGCTCAAGACCATTGATCTGGGCACTATTCTGAGCGTGATTCTGATCATTCTGCTCGCGTATCTCCTCACGCGGGTCATCGCGTATCTCCTCACCTGGCTCGCGGAACGTGCAGGTGGACGGCGAATAACCGTGAAGATGGTTTTACCGCTCCTGAAATTCACCATTTATGGCATTGCCACGTATTTCATCCTGGCCTCGATTCTGCAGCTCTCATCAACCCAGCTGGTAGCGTTCTCGGGACTGCTCGGCGCCGCTCTGGGCTTCGGGCTCAAGGATCTCTTCGCCGATATTATTGGCGGGCTCATCATCTCCGTTGAGAAACCCTACCAGATCGGGGACAAGGTGAGTATCGGGGGGTATTATGGCGAGGTGACGGACATCGGGATCCGTGCGACGCGCCTGATAACGCCCGACGACAATCTCGTCTCCGCTCCCAATTACCTCATCTTCACCCAGGCCGTTGCGAGCGCCAGCTCGGGGACGCCCGAGATGATGGTGGTCATCGATCTCTTCGTTGATCCCGATTCTGATGCTGTCACCGGCCTGGAGATCCTGAAGGAAGCCGTGGTCACCTCGCGGTACGTGTATATCTCCAAGAAACGCCCGTACACCGTTTTACTGGAGGATTTCCCCTACTACCGGCGGCTCCGTGCCAAGGCCTACGTCCATGATCTCCGCCATGAGTTCGAGTTCAAGTCCGAGGTAACGCGGCGTACGTGGCGTGAGTTTACGAAGCAGGGAATACAAGCGCCAAGAGCTCCGATCATGGGCGAGCAGCACACGGGATAACCCGATGATGCTGTAGGAAATAAATAACCAAAACGAACGGATGGAAAACCTATGATAAAAAAGATCGCCACGCTCGGCATGCTTCTTCTCATCACCGGCGTGCTCTGGTTCATGCAGCTCTACTATCCTTTGGTCTATCTCGAACGGGTGTTCATCAGCTTCCTTGCCGTCACCGTCACGTATTTCATCTTCAAATGGGTGATTGAAGCGACGGTCGCGCGACGAATAAAGGAAGAGAAGGCGCGCTATTCGTTCAAGAAAGCCGTGTCTATTCTCTACATGGCCGTTCTGCTCGCCATGCTGATCCGCATCTGGGTCGAGCAGACGCAGACGCTTCTGGTCTCCTACGGGCTGCTCGCCGCTGGAATCGCCATCGCGCTCCAGGACTTCTTCAGGAACTTCGTGGGCGGTGTGATCATCTTCACCACCAGCATCTATCGGGTCGGCGACCGCATTGAGATGAAGGAGAAATACGGAGACGTGATTGATATCGGGATCATGTACACCACGCTGCTGGAATTGAAAGAATGGGTCGCGGGCGATCAGGCCACCGGGCGCCTGACACTCATACCGAACGGCTATGTGCTCTCGAGCGTTATCAACAATTACACCAAGGACAACAACTTCATCTGGGACGAGCTTGAGATCCCCCTGACCTATGACAGTGATTGGCGGGAAGCCCTGATCACGATTCGCCGCATCGTTGGTGAAGAGACGCGTGCGATGGCCTCCCGGGCAGAAGACGAGATTTTAAAGCTCAAGGAGAAATATTATCTGACGATCCGGGCGGTAGAGCCGGAGATCTACCTGACGCTGACTGATAACTGGATCACGTTCCATATCCGGTACATCACGGACGTGCGGCAGAGACGGCAGGTACGGAGCACAATCGGTCAGCTACTGCTCGATGAGATCGAACGGTCCGAGAAGCTCAGGCTCGCCTCAGCCACGGTCGATATCGTGGGCTTCCCGGAGGTACGCGTGAAACAGCTCGGGTGAAATGAAGGAACCTAAAGAGGAGGAGGAGAACGAGAAAGAAATGAAGGGAACCTGGGACGAGCTCACGTTCGGAGACCGAACGTTTACCCCCGTTGTGCGAACGCTGGGAGAGATGAAGGAGGTCCTTTATGATCAGGGGTTCTTAGTGACTGCAAGCATGGACATGGTGCCGCTCTACTATATGTTCCGGGAGGTTGCGAAGAACGAGGCGGATGCGCAGCAGATAAAAGCCCTTGGGCTGCGGTACGATATTACGATCATTCCGCCGATGAAGTTGGGACTTGAATTTGTAAAGACTGCCGGCCATTACCATCCCTGCGTGCCGGGTTCAAAGCTTACCTATCCCGAGATCTACGAGGTCCTTGAGGGAGAGGCGCATTATCTTCTGCAGCAGCGTGAGGAGGCAGATACCAACGGAGCGATAACAGACGTCATTCTGATACAGGCGCACCGTGGTGATAAGGTCGTTATCCCCCCCAATTACGGACACGTGACCATTAATCCGGCTGCTGGGACTCTGAAGATGGCAAACTGGGTGGCGCGCTCGTTCTCCTCGATCTACGATCCGTACAAGGAACGCGGCGGCGCTGCTTACTTCGAGCTGACGTCCAGGAAGTTCGTAAGGAACGAGCGTTACAAGGCCGCGCCGGCGATCAGGTTTCTACGGCCTTCGGATACGTGGCTCGAGGAGGTGGGGTTGAGCACCGCGATCCCGATGTACGAGCTTCTGCAAGAGCCAGCGAAGCTGGAGTTCCTGCTCAAGCCTGAGGCGTGGTTTCGGTGAGTGAGTGGAGTGCGTGATGGAGCATACCATGCACAATCCGCGTTTCTGCGTTACACTCCCACCTGAAGAGGATCCGAACCCTGCACGTACCCGGCACGTTATACTCAAGCGACCGCAAGCCTCATGGTCGCAGTCAGTCTTCTCGGTCAACCTTAGTGACAAGATCGTACCCAATCGCGATTATCCCTATGAAGGCCTCTCCGTTTTGCTTGATGGCGAGAATTATCATTTTCTGGACGGGCTCGCCATGGGCGTCAAGCAGGGAGACGATTATCTGAAGCTCACGGCCACCCAGGTGACTGCGTCGCCCTGGCTGGCTTCATTCGCCTACAAAACCGAAGCTGGGCACCACTCTCTCAGCGCACACTACTATCTGCTGAGCGTCGGCTCAGCGCAGGACGGCATAACCGCTTGTGTTTCGGTGGAAAGCACCGCGGCGAAGGTGGTGATCGAGCCGCTGGTGGACATACGGCACATGTACGAGCCTTCGAGTCCTGAAAACCAGGTGTGTACAGCGTTATCCAACGGCTTGCTGATCGCGTGTGCCGGGAAATATGTATCTATCGCCACCCCAAACGACTGCACCGTACGGACAGGGCATCGTTCGATCGAGTGGTGGTACAAGCTCGGCTCAGGGTTCCGCGAGCGGACCGTGAGGGGCGTGACGTTCAGGGGAGAGCGGAGGGCACTCGTCTCCCCCGGTGAGCTGGAGCTTTCCATGGACGATACCGGTACCGCGTTACTTGTTATCTCCTGCAGCGACTCGGAATCGGGGCTGAGGAAACGGTATAGCGCGGGAATGGCGTGGCAGGCCGATGAGGCCACAGAGCAGCAGCGCGCAGAGCGGATCGTACGCGCGCTCGATCGTGCGGGAACTGATCCTGCCGTTAGGTTCAGAGCGCTCGCGCTCGCCAACTTCGGGATGTACGCGAATGACGCCTTCTTCTACGAGGCGGGAGACTTCTGGTTCCGGACGCCCTGGTTCCGGGACATCTTCGAGGGGATCATCAACAACATCGAGACCCTCACGCGCATCGGGCAGGCCGGAGCAATCACAACCATGATACTCCAGGCGTTTGCGTACCAGGACGATTATGGTCGAATCCCCAACCGGTTCCCGGCACAACGAGAGCAGACGGTCGACTTTAGCAGCGCGGATGCCACCTTACTCGCCTTCATCGCCGCCGGGGAGCTCCTATCACTGAGCTGGGACACCGGGTTCGCCTCGACGGTGCTACACCGGGCTGAGTTCACCATCTCCCGGTTCACAGCGAACGATCCGGGCCGATTCAACGGCCCGCCAGTGCTCCATCCAAACGGGCTTCTCTCCATCGTGCCCTGGCATTCATGGACCGATTCGAGTCGCATGGTAGCGCTCAAAGGTCGTAAACAGGCAGTCTCGGTTCGTATACCTGATTCGTGGCTTGCTGATCTGGAAGACGAAACGGCAGTGAATAGGCCGCTCTATTATCTGCCGGAGATCAACGCCCATTGGATCACGATGCTGCGTCACTGCGTGACGATAGCCCATAAGATCGGAACTGATCCAGGGGCATTGTTAGCGCACCTGGAACAAGCGAAGGCGGCCTATAAAACAGTATTCTGGGACCCTGCCGCGCATCTCCTGCACAACGTGGTCACGTTAAACGGGAAGAAGGACAAGACGCTAGGCTCGCCTGCGGTCGTTGCCATGGCGTTGCTGCTGGACGAGGCGATCTTCTCACCGCAAGAAGTAGCCCAGTTCATCGCGGTGGTGAAGGCGAACCTGCTCGTCGAGCGGCAGGGACGTCCGTTTGGCATTTTGGTGAAGCACTCGCCGAAACGGATCTACTACGGCGATGAGGAATACCACGAGGCTGTGGTCTGGCCGCGTGATACGCCGTACCTCATACGGCTGCTGCGATGGTGCGGCGAGTCGGAAAGTGAAACGGTAGCGGGGCTGCTACAGAGCAACCTGGCGCATCAAATGGATGAGGGGTTCGTCTTTTACAATAGCGAACTCTTCAGTCCCGATGACGGTGCGATGACGCCGGTGAAGAACCCGATCCAGTTCTGGTCGCAGTGGGTGGACCCGTTTCTGGAGCGATGAGTCACCGCTTTCTGCGGAAGCACGTTGATCAGAATCAGGCGCGCCCGTGCGAAGATTATATGTGCTGAGGCATCTTTATTTATTACGTGGAGTTTTTGTAGCGTAGCCATGCCACGATGTAACATGGAAGCTCTTCATCTCTATCTGATTGGAGAGATCTTTCCCCAACTCGCGCCGCCGCCCTATGGGCCTATAGAAATCCAGCGGCTCGTGAGAGAGAAGCCCGTCTACCTCTTCCACGAACGGACGCGCGGGATTCGAGTCATCGGAAAGTTCTTCGAATCCGATCATATACCCCGTCACGAGGCGTGGCAGTACGCGAAACAGAGCTATACTAACTTGAAGCACGCGCGTGAGGACTTTGGCATGAATAATGGTACGTATCGGGTTGTCGCGCCACTGGGCCTGAAGAAGGAGCTTGCGGCGCTGCTCGTGACGGAGATGGCACCGGGTAAGATCCTCGACCACTATATCGTCCGGGCCTGCTATGAGGGACAGTCCGATCGGCTCTTCGAGAAGCTGAGCTGCCTGGCCGGGTTCTTCGCGAAGCTCCACCGGGAGAGTGAGACGCACAGACACGTATCGCCAACGCTCACCCAGCATTATCTCGACAAGTTGCTGAATTCATTACAGCACGGCCCCCTCCAGCCGTCCGATGGGCACGCGATCAAGAAGTACGCAGCACGGTGGTGGGCGGCGAAAGAACTCTTCACCGATCGAGAGGTGACCGTGCATGGTGACGCAACGCCCACAAACTTCTTCTTCGACCATCAGGAGGTCGTCGGCATCGACCTGGAGAAGATGAAGCAGGCCGATCGCTGCTGGGATTTGGGGTTCATAGCGGCCGAATTGAAGCACCACTTCATGTGGCGTATCGGCGACCGCTGGGCGGCCGAGCCCTTCATCGGCCATTTCCTCTGGGCCTACGCCGTTACTCTTGGCGATCCCCGATTTTTCTACACGATCACGCGAAAGCTACCGCTTTATATGTCCCTGGGCCTATTGAGAATAGCGAGAAATACCTGGCTGGATGAGCCGTACCGCTATACGCTGATACAGGAGTCAAGACGGTGTCTAAAATACGGGCTGTGATCTTCGATTGTTACGGAACCCTCGTGGATATCAAAACAGAAGAAGATAAGGATGAGGTCTTTAAATACATCTCGCTCTACCTCCAGTATTACGGCGGAACGATCGATGCGGAGAAATTGAAGTCAACCTATGAGCTTGAGAAGGAGAAGCTCCTCAGGGACAGTGGTGAGCGCTATCCAGAAGTGGATCTCGAGCGCGTATTTGAGCATATACTGCTCAAGGAGGGCATGTACTGTCCATTCCTTGCGGAGTCCTGCTGCAAGCTCCAGCGGCTCATCAGCCGCGACCGTTTCCAGCTCTTTCCCGATACGCTGCCCGTGTTACGGGAGATGAGGCGAGCGGGCTATCCCATGGCGCTCGTCTCCGATGCCCAGCGCGTCTTCTGCAGGGAGGAAGGGCGGCTATTGGGGATCAGCCAGTTCTTTGACCACATGATCGTCTCGACCGATTTCGGCTTTAAGAAGCCTGACCTCAGGCTCTTCACTGTCACCTGCGACCTCTTGAACGTACCGACCGCAGAGGCCGTGTATGTCGGTGACAACTACGACCGTGACATCAAAGGCCCAAAGGATATCGGTATGCCGGTGATACTCGTCGACCGTAATTCCAGGGGGGACCATCAGGGCATCGAGCCGGACGTGTATGTCAAGGATCTCTGGGAAGCCTGGGACTGGATAAGGAACTCAGGATAGTACTTACGTAACGCTTCTCTTAGTCGTTCTCCCCCTATCGTGGGACATAACAACGCAGCTCCCTTGCGTATTCCTGATCATCTAGCGCACGAGCAGCACCGAACAGGGCGCGTGACGAACGACGTTCTCCGCGACGCTCCCCATGAGCAGGCGATCGAGCCCTGTCCGCCCTTTACTCCCGATGACGATCAGATCGTCCTCGCGTGCCGCTTTGATGATCTCATCAGCCGGATGTCCGTCAACGATCCGCTTGAAGACGTTCACGTCCAGCTGCTCACCGAGCTCTTCGAGCTCATCGAGATATGACCGCCCCTGCTTTTGTATAAGATCGTGCAGCTGCTCATAGGGCAGCTCGTCGGGGAATCCGTAGAGTGCTGGCAATCCTGGGATATCGATGACGTGCATCGCGATGACGTCGACCCCCGTGGCGCGCGCGAGTGCGAACGCCTTATGAGCCGCTCTCTTCGCCACTGCCGAGCCATCCGTGGGCACAAGAATCCGCTCAAACTCCTTAGCCATTTTTATCTCCTCCGTTCGCGCTTTCGACCCTGTCTTTTACTCTCCCGCTCTGCGTATTTAAATACTGGACGCGGCTGCTACATGCAGGGACGATGCGCCATTACACCTGTACCGTCTTATAGACGCTCACGGTCCTGTCCGCGATACGGTCCCAGTCATACATCTTGGCGACCAATCGCGAGCCGGCCTCGGCCATTCGCTTCGCCTCACCAGGATTGGCAAAGATGTACTTGATACACCACGCGATCGATTCGGGTGAGCGGTAGGCCTTGATACCCGTCTCATAATTGGCGATCAGGTGTACCGCTTCCGTGCCAACGATCGGTTTCGCGGCGTCCCAAGCCTCCAGAATAACGATACAAAACGGCTCATTACGGCTCGGGACACAGACGATGTCGCAGGCGTTCAGCCACGCAGTCGCGACCTCGTCGGGCGCGTAGCCGAGGAACCGGCAGGCAGCACTCACGCCCAGCTGCGCCGCGCGCTGCTCACACGGGCGTCGCAGCTCACCCTCGCCAATGAAGACGAACTTGACATCCCACCGCGTTGCCAGGACGCTAGGTATCGCCTCGATCAGCAAATCCGGCCCTTTCTGATGACTCATGCGCCCGATAAAAAGCACCACAGGCGCCAGCGGGTGGATACCATACTGCTGCTTGATCGCGCCCGGGTCGAGCGCTCGTCGTATCTTCCCTGCTCGTATCCCGTTGGGTATCAAACTGATCTTGTAGTCGGGAATTTGGTAGAGGGACTGGATCTCGTTCTTCAGGTTCGGCGAGGTGACGACCACCGCGGCCGATTCGTACCCCCCGAGCCATTCGCGATGTGAGATCTCGCGGAATTCCCACCAGCCCCCGAACGCATTACCGTTCCGGCCCCACTCGGTGCTGTGAAAGGTGAGCACATAGGGCACGCCGTGTTTCCACTTCAGCTCGTTCAAAGCGAGCACGGGATGCCAATCATGACCGTGAACAACATCAAATCGCCCGAAAAGCTGCTGCACCGTCTCGAACCGGGACACCATCGCCGCACACATACGATCCATCTGCGCGACAACGGTCCCGGATTGATCATGCAGACAGCGCTGGTAATGCACGCCGTTGATCTCGTTGTACTCGCTCCGATCCCCGATTCGCGTGAATACGTGCACCTCGTGCCCCCGGGCTGCCAGTGACTCCGCAAGCTCGGAGACGTGCGGTGCTATACCCCCGACCCTCACCGAATGGAGGCTCTCCCATGAGAACAGCCCGATTCGCAGCGATTCCATGTCTCCTGACCGACCTCCGAGCACCCGCATCCTCTGGAAGCGAAATGAGTAAATGGTAAAAAATGCGCACCCAAGTTATAAATACTTGGAGATAGAGTTTTAAAAAGGGTAGTGTTATCCACCCATCCACGACGCACCATGACACCCAATGAGTTACTGGTAGTAGAAGTATCCAACGAGGTCTGTAACAAAGTAGGCGGAATTTACGGAGTGCTCACGTCGAAAGCGGACGTGATGCAGGCGCGATTCCCGAACTATCTCACTATTGGCCTGTACAATCATGCGACCTCGCCGCCCGATCTCGAGGAGCAGCGGCCGCCCGTTGAGCTGGAAAATATCTTCAGCCGCTTTGCAACCGAAGGGATCCAGGCTTACTATGGGCGGTGGAAAGGTGGACGGGGCGTGCCCTGTATCCTCCTGGACGCGCACGAGTATATGAACCGAACGGCCTCGGATGAGAGCTACAACCGGCTGATCCTGGGCGTCGAGTCAACCGACCGAAATCGGATTGACACCATGTCGCACCTGATAAAGCGTCGTAATTGGGAGCTCTTTCAGATAGATAGTTATACGAGCGATTTTTTTTATGACGAGGCGATAACGTGGTCAGAAGCGGCAGGGCGGCTGATTGAGCTGCTCATGGGCACCTCACTATACCGTGATAAGACGGCGGTGGTCATCGCGCACGAATGGCTCTCTGCCGGCGTCATCTTCAGGAAGAAGGTGTTTGACCTGCCCTATCGCACGATCTTCGTCACGCATGCGACCACGCACGGCCGGATGGATAGTGCCAGAGGCGAGAGTGTGGCGGTGAAGAGCCGCGAGGAGTCCAGAGAGCGCTCACAGGAGACGACCGTGTGCGCGTATGAGCGCGGCGTGCAGGCGACACACTTCACGGAAGTTGCCGCAGCGGAGATCTGTGACCTCTTCGCCACCGTCTCGCAATCAGTGGCACACGAAGCGGCGTACTACCTCGGTAAAGCGCCTGATATCGTTCTGACCAATGGTATTCGACTGCCCGAAGGTCGGGACTTCAATGATATTTGGAAGATTCATGCGGTGCATAAGGAGAACATTCTTGAATTCATGCGGGTGATGCTCTCGCCCCACTACACGATCGGGAAGCAGGAGAGCTTGATCGTGATGACCTCGGGACGGTACGAGTTCGTGAACAAGGGCTTTGATATCTTCATCAGAGCGTTGGCGAAGTTGAATGAGGAGCTTCGAGATCGCGCGGACACGAAACAGGTCTATGCCTTCATGCTCGTGCCCACGCGGACGACGGGGCTCAACGAAGCGGTGCTGCGGACGAAGACGCAGTATCGCAGGATCAGGAGCATGCTCGAGCCGGTTTCTGACTATCTCACCGAGCTGCTAACGCAGGCGGTTTCACAGAACGAGCGGAGGTTCCTGGCTAAAAGCCTGGTGGAGCTGATCAGCAAGAATGTAACGATGGAGGAGATCCTGAATGATGCTTTTGCGATCTCTGAGATCAGGACAAGGAGCGAGTATCCGCCCCTGGCAACGCACGACTACGCGTACGACAAGGATCCCATTCTGGATCTCTGCTGGCAGCTGGGCTTGCAGAACCGAGAGGAGGATCGGGTGAAGATGATAATCGTCCCGTCGTATCTCAGCGCGAGCCAGCTGCCGCTGTATCTGAACTATTTCGAGTTCGTGAACGGATGCGACATCGGTATCTTTCCCAGCCGCTACGAGCCCTTTGGCTTGACCCCGATTGAAGCGGCCGCGCAGGGCTGCGTCGCAGTAACGAGCGATTTCTCGGGTCTGGGTGAGGAGCTGAAATCGATGGGTCGGGGTGATGAGACGGACGGTATCTACGTGCTCCCAATGCTGGATAGGAGCACTGATGAAATTGTCGAGACGTTGAAGGACTATCTCTTGATGGCGTGGGATCTAGAATATGAGGAGCTCATGGCGTTGAAACGGCGGGCATATCAGTTGGCTGAGAGCTTCTCCTGGTCCAATAAGATCGAGAATTATATCGACGCGGTGGAGAATGTGGCGCATAAACAGCTCAGACTTGACCAGCTCGAAGGGCTCGTAAGTCATGGCACCCTCTAACGAGAGTATGGACATCGCGAAGCTCCGCTGCTTTATTCCAGTCGGTGGTCAGGCCAAGCGGTTACGGCCGCTGACAAATGACATCTCAAAGCCCTGCGTCAGGTTCCTGAATCGACCCTTGCTGGAGTTCCCCATGGCCTCGCTCGCGGAGCAGGGCGTGCGGAACTTCATCTTCGGCGAAGGCGGATACACGAACTATACGAACCTCTTCGATCAGTACGGCGAGGGCATCGGGTTCTCTGCCAAGTACCAGATCCAACCGCGGGTGCACATCAAGCACCAGCCCAATCTGGACGACCTGGGCAGCGCGGATTCCTACCGGCTCAATGTCGAGTACTACGACGTCTACACTCCGGTGCTCGTTATTCAGGGCGATAACCTCTTCGAGTTCGAGCTCCGCGATTTCATCCGCGCGCACGAAGAGCGGAGCGCGATGATGACCATTGCGCTCACGCGAGTCGAGCAGGTGGAGCAATACGGGATCGCGGATTTAGGGCCGGATATGCGTATCATGCGGTTCATTGAGAAGCCCGCGGCAGCAGAAGCGCCGAGCAAGCTCGCCAACGCCGGCATCTATCTCCTCTCGCCTGAGGTTCGGAAGATCGTGGCCGGTGAGGAGATCAGACGGCTCAGAGAAGAGCGAGGCCGGCTCGATTTCGGGTTCGATCTCATCCCGTACCTCGTGGATAACGGCTATCCGGTCTACGGGTACGAGCTGGCCGTCTGGTACGACCTGGGGAGTCCGGAGCGGTATCTGAAGGCGATGCACGACGTGCTCCACGGCGCGCTTGATATCCGCATTCTGGAGCCGAAGATCGCGCCTGACCAAAACGTCTGGGTGCAGGGCTACAGCGAGGATTCGATCAAGCGTCGGGAAGCGATCGTGCGGAAATACGAGGAGCGGAAGTTATCGATCGAGGGCGCAGCGCTCATCGGGCGGCACACGCGAATCGGCGATTTCTGCACCATTGCTGATGCGAACATCGACAATTTCTGCATACTGGGCGAATCCGCGAGGGTGGAACGTTCCGCAGTCATGGATGCAGCTCGCATCGGGAATAACGCCCGTATTACCGAGAGCATTGTGGGTCGGAAAGTGCTGGTGGATTCGACGCCGGAGCACCCCACCACCATCGAGTCAAACTCGGTGATCGGCAATGCGGTCACCATCGGCGCTGGCTGCTCGCTCGTCCAAACCAGAATCAATCAGGGATTGACGATCCCTCCGGGCTTGCGGTACTCCGGCGTCTTCCTCATCGCGCCCGAGGATGTCGTTGCGCTCGCGCAGCACTGACCCAAAAGCTCGATCGAATTACACAAAGATAGCTTCCGCGAGTTTAAAGGGGTCAGAGGCGATAACGGAGGCCGCATAGAGCTCCATAGCACCAATATCTGAATTTTTATCAGCTAGTGAGCCGCGATCAACGAGCCGGACGATGTGCCGGCCGTCCATCTGGAAGATCGCGAGGTTGAACGACTGCACCCCGAGTTCGAGATAGCGCTGGAGAACGGCATAAAGGGTCTCTGCCATCTCATCACTCCGCGCCGCGCTGCTCACGATGACGAGCTCCTTCTCCTTTACCGGAGTCAGGTAGCAGAGAATCGTTTCGCGCCCCTCCTGCCGGGCCAGGCCTAACTGCTCGTGCACCGCGATCAGATCCGCGAGATAATCGCCGTTGAACGAGCGGTTATAGGTCGTAATCGCCTCTTCGAGCGCGGCTAATCTCCCGTAGTGCTCGCTCGTCGCCGTGAGCTGCATATGACCGTGGATGATGGACGCGCCGCTTCTCCAGAGACAGTTCCAGAGGAAGAACTTGTGGGGCGCGGGACCACCATGATAGCGGACGACCGTTTCGAACCACCGCTCTGCCGTGCTCAGATAATCCGCGAGCCACTCCTTCTGGATGATCAGTGGATTGTGCTCCTTGAAGATGACCAGGCTGTGAAGCGCGTCGTATTTCGCGATATTGCTCGCGGTGACGCAATAGGTGCCCGTGATCCTGCCGAACGCATCGGCGGGCGTGCTCGTCTCGGGCTGGCAGAAGAGGCAGTGCTCTTTCTCTTCCAGCTCCGCCAGGTGCACCGGTGATCGCGCCTCGATCGGGCGTTCGGTCCGTAGCTGGTTGAATAAGCTGTGCTCACCCGTGAACCGGTTCTTGATAGAGACGATTCGCTGCGCCTCTACTCGCTCGACCGCGCCAAACCGCGCGTTCACCCACGGGACCATGTCTGCAGGGATCTTCAACGTGCCCGTTGCGAGCTCGATGCAATAAAATCGGTTGAACAACGCCTGAGCATCGTGTGGAAGCGCCGCAACGAGTTCCTCGAGGTCCGTTATCTGGCTCATTGGTCTTCACCCCGGAACGAAGGTTATTTATCCATGGTGCCCTGATTATGTAAAAAGATCTTGCGATCATCATCCGGTGTTCGTGCTATGGAGAAGAAGAGCATCTGCCTCGGCTTTGAGGTGCATCAACCGTTCCGACTGCGGGACGACTACTTCTGGAGCAAGCGGATGTATAAACGCGGGCTGCGCGCAGAAGACCTCTTCTCCTACTACTTTGATGATACGGCGAACCGGGAGATCTTTGCGAAGGTGGCGCGGAAGTGCTATCTACCCACGAATGAGCTGCTGCTGCGGCTGCTCGAGGAGCACGAGGAGTTCAAAGTGACTTTTAGCGTCACGGGCGTCTTCATCGAGCAGTGTGAAGCGTACGGGTACGAGGAGCTGGTAGAGGACTTCAGGGCGCTGGCGGCGACCGGTCGCGTGGAGTTTTTGGATCAGACGTACTTTCATTCGCTCGTGGGGCTCTATGATAACGAGGGCGAATTCATCGAGCAGATACGGCTGCATCGTGAGTTGATGCGCGATCGAATCGGCGTTATGCCCACCTTCTTCGAGAACACCGAGTTACTCTACAATAACCGAATTGCGAAGCTCGTGGAGGACCTCGGGTACTCGGGTATCCTGGCAGAGGGTGTTGACCGCGTCCTCGATGGGCGCTCACCGAACTACGTGTATGCACCCGTTGGCTGTAAGAAGCTCAAAGTGCTCCTGCGGCACTATCAGTTGACGGACGATATCGGGTTCCGCTTCTCTTCGAAGGGCTGGGAGGAGCATCCGCTGACGGCCTCGAAGTACGCCGCCTGGCTCAACGCGACACCGGGGCAGTGTATCAACCTCTTCATGGATTACGAGACCTTCGGCGAGCATCATTGGGAGGACACCGGTATCTTTTCATTCCTCCAGGACTTTCCGCGGCAGGTTTTAGCCTGCGAGCTGGCATTCGCCACACCGTCCGAGATCGTTGCAATGCACTCGCCGGCTGACGTCATCGACGTGCGCAACCTGGAGACGACCTCGTGGGCGGACCTGGAGAGGGACACCTCGTGCTTCATCGGGAACACGATGCAGTGGGCCTGTTTCGATTATCTGCGCTGGCTTGAGCCGTTGGTGAAGGAGTCAAGAGATGCGGCCCTAGTAAAGCTGTGGCGGTATCTGGGCATCAGCGACCACCTCTATTATATGTTCACCACCGGGGGCGCATCGGGCGACGTGCACAACTATTTCTCGTATTTTGAGCGGCCCTACGACGCCTTCATTACGCTCTTCTCGGTCATTCACGATTTCAATGCTCGCTTGCGCGCGACGATACAAAAGGGCGAGTATCCGCTCCTGTTGCCGGACGGCAGGGCGATCTGGAGTCTGAAAGGGCTCAGTGATTACCTCAGTGATCTAAGCCGCGAGGATGCGGAAGCGCTTCTTGAGGCATATCTGAAGCCGGGCGAGCTTGAGCGCTGGATTCGGGCGAGCGTGGGTGACGATGAGCTTGCGAACGAGCTTCGGGACGTGCGTTCGAGCATGGATCTGCAGGATTATGATTGGGCGGAGCTTCAAGAGCGGTTAATGGCATGCTTGTGCAAGGTGCGCACTATGGAATCATAGTTACTCGTTTCTTTCCCTCGTCCGGGCTGCATGAACCGGTAGTTCGGGATTTATTTTATATATTCGCGACAAGAACATCAGAATATGAAGGGGTGATGTGGTATGGTCATGAATGAGGAGATAGGAAGAATCGCAGGTGAGATCTGGCACTTGCTGAAGGATCGGGGCGAAATGAGCCTTTCGGGCGTGGTTATGGCGCTTAATACCTCTCAAAGCACAGCCTACATGGCCCTCGGCTGGCTCGCGCGCGAGGATAAGGTGGAGTTCGTGAAGAAGCGGCGCGGAATAGTCGCGCGCTTGAAATAGTGGACATAGCAGGCCACGAGAGTGCCGCAGAGCTCACTTCCGCGAAAGCGGCGAGAATGCGCATTGAATTATGACCTGACCACGAGCGACCGAAGGTGAGCGGTACCGATGAGAATAGGGTTCTTCGTATGGGAGTATCCGCCACATATCGTGGGCGGATTGGGAACGTACGCGGTAAATATCACGCAGGCGATGGTGCGGCTGGGGCACGATGTCTCGGTCTTCACGATGAATGATGGAACGCTGAAGACCCGTGAGACGATGCACGGCATCGATGTCAACCGGCCGATGATCGTGGATGGCGCGGGCATACTGCCGATGTGCATGACCGAAGATCTGCGGCGGTGGGGCACGGGGATCAAATTCTTCAACGATGTGCTCATCACGAACATCCTCAGCGCGACGAAGTTAGTGAACCAGCTGATCAAGAAGGAAGGCTATGCGTTTGACCTCATCTGCGCGCACGACTGGTTGAGCGCGATGGCGGGGATCATGGCGAAGCGTGAGACGGGGCTCCCGTTCGTCTTCCATTTCCATTCCACCGAATGGGGTCGCGCGCTCGGCGGTGGCTCGGACACCGTGATGCACATCGAGAAGACCGCAGCCGAAGTCGCCGATATGGTGCTCACGGTCAGCTACCCGATGCAGGAGGATCTGATGCGGCATGGGATCAATTCGACGAAGGTCAAGGTCTGCTGGAACGGCATACGCACGGACCGGTACGACCCCGCAGCGGTTCCCGCAGCGGCCGTTGCTGCATTGCGTGCCAGCTACGGCATCGACCCGGACGACCGTATGATCCTCTTCGTCGGACGGCTGACAGCAGTGAAGGGTGTGCTGAATCTGATCAAAGCAATGCCGACCATTATCAGTAAGCATCCGGAGGCGCACCTGGTGGTGCTGGGCAAGGGCGAGTTGGAGCGGACGATCACTGACCTGATCGGTGTCCTGCATCTGGAGGAGCACGTCACGACCCGGTTCGAATTTGTGAGTGAGGACGAGCGAATCAGGCATTATGCAGCCTGTGACCTCTTCGTCGCGCCCTCGATCTACGAGCCTTTCGGGATCGTGGCTCTGGAGGCGATGGCGATGGAGAAGCCACTCGTCGTCGGTGCGAAAGGCATCATCGGCTTCCGTGATTTTGTTATTCCCGCCGGGCATGATCAGACCGGTGTGCACGTCGATGGCAATACCTCCGCAGATATCGCCTGGGGGATCGCTTCGCTGCTTGAGAACGAGGCAGCGGCGAAGGAGATGGGGGAACGCGGGCGACAGCGCGTCCAGAAATATTTCACCTGGGATCACATCGCCGCCTGTACCCTCGATCACTACAAAGCGGTGATCCAGGAGGTGCGGACGAAGCAATGAGGATCGGCTTTTTCGTCGCCGAATACTCACCGCAGATCAGCAGCGGCTTGGGCACGTATGCCGTGAATATCTGCCGTGCGCTGAAGCAGCAGGGGCACGAGATCTCGGTCTTCACGATGAACGATGGCACTCTGAAGACGCGGGAGACGATGGGCGGTATAGACGTGAATCGGCCGCTGCTCGTGAACGGTAGCGCCATCCTCCCTCACCTGCTTACCATGAAGAACCTGCTAACGTTGAGCACGAGCGCAAAATACTTCAACGATGTGCTCATCTCCAATGTCCTCAGCGCCGCGAAATTCGTGAACGAGCTCATCAAGAAGGATGAAAAGCGATTCGAACTCATCTGCGCCCACAACTGGCAGAGCGCACTCGCGGGGATCATGGTCAAGCGCGAAACGGGGCTCCCATTTGTCTTTCATCTCCATTCGATCGAAGACGTACGTGCACCATTGAAAACAGCCACGATGATCCGCCATATCGAAGAGACTGCAGCGAAGGTCGCAGATCGGATAATCACCGTCTGCTATCCGCTCCACGACTACCTCATCATGCACGGATTTGATGCTGGTAAGCTGCGTGTCTGCTGGAACACCGTGGATCGTGACTTTTACGATCCTGATAAGGTGGATTCCGAGCGGCTTACTGAACTCAGAGCGCGGTACGGGATCGCCCCCGGCGGGAAGCTGCTGCTGCTCACCGGGGCATCAGCCCAGATCAAGGACGTTCTCACCGCACTGGAAGCGTTCCAGGCGCTGCTTCCCCAACATCCCGGGGCGAAGCTGGTGATACTCGGCAGGCCTGAGTTCACGATCCAACTCGCACCGAAGCTCAGTGAATTGCAAATTGAGGAGCATGTGGAACTGCGATCCGAATTGGTGAGTGAGGATGAACGACGCGTTCATTATGCTGCAGCCGACGTGATCTTCAGCCCCGCACTCTATGGGCCCTGCAACATGATCTCACTGGAAGCGATGGCGATGAAGAAACCGGTGATTATCGGCGCGAAAGGCATCTGCTCGACCTGTGACCATATCATACCCGTGGGCGACGATCAGACGGGTGTGCTCGCGGACAGCAGCGATCCCGCGGATCTCGCCGTGCACCTCTGCTCATTGCTCGATCACCCTGAGCAGGCGGTTAACATGGGGCGACGAGGCCGCAGGCGCGTGGAAGCCTATCAAGCCTGGGATGAGATTGCCGCACGCACGCTCACGATCTACGAGGAAGCAATTGCGGCTGTGGGCCCGTAAACACACACGTATGGGTTTAAGATCAAAGCGCCCTAACGCTACCTACGTAAGTAAGCGTACGTACAAGCAAGCAAGCAAGCGAGTGGCGCAGCTCGGCGATAAACTCAAGCTGCTGGTGCTTCAGCAGTGGCACTCGAATTGGAGAAGCAGGTCGCGAACCGGCTCTCGTTCAGGAAGTTCCACGGGCTTTTCCCATACCATATTATCTAAACTGGATTTTACGAGCGTGGAAAGAATTAGGTAGGGTTGGAAGGGCTTATTCAATACCCTCTAGTTTTATATACAAGGAGTATAACATAGTATTAGCACTTGCTTTCGAGTGTTGGGGCAGTTGTTGTGACATAAATAACATAATAGCCCTCAAACAAAAACTAGGAGGTGATACGTATGGCAGAAATAATAACTACCATTATGGAAAGTTTTGCTACCGCAATCGGAACCATGATCGAATGGATACCTGCGATCGTTGCTGCGCTGATCATTTTGCTCATTGGCTGGTTCGCCGGCAAGCTTGTGGGAAAAATCATCGGTACCATAATTGACAAGATAGGTCTCGGCGCGGCCATGGACAAAACGATTATTGGTGATGCCGTCAAATCATCGGGCATGACTACGGCCAAATTCTTCGACGTTCTCGTACGATGGTTCATCTACATCATTTTCATCATGGCAGCCATAAACGTGCTGGGAATAGAGTTGCTCATTGACTTTATGAATCAGCTCGTCTTGTATATCCCGCATCTCATTGCTGGTCTTCTCCTGCTGGTCGTCGGCCTTATCCTCGTTGATTTCCTCATGGACTGGCTTGGAGCGCAACTAAAAACCCGCGAAGTTGCCTCCGGTGAGCTTATAGCAACGATACTCCGGGCGCTCTTCACCTTGCTGATCCTCACACTGGCACTGGATCAAATGCTCATTGACACCCAAATCATCTACACCTTCCTCGTTCCGCTGGCGTGGGGCCTTGGAATCGGTCTTGCAGTCGCAATAGGCATCGCGCTGGGCTGGGGAAGCAAAGACATCGTCGCAGAATACCTGAAAGAGAAATTGACCAAGAAGTAACTAGCCATTCGTAACGATGAGGCAGGGGGAGGTTCCACGTGGGAATCTCTCTCAACTTTTTTTTTGTATTGTTCCACTATGAGATGGTTGATATTAGCGGAACCAAAAGGAGGTAAGAAAAATGGGAATAAAAGAGGAAGCAAAAAAAGTTGGTGAAAAACTCAAGGAAGAAGTGAGCACTGAAGCAACCAAAAAAGCAGCGGAAAAAAAAGAGGACGTAGTAAAAACGGTAAAAGAGAGGGTAAAAAGCAAGGAGTAAACCTGCGTGCCTTCACAGGGTCGTTGTTGCGCATCCTGCGTCCTTCACAGCCAGCCGGAGGATTGAACGCTGGAAGTAGCACGACGTGTGAATCTTTAACTTTACGTATCCGGGAGAATCACTGAAGCTACTTGGAGCAGCTATTTCGGTGACTGGCACAACAGTTCATTTAACAAACCCTTCACCTTCCAGGTAACCAAAACCTACAACCAACCATTTACGCCCCACGAATTTAATTCTTAAAGCACTGGCGGAATCAAGGACATCGTAGCGGCGTGTATATGAAAGAGAAGTTGGTTGCAGCCGGAAGCAAAGTAGGGAGCGCTACGGGGCACATGATCGTCTCCCTCCTCTTTTTTTCAGCGCTCCTCGTAAACTGGTCTGGTGGGGCGAATTTCCGGCTATCAGGCCACATACATATTCAAATACTCTCACGCATTTCTTAGAATTGATATAAATAAGAAGAAAGAACGAGACGATGCTCATCGTGATTCCTGTTATCGTGCTCCTCGTTATTCTCTCCTCCTTCTTCGCCGCTGCGGAGATGGCTTTCGTCTCCGTCAATCGCGTGAATGTGCGGGAGAAATCGGTAAGGGGTGAGAAGAACGCACTGCTGCTCGAGCACCTACTCGAAGAGCCAGACGAAGTGGTCAGTGCCATCGTCATCGGGAACAATCTGGCGAACATCACCGCCGCAGTTCTCGCGGGCGCACTAGCCACCGCGCTACTGGGGAACATCGGGGTCGGGATCGCGACAGCGGTGATGACCCTGATCATCGTGATCTTTGGCGAGGCTACCCCCAAAGCGTACGGGATCCACAACGAGGCCTTTGCATTTCGCGTGGCCCGGCCGCTGTACTGGGTGCACCGTATTTTTTTCCCGGTTGTGAAGGCGTTTTCGGCCGTTTCTGACGTCCTGCTCAAGCTGCTGGGCAAGGAGCAACGAAGGCGGGCGGTGGTGACTGAGGAGGAGGTGAAGACGCTGATTGCGCTCGGCGTCTACGATGGCACGATCCAGAAGGATGAGCAGAAGCTGGTGGAGGAGATCTTTGAATTCGACGAGACGAAGGTGACAGAGGTGCGCGTCCCGTTCGAGAAGATCGTCAGCATTCCCGAGTCAGGTACCGTCGCGGATCTCCTCGCGATGTCAGCAGAGACAGGCTACTCACGGTTCCCGGTCTACCGTGGAGCTCAAACGAACCTGGTGGGCGAGGTGATCCTCAAGGACGCGCTCCTGAAAGCGGAGAGCACACCGCTCACGGAGCTGATGCGCGATCTCCTCAGAATCCCGCCGGGGATGAAAGTGGATGAGGTGCTGCGTGAGATGCAGCGGACCAAGGTGCACATGGCGGTGATCCAGTCACCCATGGGGAACCCAATCGGGCTCGTGACCCTGGAGGACTTAATAGAGGAGATCTTTGGCGAGATTCGTGATGAGCACGATCTAAAATGATCTGAGAAGGGCCTTCCTTTTCGCGGACTCCCGCAGTCGCACCCTATCGTCAGGTATATAAACGTACACCGAGTTGTTTTCTGTAATGTACAAGCGCATCGTCATGATCGTTGATTCGGGCATAGAGCCGAAATTCGTGGCGAGTTACGCTCTTTTGACCGCGAGCGCAGCCGGCGCGAAATTATATTTCGTTCCCGCGTTCAGGGATCCTGAAATCCAGGCGAACGTGGATGCAATCGAGCGTAGAGCGCAAAATGAAGGGCTCGAAACCGAGCAGCTCGCGGTCGAGGCCGATCTGGTGCGCAGCGTGAATAAGCTGGTGCGGGACAAGCAGCTGGATCTTATCATCACGGGGCTCAGGGGCGAGCGCGACGGTCGGTTCTTCATCGGCACCCTTGCCCAGCGGCTCATGAAGCACGCTCAGGCCTCGGTCATCGGCGTGCGGATCGTCAAGGCGCGACCGGTCACGCACCACCGTAAACTGCTCGTTCCGATCTCTAACCGTGACTACCACTTCAACGAGCGGCTCTTTCTTATCGCCATGCTCGCTCGCAGCCTGGAGCTCACGGTCTCGCTCTTTCGCGGCGCCAAAGAGCTGGGCAGATCGTATGCCAGGGAGGAGATGGAAGCGATCGTCCGCGAAAGCGAGGAGTACCTCAGGACCTTTACAAGCGAACTCCATGCAGGCGGCATACCGGCCGAGGTGCGCGTGCGGGTCTGCGAGAACGCGACTGATGGCATCCTTGACGAGGCCATGGTTGGCCGATTCGACCTCCTGCTTGTCCGCGCGCTGAAGCGGAATGTGGCCAAGGAGTTTCTGGGACGTAACGAGATGGAGGAGATTATTCGGAGGACGCCGTCAAACCTCTTGCTCTGGAAGTCGCGGGATTGATTGTGGATAGAGTAGAGAGAGGGAGAGAGGCAGCGAGCGCGATGGAGAAGGTAGACGATGTCCACGAGACGGAGCTAGCAGCGGTCTTTGCCGCACTGGAATCCTCGCCCCAGGGCGTGGCCGCTGCGGATGTGCAGGAACGGTTCCGCTCCTTCGGTCCTAACGAGATCCAGGAGAAGCGACGGACTCCGCTTTATATAAAGTTCCTCAAGCAGTTCTTCAACTTCTTCGCCATCCTGCTCTGGGTCGCCGGCGGACTCGCCTTTTTCGGTGAGTACTTATCGCCGAACGAGGGCAATCTGAACCTGGGGATCGCGATTGTGGCGGTGATCTTCATCAACGCGATCTTCACCTTTTATCAGGAATACAGGGCGGAGCAGGCCGCGGAGGCGCTGAAACGGATGCTCGCGCCCGTAGCACGGGTAATCAGGGGCCAGCAGGAGCTGGAGATTCCCGCACGCGAGGTGGTGGTAGGTGATGTCATGGTGCTCGCCGAGGGCGATCGCGTTCCAGCCGATGGGCGGCTCTTCGAGCAGTACGAGCTGAAGGTCAATAACGCGCCGCTGACTGGCGAGTCGATCCCGCAGAACCGGAACACGGCGCCGGAGCGGGGTGAGCTGATCGAGTCGAGTAACGCCGTCTTCTCTGGTACGACCGTCGTCTCCGGCTCGGGCAAGGCGGTGGTCTTCGCCACGGGTATGGGCACGGAATTCGGGAAGATCGCGGGGCTCACGCAGGAGATCAAGGAGGAGAAGACACCGTTACAGAAGGAGATCTCGTTCTTCATCCGCGTGATCTCGATCATCGCTATTCTGCTCGGCATCCTCTTCTTCTTCACCGGCTGGGTCATCGGTCGTGATTTCACGGCGAATTTCATTTTTGCCATCGGGATCATCATCGCGAACGTGCCGGAGGGGCTCCTGCCGACGGTGACCTTAACGCTCTCCATCGCCTCGCAGCGGATGGCGCGGCGGAATGCGCTGATCAAGAGCCTCAACTCCGTCGAGACCCTGGGCTCGACCACGGTCATCTGCACGGATAAGACCGGAACCCTGACCAAGAACGAGATGACGGTCATCAAGCTCTTCGCGAATGAGCAGGAGTTCGCGGTGACCGGCGCGGGCTACCGGCCAGAAGGCGCGCTCCTCGCCAACGGGCAGCCGGTCCCGGACGCGGAGATGGGCGCGCTCGAGCCATTCTTGAAGACCGCGCGGTACTGTAACAATTCCGAGCTCACCGTGAAGGAGGGCAGACACGTGATCATCGGCGATCCCACGGACGGTGCGTTGCTCGTGCTCGCGAAGAAGCTCATGGACGCAGCGGCACAGCAGGAGGATGAGGCGGAGGAGGCGGAGCGGATCTTTGAGCTACCCTTCAGCTCCGAGCGGAAGATGATGAGCACTATTACCCGGGGTGAGCGCGATAAGGCGGTCGCCTATGTAAAGGGCGCGCCCGAGTCGGTGCTCGCGCTCTCGACGCGGATCTTGCTCGGAGGCGAGGAGCAGCAGGCGTCTGCGGCTGATAGGGAGCGGCTTGAGGCCGTTGCGGAAAGCTTCGAGAAGGACGCACTGCGAACCATCGCACTGGCGTACCGGGATGTGCCGTTGCAGGAGCGCTACAGCGCGGGGGAGGTGGAGCATGATCTGGTCTTCCTCGGACTCGCGGGGATGATCGATCCACCGCGCACCGAAGTGCGGGAGGCGGTGCTGAAGTGCAAGCGGGCGGGTATCAAGATCGTGCTGATCACCGGTGATAACCGGCTCACCGCGGAAGCGATCGCGCGTGAGGCGGGTGTGATCGAGGGCGAGCCGGTGATTGTCGAGGGCGCGGACCTCAACCGTATGAGTAAGGACGAGCTGAAGGCGATCTTGCGGAACCCTGAGATCATCTTCGCGCGAAGCGCGCCGAAGAACAAGCTGGTAATCGTGGAGACGTTAAAGGAGATGGGCGAGGTGGTGGCAGTCACCGGTGATGGCGTGAACGATGCGCCCGCGCTGAAGGAAGCGGACATCGGGATCGCCATGGGCGCTGGCACGGACGTTGCCAAGGAGGCTGCGGACATCATCCTGATCGACGACAATTTCAAGAGCATCGTGGACGCGGTGATGGAGGGGCGGACGGTCTTTGACAATATCAAGAAGTTCGTCACCTACATCCTCACGAGCAATGTCCCGGAGATCGTGCCGTTCATTGTGTACGTGCTCTTCCGCGTGCCCTTACCGCTGACGGTGATCCAGATCCTGGCGATCGACCTGGGCACGGACATGGTGCCGGCCATTGCGCTCGGTACCGAGCCGCCGGAGGTGGACATTATGGAGCGCCCGCCACGGTCGCGGAAGGAGCGGATGCTGACCTTACCGATACTGCTCAGATCCTACGGCTTTATTGGTCCCATCGAGGCCGCGGCCGGGCTGCTGGGCTTTTGGTGGGTGCTGCGAGAGGGGGGCTGGGTGCGTGGTATGGACCTGCCGCTCACTGATCCGCTCTACATCAAAGCGACGACCATGTGCCTGGCCGCGATCATCATCTGCCAGATCGCGAACGGGCTGCAGTGCAGGAGTATCAGGAATTCGATCTTTACGATCGGTTTCTTCAAGAACAAGGCACTCTTCATCGGGTTCGCGACCGAGCTGCTGCTCATCTTCGGGTTCGCGTACCTCATTTTCTTCCAGCGATTCCTGGGCACGGGCCCGCTGGCATTGAAGCACTGGCTCTTCTTCGTACCCTTCGCTATCCTCATCTTTGTGCTCGAGGAGCTCCGGAAATGGCTAAAGCGAAGGCTTGAGCGAGAAGAAACCGAGTGATAAGAGCTTCGATACTTGCAGTCGGCTAAAACAGGAGAACGAACCGACAGTAAAATTGGGACACGTTTCCAAGTTTACGAAGTTGATGGTATGATTAAGTCCGCCTCTTTAACAAACGAGAGGTGGAAACGTGACATTTGCAGGAGTGGATTTGCATAAGAGTTTTTGTCAGGCCATCGTATGTACACACGAGGGCGACGTGCTTAAGGA
>Ga0265594_1000085_pt1 | contig 76398 bp, 81 predicted proteins | sample saktaG_11_FD_190147 | JGI IMG/M metagenome (GOLD analysis project Ga0265594, IMG submission 190147) | Saline water microbial communities from Sakinaw Lake, British Columbia, Canada - sak_2011_5_24_80m | ecosystem: Environmental > Aquatic > Non-marine Saline and Alkaline > Saline ...
GGCGGGTGATACGCTTGATATCCCGGATAAATTGCTTGGTTCCTGCGGTCCTGACATCTGCCTGCCAGGGTCTATCGGATACTCCTTGAGTCATAATCCTGCTCCTTTCTTAATCGATACTTTACTTTCTCTGGGGAGCAGGTGCAAGCCCTAAGTGTCCATTATCTTTTGTCCCAGAAGTGGCCCATTTACGCTGACGATTTACAGAAAAACTAAGAATGGAGCTCTAAGAACAGGGAGAGTAGCCTCGAATTGATGGATATACGGACCAAGACTCCTGTATCTTAGACTTACCCATATCATCCTTCTTTTATGGTTCGTCACTCATTGCCCAATCACAGTCAGGTACTCTCCTAATCTCGTATCAGTGGTAGTGTCAGACAGGTAGGTCCTCCTCCTCCTTTGGCAGACTCTGAGAGGTCAAGCTCAATCACCTCAATTCCTCTTTTCCTCAGTTCTTCAGTCGTCTTCAGGTTGAATGCTGGTACAATGACTTTCTTGGGGGCGATGGGGAGAATGTTCGGGGCACAGGTATTTAATTCGTCGTCAGGTATTTCAATGAGGTCTACTCCCTTACCCTGCAGCCATTGGATACTATCATACCCAATACCACCAGGCCAAATAACGCCTATCTTGTAGTAAGCCATACCAAAAGTCATATCAAGATGGAACATTCCAGAGGAGCCACCAACCTGGTGTTTTCGGGTGTATAGAGTCCCGGGTAAATGGGCAATATGGATATCCTCTACCCCTTGGTCTCTTAATATCTGTTCTACTTGTTTTGCGCCTTCCATATTCCCTCTCAACCCTACTGCCAACATGACACTGGTATCATCAACCCATACCATATTACTCGATTCAAAAGCACCTTTTCCATGAATGGTATACAGGATGGGACATCCTAGCGACATAAGCCGTCTGGCATGGAAAGCTTCCAAGCCTTTTTTCCAGGCAGGGGTAGGTCTCGCAATAACGGCACCCCCTCTCACCATAATGGTTTCCCTCGTATAGTTAGCAGTGCGAAGAGGGATTCCATAAGTCCCTATGAAAGGTTTTTCAGAATTCAGGTAAACTACCTCTATTCCCTCTGCCTCTAATGCCGCTACAAGGCTATAATGCTCTTCTAGCAACTTATCAAAATTGAGCCCACCTTCAGGCAAGCTAAAAAGCTGATAATCTTCAGCAACAAGGCTATCCTTTTGCTCATCACCAGGTTTACAGACCATGATTTTCCTGATTTTCCCAAAGGTTGAATTCATGCCCCAATCCTCACCCCAGGTCGCCTTTAAATCATCCAGGAAATCTGTCCCGTAAATTGGTTTATATGGAGTTCCTTTCTCATAAAGCGGTAGTTTGTCCAGTTTACTCATTTAGTACCTCCTCTTATAAGATATGGTAACTATCCCTTGAGGTCATGTAAAGGAAAGCAAAGATTGAAGGGTGGAGAAATCTTGCTTGGCGTGGTGAGAATCTTAGTGCGATGTTTCTCAAGGTGCACCTTAAACCCCATTGCAACTCCCTCTTTCACACTAGCAGGCTCCCTGCTCAAGCTTCATTATACTCCTAACATAGCTGGTGTCAAGGGATTACGAAAGAGGGTAGTGGGTCAATTTGAATTTTATAAGCCTTGAAAATTATGCTTTCCTATGTACTATATTAAAAGTATGCAAAAGCGGTCAAGCAAAGATGTCAACGTAATAGCAGCCAGTATTGTTGAGCAAGCTTATGTCCCAATTACGCTGACGATTTACACAGGCCAGCTTACTACAGGATATTAGCGTTAAGTCCGTCTGGCTAGAGGTTAAAGCTTATCTGTTTTTTATCTTGTCAGAGGATGACCCTGATATAAGGCAATCGTCTTTTCCTACCCTGTAATCTTGGTTTCAATACCTCAATTCTACCGAAAACAAGAACCCTGGTACAGAAAACTCGCGTCTCCTGCCTTGCTGAGAGTAAATTTCCAGCCTTGGCTCATGAATTATACCCCTATTTTTGAAAAATTCTAATCAATTCATGGATTAAAGGAAGAGACTACCTATTGACATATTGTTTTTTCGGGTGTAAAATCCAAAGCCAAAGTAGTTATTAAGTTAATGTTAAGTTAAAGATAACAATAAGCCAATTATTGTAATCCTTTTTTCGTGGGAAAGGAGTTGCCTATGTAGCAATAACCGGTTCCCTTCTTATCACACGGGAAATTTTCGAGAAAGGAGAGACAATTCATTGGCTGAAATAGCAAGAGAGAGATGGACCGGCAGAACTGCCTTTATCTTTGCAGCTATAGGCTCGGCTATAGGTCTGGGTAATATCTGGAGATTTCCCTATATGGCCTACGATAATGGCGGTGCTGCTTTTTTAATTGCATGGATTATTGGGCTTATCGTGCTCGGTGTTCCCTGGATGATGATGGAGTTCGGCATGGGCCGTTACTTTCAGAGGAGCGCTCCGGGTGTCTTTGAAGGCATTGGCAAGAGGTGGGAGTGGTTGGGTTGGTGGCCAGTATTTATGGCTTTCCTGATTGTGACCTATTATACTGTAATACTTGCCTGGGTAGTGCGTTTTATAATTGGCTCAGCCACTGTAGCCTGGGGCATGGGAGAAGCTGGCGCTGCCGGAGCAGGTGATTTCTTCTTCGGAAACATCCTCCAAATCTCCGAAGGGCCGACCGCACTTGGTTCGCTTGTCTGGCCTACTGTAGGTTTCCTGGCCCTTACCTGGCTAGTTATCTATTTAATAGTCTTCAAAGGAGCAAAGATAATCGGCAAGGTTTCAGTATGGGTAGTTACTCTGGCGTGGATCTTTCTACTTGTCCTGGTTATCAGAGGCGTGACTCTGCCTGGAGTTGCTCAAGGGCTTAATTTCTATCTTGACCCTGACCTATCGGCACTGGGCAGTGGGAGCCTCTGGTTCGGGGCATTTAGCCAGATTGCATTTACCCTTTCTTTAGGTATGGCCGGTATGTTTGCCTACGGTAGTTTTATTGCTAAGAAAGCGGATGTAACCAATAATGCCTTTATTACCTCTTTTTCCAACTGTGCCACCAGTTTCTTTGCCGGTTTTGCTGTATTCAGCATAGTCGGTTTTATTATGCAGGCAATGAATATTCCAGTAGGCGAAGTAAGTGCTTCAGGCCTGGGCCTGGCTTTCATAACCTTCCCGGTGGGAATATCGATGATGCCTGGAGCCAATGCTTTTATCGGCATCATCTTTTTCCTTAGCCTGTTCTTACTAGGGTTAAGCTCAGCATATTTCCTGGCCTACGGCGGTGTAATATCCCCGATCATGGACAAATTTGGCTTAAGCAGGGTAAAAGCTACCGCCATTGTCTGTGTTATTGCTTTCTTGATAGGGCTTCTGTACTGTACTCAGGGTGGCCTTTACTGGTTAGACCAGGTTGACCGTACCGCTACTTTTTACGGTTTGCTGATCACTGGTGCTCTAGCCTGCCTCGTTGTTGGCTGGAAATTTGGCGCTGATAAGCTCAGAGAACACCTGAATGGGACTTCGGACATCACTGTCGGTGGTTGGTGGAATTGGTTAATAAAGCTCATTGTACCCATCGGTTTACTCTTCGTTGTCATCTACGGGGGGTTCATGAAAGACCTGGCATCTCCCTACGAAGGTTACTCTACAGCCTGGATCATCTGGGCTCTACTTATCGGAACCTTGATACTGAGCTTTATCTTCCAGATGGTGAGAACCAGAACACCTAAAGGAGGTAAGTGAGAATGACGACAGGCGCTATAATTACTCTAGTTATTATGTGGGTGGTGTTCATTGGCGCATTAGGTTTTTGCTTCTCGCGCATAGGGAAAGGTGGTTGGTGGGGAGACTAATAATTAGACGATAGGTCTAATAAAAAACTAAAGCCGCCCTTGGTAAAGAACTGAGAGCGGCTTTAGTTGTAAAAAGCTTAAACTTGATAAGCATTTATATTGGTTTTTCCCACTGTTTTTTTTAACTGGCTGGTCAGGATAAAGTATTTGAGCTGCAATAAGATTAAGATGATATAGAATCCTTCTATGGGGAAATCATGGGGTGAGTGGAGGGATTTGAACCCTCGATATCCAGGGCCACAACCTGGCGCCTTAGACCACTGGGCTACACTCACCATAGGTAGTATAGATATTATAGCCAAAAGGTCGTGTTCTTTCAATGCCCAGCCCTCATTTTAGGCTAGCATTACCATAGTAACCCCCACACCTCCCTCGCCATATTCACCAGGACGGTATGATTTGACCAATGGGTGTTTGGCGAGACGCTCGCGGACTACTCGACGCAGCGTCCCGGTCCCCTTACCATGGATTACCTTAACCTGGTAAAACCCAGCCGTAAAAGCATCGTTCAGGTAATTATCAAGCTTTAGCAGTGCCTCGTCTACAGTAAGGTGGCGAAGGCGTACCTCATCAGTTACCGGCGTGGCACGGGCATGATACTCATTTTTTTCCACGATAGATAATACCTCTGGTTTGATTTTAGAACGATACTTCCGCGGGCTGGCGTGTCTTATAGACAAAAGAGATTATAATCAGGGCTATCCCGAAAACCAAGATGCTGAGGCTGAATATTTCTAGGGGTACTAAGAAATCCTTAGACACCTGTAATAACCAGATCTTAAATGTTGAAGGAATATCGAGAGATGGCAACTGTATCCTGGCAATGTTCTTGTAAATAAAAACGCCAGCGTATTCAAGAGCTCCGTAGGTTGTAAATACGATACCCAACTTGCGGGTAGCACCTCTTACCTCGCGATTCATAAGAATAATACCCAGAATTAGTAACAAGATAAAAACAATCAAAGCTATATAAGCGACTTGAGCATAACTAATGTATTGCCTTATTTGCTCAAGCTGGAATAGAACATCAGTGTCTAACGAGGCTTCATTAAACTGAAAGCTAAGTGGTATCATTTCGTCGATATTTTGGTCAGCTTCACTAATATAAAGTTCTACTACAGATGGAGGTGCCCCATTAAGCTCCGGTGGTGGAGATTGTAAGATAACTGCCCTGAGGTTAGCCTTTAAACTGTCTCTCAACGGCTCTAGCGAGACTTCTAAACTGAGGCTATTACTTTTTCCCAACAAATAATCATAACCAGAATGAATACCAAGGTCTATCTGTTCTCTCGCCCAGGGCTCAATGTCAACAAGAGTATTCCCTACCACCTCAGCTATATATGATTCATCTTGAGGAAGTTGATCGTCGATTAAATCACTGGCAAGTGATTGTATATCAAGTTTGTTAATCTCCTTGATAACGAAGTCTGGGTTGAGGATAGTGTAATTCAGCGTAAGCACTAAGCCAAAGATAGATAAGGAGAGAAAAAGCAAGAAGCTTAAAAAACTTAACGCCAAGACCTTAAGCACTTTCATTTCAACAATATCCTTAAATTCACTAACACTAACCTTGAAGCTAGACTTTTCCTTCCTGATGGTTCTTATTAATCATATTCTACAGCTAGCAGCTAATGAGGTCAACTCTCAGTCTCTCTCTTGGTTAACGCCTGAGGTTGGGGATGAGGTGTATAATATATTCTGACTCCACCGAGCGCTGGGATAGCTCACCCCACAACAATTTCTGGAACAATATCAGCAACACCAAAGAGGTGAGATTAGATGCTACTAATCATATGAACGGGTACAAAACGTTGTTGTCACTTTAGCAATAGTGGTATAATACGTCTTGCACCAAGGTGTTTTACACTGGCAGCGATATGGTGGCAAATCCTTGTCTGGATAGGATGCCAGCAGCCTATAAAGATATAGGGCGAAAAAAATTCTTCGAAGGGAGAGATTACTAAGATGGCGACCACTAAAGAGCTAATCGAGGAGTATCAGCAGAAAAGAGCCAAAATAGAACAGATGGCTTCCCCTGAGGCTATCGAAAAGCGCCATAAGAAGGGGCAGTGGACAGCCCGGGAAAGGATAGACTACTTCTTCGACAAAGGGACTTTCACTGAGATAGGATTATTTGTTAAGCATCGAACCACACATTTTGGCATGGATAAGGTGGAGGTGCCAGCAGAAGGAGTGGTAACCGGTTATGGCCTAGTGAATGGTAGACCGGTTGTCGCCTTCTCTGAGGATTTTATGGCTATGGCTGGAACTTTCGGTGAATATCACGGATTAAAAGAAGTCCGGGCTATTGAGTTTGCTAAACAGATGGGGTGGCCAGTGATTGGTATGAACGACTCTGGTGGCGCCCGCCTCCAGGAGGGAATGGATACGCTAGAAATGTATGGTAACCTATTCCGGACTCAAATCCAAGCGTCAGGTATAGTTCCCCAAATAGCTGTGTTAATGGGGCCCTGCCTAGGAGGGCAGGCGTATCACCCCATAATGCAGGATTTCCTCATTCAGTGCCGGGACACTGGCTTCATGGGAATTGCCGGCACAGCTTTTGTTAAAACCCAGCTCGGCGAGGAGATTTCTCTCCAGGAGCTCTCAGGATGGAAAGCCCATGCTGTTAAATCAGGTCAGACCCACATTGTAGCTGATGACGATAAGGATGCCCTAGACAAAGCCAAAGAACTTCTATCCTTCTTCCCTTCCAACAACCAAGAACTACCACCTTGCATCACCACTAAGGATGACCCATGGCGGACATGCCCTGAGTTGGATACCATAATACCGGACCGCCCGAATCAACCCTATGATATGTTTAAGGTGATTAATGCCATAGTAGACGATGGTTCCTTCTTTGAAACTTTGAAACACAATGCTAAGAGTGTAATCACTGGCTTTGCCCGCTTTAACGGCCGCCCGGTGGGTATCTGGTCAAACCAGCCAATGTGGGCCGCCGGAACTATCGATATTGATGCTGCCGACAAAGGTGCCAGATTCATCCGAACCTGTGACCTATTCAACATCCCAGTAGTCGCCCTTGGGGATTGCCCCGGCTACATGATAGGCTCCGAGCAAGATTGGAAGGGTATTCTGCGCCACGGTGCTAAACTGCTCTTTGCCTGGGCAGATGCCACCGTGCCTCTGATTTCAGTCATGGTGAGAAAATCCTACGCCGGTGCCCACTATGGGATGCTAGATAAGGGCATCGGTGCTGACCTTGTTTTTGCTTGGCCGACAGCACGAGTAACCATCGTCGGTGCTGACACTGCCGCTAGTGTTATCTTTGCCCGAGAGATTAGGGAATCAGAAAATCCGAAAGAGACACAAGCAAAAAGAATCAAGGAATACAGTGACATCTATGAGAACCCGTACTGTGGTGCTGAGCGAGGCTATATTGACGAGATAATAATGCCCAGTGATACCAGGAAGGTCATCAACAGAGCGTTGAATATTTTGTGGAACAAAAATAAGGATAACAAAGCATTTAAGGCTAAGCCGTGGAGAAAATACTCCAATATTAATCTGTGAGGTAAAACTGCCATAGAGATAATTCCTGCCGTAGACCTGAAACAAGGCAAGTGTGTCCGCCTGTACCAGGGTAATTATCATGTGGAAACGATATTCTCTGATGAGCCAGTTGATGTTGCTTTGCAGTGGCAGTCACTAGGGGCGCCAAGATTACATATAGTTGATCTTGATGGTGCCGCCAGCGGTAACCTGTATAATCTAGACATTATCAACGAAATAGCTAGTTCCCTACTGATTCCTACCCAACTGGGTGGTGGAGTCCGTCAACTACAAACGATAGAGCAATTATTTAAAGCTGGCATAGAGCGTATTGTTCTGGGCACAGCCGCTGTAGAAGACCCTGAGTTAGTTGAAGAGGCATGCCGTAAATTCAGCGAATCTATCATCATTGGCATTGATGCCCGGGAGGGGCATATTGCCACCCATGGTTGGCAGCAACAAACCGGACTAGAAGTAGTAGAATTTGCTAAGTCCATGGCCAGGCTGGGAGTCGGACGCTTTATCTATACTGACATTAGCCGTGACGGCACCCTCACCGAGCCTAACTTCACCGCTATCGCTGAGCTAATAGAGGAAATTAGGTTGCCTATTACCGCCGCCGGGGGTATCTCCTCACTCACCCACCTCAAGATATTAAAAAAGCTCGGTGCTGAAGGGGCCATTGTTGGCAAGGCATTTTACACCGGGGACATCAACCTGAAACAGGCTTTACACACGATTAATCAAGATTAAAAAGAGGTTCACCACCAATGATGAAATATAATGATAAGGGCCTTATCCCAGCGATAGCTCAAGATGCCGATACTGGCGAGGTGCTGATGCTGGCTTACATGAATGAGGAAGCGCTACGCCGAACACTATCCAGCAATGACGTATGGTTTTACAGTCGTAGCCGACAAGAATTATGGCACAAGGGAGCAACATCGGGCAATTACATTAAGGTTCGTTCAGTATGGAAAGACTGTGATAGCGATACCATCTTGGTCAAAGGAAAAGCTACTGGTCCCGTATGTCATACTGGCAATAAGACCTGCTTCTTCCAGGAACTAACCCCAAAAGATATAGAAGACTAATCGGAGGGAATTTGAGCTGTCTCCTCAGGCTGGTCAATTTCTATTGCCTTCTTCAGTGCTGCCAGACCAACCTCTAGTTGACTATCATCTGGCTCTCTGGTAGTTAGCGACTGTAGCCACAAGCCCGGTGCAGCTATTGCCCTGACCAAAACATTATTAATATGCCTGGCATTAAAATAGATAACCTCATAGCCAAGAGCAGCAATAACCGGGATGAGTACAATCCTTGACAGCACCATGAGCCACAGTGCCGGGCGACCAACCAAGGCAAAGACTATTATAGCTATAATCAGCACCACAAATAGAAAACTAGTACCACAACGCACGTGAGCTGTGCTGTATTTTCTAACCTCTTCCACTTCCAGCGGAACACTCCCTTCAAAGGCATTCACCGATTTATGTTCGGCCCCGTGATAAGCAAAGACACGCTTAATATCGGGCAACAGTGCCATTATCCAAAGATAGAGAACAAAAATAACTGCCCGAAAGCCTCCATCTATCAGGTTAAATACCAGGGATGAATTAATAAAAGGGTCAAGCAACTTCGTTAAGAAAAGAGGTACTAAAAAGAATAGACCAACAGCAAAAGCCAGAGAAATAGTTACCAAAAGCCAGGTCAGCCAACCTGATATTTTCCCCTCTTCCTCTTCTAGGGATACATTGGCCGAGTAAAGCAGACTTTTTATGCCCAGAACCATAGCCTCAATCAAGACGACGACTCCTCGTATCAACGGGGTTTTCCTCATCCAACCGGTATAGAGAGTGGAAAGCGGCTTGATATCTAAGGCTATCCCGCCATTGGGGCGACGCACCGCAGTAACCACAGCCTTCTGTCCCCGCATCATCACCCCCTCGATGACTGCCTGCCCTCCATAATAGAATTTCTTAGCCATAGTAACCCCTTATAAACAAAAAAGCGGGTTGTCGGACCCGCTCCTCTTCTCCAACATATCGGCTTAATCTTCCAGCTTGTAGCGACGCTTAAACCGCTCTACTCGCCCAGCAATATCTATCACCCGGCGTTCCCCGGTAAAAAACGGGTGACACTTACTGCATAGCTCAACCTTTAGGACCTTCCTGGTAGAACCAGTAGTAAAGGTGTTACCACAAGAACAAATTACCTTGGCATCAGTATAATACTCGGGGTGAATCTTGTCTTTCATGCCTTTTAGCTAGCGTAAACGCTAACCCGCCTCCTATCATTGCTTGTCGGCTCAAATTTAACCACGCCATCAATAAGAGCAAAGAGGGTATAGTCCCTGCCTACACCTACATTGTTGCCCGGGTGAATGCGAGTGCCCCGCTGCCGAACCAAAATAGTCCCAGCGTATACCACCTGTCCAGCGTATCTCTTCACTCCCAGCCGTTTTGGTTTACTATCACGACCTAAGCGGCTGGAGCCACCTGCCTTTTTATGTGCCATCTTGAACTACCTCTTTTTTCTTACGCTGACGAACCTTTTTCACCGGCTCCTCCGCCATAGCTCCTGGCTCAACTATTCTGTCAATAACCAGACTGGTATAGAACTGACGATGTCCCGTTTTCTTACGATAACGCACCTTTGGCTTATATTTAAAGACGATGATTTTCTTACCCTTGCCTTCCCCCTGCGAGGTGGCAATTACTTTAGCTCCATCAACCGTGGGCGTGCCCACTACTACTCGGTCGCCATCAGCAATAAGTAATACCTTACCTAATTCAACTGCACCACCATCAGCCACATCCAGACGCTCGACATCTATAGACTGACCAGGGGTTACTTTATACTGCTTTCCACCAGTTTCAATAAGAGCGTAAATTTTTCTCCTCCTAAGCTTACCTATTCTACCAATTAGATTATAAGGTGTCAAGTTCTGGTACTCGCTGTTATTTATGATTCAATGTAAACCGTCAGCGTAAATGGAACACAATAGGGATATGGGTGGAACTTCGACAAACCATGATGGGTAGCAACTCTGGTAGGATAGTGAAAAGGCATAGTTACTCATTTCTTTTCTGCTTCTAGCGCTCCATCGGGTAAATCACTACGAACAACATTGATAGCATCCCCTACAGGTTCCATTCGTTAAATATCAGTGGTAAGGTGGGCAAGACACTGGCCGAGGTACTGTGGCAGGTTGACTATGTCCCTAGCTTCGCTGACTACAATCTTCGCTTGTCCCAGTGGCTCAGCAATTTTTCACCTCCGGAACCGCAGGTCATGGGCTCGAAGAATCCCTCATTCTTCCCTTTCGTCCTGTTGAGAGTTATAGTAACCAGCTTCTAATGCTTTTAAGTTAATATCTTCGGTACCCGGAGGAATGCTCTCCCTAACTGCTTTTTCCATAGCAGTTTTGTTCACTATGCCGGTCAAACTGGTGAGCGCGCCCAGCATCACGATATTAGCCACAATTATCTTACCTAATTTCTCTGAGGCTATACCGGTAGCGGTAACTTTATCCAGTTTAACCCCAGCCTTCTGAGGGATTCGGGATATAGTATCAGTATCGACAATCACCCTCCCCCCCTCTTTAACATTATTAATATACTTATCTAGAGCCTCTTGAGACATGGCTACCAGAATATCAGCCTCTTCTACAAAGGGATAATAAACATTGCCATCAGAGATAATCACTTCAGCGAGGCAAGCTCCGCCTCTCGCCTCAGGCCCATAAGACTGAGATTGAACAACTTCTTTCCCATCATGAACCGCCGCCCTGGCCAGGATGATTCCTGAAAGCACTATTCCTTGCCCTCCAAAACCAGTGAAGATCACTTCAGTTCTTGGCATTTTATCCCCTCCTCTTCTCGATGTTTTCCCTGATAGAAGCTCCGTATTCATCCTTCTCTATATCCACAAACTCACCGATAATAAACTTGTCTTTTAATTCCTCTTGGGGGATACTTTCTATCCTCTCTTTTCTTAATGAGTTTTCTTTAATCCACTTCATCATCTGTAACCCACTACCAACTTTATTTCTTCTCCCGTACTGTGTAGGGCATTGAGCGATAATTTCGATAAAAGCGAACCCCTTCTTCTGAATGCCTTTCTTGATAGACTTAATCAAAGGTATAGCGTGATAAGTAGTCCACCTGGCGACATAGGTAGCTCCGCAGGTAGCAACCAAATCGCACAAATCAAACGGGTATTCAATATTTCCTGATTGAGAAGTCATAGTAAAAGCGCCCCGAGGAGTAGTGGGTGAAAATTGTCCACCAGTCATCCCATAATTAAAATTATTGATTACTATAGCTACCAGGTCGACATTTCGCCTTGCGGTTTGTATGAGATGGTTCCCACCAATAGCAGATGTCTCGCCATCACCCATATGGCAAAGTACGGTCAACTCAGGGTTAGCTAATTTTGCGCCGGTGGCAAATCCCAGGGGTCTGCCGTGAAGTGTATGCTGGTAATCTCCTACCCAGTAAGTACACATCCTTCCGGTGCAACCACTACCACCCACCCATAAGACTTGATCTGTATCCAGTTTTAATTCCTCTATTGCCTTCAAGGTATAATACCAGACCTGAGGTATGCCACAACCGGAACACCATAAATGAGGAGTCGCAGCACGGTCTGCCCTGAAATATTTTCGAGCCGGGTGTCTTTCCAATTAAATCACCCCCTTTATTAGGTCATATATCTCTGTCGGTTTATGAAGCTCAACCCCCGGCTTGGGAAAGGAGATAATCTCTGTTTTCCCACCAGCCGCCCTCTCTACCTCCCTTACCATTTTACCCATATTCATCTCCGGAAAGATTATGGCTTTAGGCTTTCTCATCACGAGGTCTTTAATAACTCTGTCAGGAAAAGGCCAGAGAGTTATTAACCTGAGATAACCTACTTTAAGCCCCTGTTTTCTGGCTTCCAGAACAGCGCTTTTTACGGACCTGGCTACCGAACCATACGCTAACACTATCACCTCGGCATCTTCCAGGTAGGCCGACTCGATTTTAGTTAGCTGTTCCACCTTTTTTTCAACTTTATTCCATAACCGGGTAACCATAGCATTCTGCACTTCATAAGACGTAGATGGAACACCTGCCTCCGTATGCGTAAGACCAGACACTGGCATTCTATACCCTTCGCCAAAAGCAGGCATAGGCGGGACATCAGTATCGCTATCCACTTTATAGGGAAGAAAGTCTTGAGGAGGAACGTCCGGTTTTTTTCTCTCCACGATTTCTACCGTCTCGGGAATGACTACTTTCTCTCTCATATGGCCTACTATCTCATCGGCCAAGATAAAGGTAGGCACTCTATAAATCTCTGAGAGATTGAAGGCTTCTACGGTAAGGTCAAACATCTCCTGGGGAGATTCCGGGGCAAGGGCTATAATTGCGTAATCGGCATTACTGCCATACCTTACCTGATAGACATCTCCCTGCATAGTCTTGGTGGCTATTCCAGTTCCCGGGCCAGCTCTTTGTACATCTATAATTACACACGGGGTTTCGGTTATAGCTGCGTAACCTATGCATTCCTGCATCAGGCATATTCCATTACCCGAGGTAGCGGTCATAGCCTTCCCTCCAGCACAAACAGCACCAATGACCATAGTCAAGGAATCAAGTTCATCAGCACCCTGGACAAAAATTCCGCCAACATCAGGCAGCCTCCAGGACAGCCTTTCTGAAATTTCGGTAGCCGGGGTAATAGGATATCCAGCAAATAAATTACATCCGGTAGCTAGTGCGCCTTCAGCACAGGCTTCATCACCTTGCAGCAGATGGGTGCCCGAAAGAATTCTTTTATGCATCCTCTCCTCCCTCCAAAGCTATAGCAAAATCAGGACAGTATAATTCACACATCCCGCAAAGAGAGCAATCCTCTTCATCCTCTACCTTTGCCGGATATACTCCTCTCAAATTTCGCTCCTCCGAGCGATACAAAACCTTCTTAGGGCAAAACTCTATACAGATACCGCACCCTGTACACAGACTTTCATCTATAGATATTTTTGGTATATTTTCCCCTCTGTACTATCATTTAGGTAAACACGCTTGGCCTCATAGAACACATCAAGCCCTCCTCAGTATATCCTAAGAACACTCCCAACCAGTGCAAATACTAGCAGCTGTAGCGGCCATTTTTATACTATTAGTGGCATTATCTGTCATTCATCCCATTACAGGACAAAGTTAGAGATAACATTTTAGCTTTATAATATATGATAGAGGTCAAGAAATCAATAATAGGGGTAGTGTATCATTTCCAAATTGATGAAATTGTAAAACTTATCACTTGACATTCTAGTAGATTTATTGTACAGTATATCTGTACAAAGTATATTGATATTATTAGAGGAAAGTCATGGTTACAGAAACGACATACACTAATGCTAGAAATTCTTTTGTTGCCTTATGGGATGAGGTAATATCAACTCGTGAACCTATTTTTATCACTCGCAGGGGCGCAGAGAATGTTGCTCTGATTTCAGCAGATGAACTAAGTAGTATAATGGAGACAGTTCATTTGCTCCGTTCTCCGGAGAATGCCAAGAGATTATTATCAGCGTTGAACCGTGCTTACGAAAATAGTGTACAACCATCATCCTTAGATGAACTCAAGGAAGAGTTGGGGGTTGATCAAAGATAACCACGAGCAAAGATCAAAGACAAGAAAGCCAGTATTTCAGCCTGAGTTCAAAGAGGACTTAAAGTATTGGAAGCATACAAATCGGGCAATTGCTCATAGGGCGTTAAGAATAGTAGATGAAATAATACACCGAGACCCTTTTACTGGCACTGGTAAACCGGAGCCATTAAAGGGTCTTTCAAATACATGGTCAAGAAGACTTACGCAAGAACATCGCATTGTTTATTTTGTCCGCGATGACCGAATTGATTTTCTTCAGGCACGATACCACTATTAGTTATCTCTTTTCAAATTGACCCACTACCATAATAGGACAACGTACCAAAGCAAGTTGCGGTAGAAATTAGAATTATAGTGAAGATTGTAAAGGCGTTCTAAGTCATGGCGAATACCGGGCTGACCATTATGTCAAGGAGAGTTTTTACCAATAGCTTGCGTGTCTCCACCTGAAACCTTGCCCAGCGAGAAGCTCCAGGAACTGCCCACGTATTATTCTCATAGTAACACTATTATAGTAGCGCCTATCTATCTGAACCAGCTCGGCTTTTGGCTTCACCTGCTCCAATAGCCTACTGTCTCTCCCATAACTCCTTTACTTTTGCCTTTACCTCATTAAGGCTACAATCAGTATTGATTACTACATCGGCAAACTTAACCCGCTCCTCCGAAGGTAGCTGAGAGTGGATACGAGATAAAGACTCCTCTTCAGATAGCCCAGTCCGTTCCTTAAGCCGTTTGAGTATAGTGGACTCACTGGCTACAGTAACCCAAACCTCATCTACTAACGAATCCCAACTAGCTTCCACCAATAGAGGTGCTTCAAGCACTACCACTCCCACTCCCTGACACCGATATTCCTTAAGTTGAGCTTTTACTATATCGTACATTCGGGGGTGCATTATCTGATTTAGCCGCGATAGCAACTCCGCATCGTCAAATGCTATTTCACCCAGTTTTTTGCGGTCAATATCACCACTAGGGGTAAGAACCTGCCGTCCAAAAACTGCCACTACCTCTTTCCACAACTCAGTGCCAGGCTTAGAGACTTCATGCCCCACCATATCGGCATCTATAATGATCACCCCTAATTCAACCAAAAATCGTGATACCGTGCTCTTTCCGCTACCAATACCACCAGTCAAACCAATGATCTTCATTATCCACCAACGGCACCAGTGTATCTCTTGAGAGCGAGATAGTCAATATTTGATACTGCAAGTATTCCGGTATTTGTCTTTATTACCAACCGCGGAGTATAATCAATTATTGTGAACTTTTTCCCCTGCAGAGTGTAAAACAGTGCCTTGGTTCTACCACATAGTCAAAATATTGATAAAAACGCTACTCTTCGCCCTGACAAGCCGTCAGGTCAAGGGTAAAGAGAATGTCCCGAGCCAGGGGCCGGTACTTGTTGTAGCTAACCATATTAATCTAGCCGATCCGCCTCTACTTGGTATCAGCCTTGGCCGGAAGGTAATATTCATGGCTAAAGAAGAGCTATTTCGCCCCCGGTTAGTAGGCTACTTCATACGCAGTTTTGGCGCCTTTCCAGTTTATCGTAAACAAACAGATAGACAAGCAATACGCCAGGCAAAGCAGATTTTGGCTGAAGGCTTAGTTTTAGCCATGTTTCCTGAAGGGAAGCGAAGCCGCAATGCCCAACTACAACCAGCTTTATCTGGTTCAGCGTTAATAGCTATTCATAGTGGCGCCCAGATTCTTCCAGTAGGCATTACTGGTACCGAGAAAATCAAGGGTATAGGCTGGCTACTGCATCGCCCTCAGATAACGGTTAATATCGGGCACCCTTTCTATCTACCACCGGCTAATGGTAAACTGACTAAAGACGAACTTGTCAGGCTTACCAACCATACAATGGAGCGTATCGCTGAACTTCTCCCCCAGGAATATCGGGGTAATTATACCACAAGGGAAGCTACCAATTGTGAGAATTGAGAAAGCAGGCGAAACAGGGTTTTGCTTTGGAGTTAAGCGAGCCATCAATATTTTAGAAAATATTGCCCATGAGAGAGGTGGCGTAGAAACACTTGGACCGGTAGTGCATAACCAGCAGGTCCTAAAAAGACTGGCCGAGATTGGAGTCAGAGTAGCCAAAGATGTAGATGATATACAGGGTAATACTGTAGTGATTAGTGCTCACGGCATAAGCACGCAACTTGAGGCAGATATCCGTGCCAGACAGATTGAAATAATTGACACCACCTGTCCTTTTGTGCGCCGTCTACAGCAGGCAGCCCGAAAATTATCCGAGGTCGGTTTTTTTGTTATTATCTACGGGGACAGCAATCACGTTGAGGTTAAGGCAACCCTTGGTTGGGCTAATAATCAGGGCACCGCCGCTTTGGAGGCTAAGTCTCTCACTGAGCTTGACCACCTGCCTCTACGCATAGGTATCCTCTCCCAGACAACTCGAATTCCGGCTCATTTTAATGAATTTGTCAAGGATGTTATTGACTTTGCCCTTACCAGGGATTCTGAACTACGAGTTATTGATACCATATGTCACGATATTAGAAAACGGCAAGCAGGTGCCCTTGAGCTAGCTCGTAAGGTTGACCTGATGCTGGTCATCGGTGATCGTAACAGCGCTAATACCAATCGTCTCGTCGAGCTATGCTCCACAGCTACCAAAACATACTTAATGGAAACAGCCGCCGATATTCAACCATCCTGGCTCAAGGCCCAACCCTACATAGGAATAACGGCTGGTGCTTCAACCAGTGAACAGACGATAGATGAAGTCATAACGAAGCTGGAATCAACTAGTGGAATAGATTATCACAACCCCATCTCTTGAGCTACTAACTCTCGATAGACGCTGGCATCTCCAAAAGTAACTTCAGCCGCCTTGGCACGCCGGGTATAGTATTGCAAATCATGGTCTATAGAATAGCCGATAGCACCATGAATCTGGTGTGCCAGTGACATAATTCGCTGGCTAACTTCGCTGGCCCATGCTTTAGCAACAGCTACTTCCTGGATACATGGAAGGCCATCGTTAATCATACAAGCAGCTTGATATGTTGACAATCTGGCACCATCAACATCGGTTGCCATATCAGCACAGTAATGTTGAATAATTTGAAAGCTACCAATGGGACGACCAAACTGCTTTCTTTCCTTCGCATAATCAATAGTCATGTCCAGTGCCTGTTGAACACAACCGACTATCTCGCAGCACTTGGCTACCGCCGCTCGCTGGACTATCTTTTGCACCTCACTCCAACCCTGATTCAATTGGCCCAAAATATTCTCCTTGGGTACACTCACCTGATTAAAGACCACCTCGCAAAGCTTATCATTGGCAATGGTTTTTAAAACTGTGTGGCTTATACCCGGGCTTTTGGTATCAACTATGAATATGGTAATCCCATCCTCAGCCTTTGCTTTTTCATCAGTCCTGGCAACCACCAGCATATAATTAGCAACATGGGCATCAGGAACAAAGAGCTTAGTACCATTTAGAATGTAGTCATCTTTATCAGCAGTAGCCTTAACCTCAATAGCATTGGCATCATATCTGGCACTAGCTTCAGTTAAAGCCAAGGTAAATATTATTTCGCCGCTGGCGATCTTGGGTAGATATTCCTGCTTTTGCTCCTCAGTTCCAGTATCAATGATGGGTAAACCTCCTAAAACCACCGTGGAGAAGTAAGGACCGGGCAGACAGGCCTTCCCCATCTCCTCCAGCAGCACCGCCAGGTCAAGAAAGCTCATACCACTACCACCATACTTGTCTGGTAATACTAACCCCACCCAACCTAGCTCCGTCATCTCTTTCCATAAATCCGGTGAGTAGCCTAGCTCACTCTCTTCCATCTCTTTGACTACCGCTTTGGGCAACTTATCGGTCAGAAAATCACGAGCCATTTTTTTTACCATTTCTTGTTCTTCAGAGAGAGCCAAATCCATTCTTATGCCTCCTACTAGTCTTGTGGTTCATTCCTTGTCATTTTGGGGAAACGAATATCATTACTGGGTATTACTGAGTGGGTAGCCCCAGCCTTCTCAAAGCCACAATATTCTTTAAGATTTCTGAGGTGCCAGCCTGGAGACTGTAGCCCTTGGAAGACAGATACGATTCATGAGCCATACCCAGCATAGGTACCCACTTGGATTCAGGAGAAAGTTGTCCGTAAAGCCCAATAATCTCCATCGCCACGTTGGCCAAATGCTGTTCAAAGGTAGTGCCGTATACCTTGGACATCGACGACTCCCAATTCGGGGCACGACCTTCATCCATAACCATAGCAATCCGGTACATGTGTAATCGTCCCACTTCAAACTCAATCTTGAGCTGTGCCAGTTTTGACCGAATCAGCGGGTCTTCGGATAACGGCTTGCCATTTCGTTTGGTCTCTTTAGTATATTTTATGAGAGCCTCAAAAAGAGGATAATTTCCCATCAACCGCTCCATCCCGCTTCTCTCGTAATCAAGCTGGTGCAGAATCTGGTAAAAACCACGGTTTTTCTCTCCTATCAGGCATTTCTTAGGAATATGTACGCCATCAAGAAATACTTCATTAAAGTGTACTCTGCCGGTAATATCTATTATCGGGTTAACCGTAACACCAGGCAAACTAGCCTCAAAAAGAAATTCACTAATACCTTTATGTTTAGGAGCATCAGGATCTGTTCGAGCTACCAGGTATATCCAGTTCATTTGGTTAGCACCACTGGTCCATACCTTTTGCCCATCAATGATATAGCCATCGCCATCTTCAACAGCACGGGTCTTCAAAGAAGCTAAGTCAGAGCCAGCTTCCGGTTCACTCATTCCCAAACCGACACGGGCTTCACCCCGCAATATCATGGGAAGGAACTCTTTCTTCTGCTCATCAGTGCCATAAATAATAATGGAACCACCTATCTGGCGGTCAGCAAACCAGTGACAACCTGCCGGCGCTCCATAGCGCAGCATCTCTTCAGTAAGGATGAGACGGTCAACATAGGAACGTCCTTGTCCACCATATTCTTTAGGCCAGGTTAAACCAATCCAGCCTTTTTGAGCAACTCGCTTGGTAAACTCTGGGTCGAAGCCCATTATCCAGGCATCACAACTTGGCTGCCACAGACCTTGTCTCAATTCTTCTTCCAAGAAGTCCTGGAGCTCTCTCCTGAACCTCTGTTGCTCTTCGCTGTATTTAAAATCCATGTTTATGCCTCCTCCTTCAATCGGCTAGTAAAAAATCATAGTAAAGAGATGATTGGAACTAGTCAGCCCATATTGCCAGGCATGTCACCGTGCGGGTAATACCGCCGATAGGGTGAATTTTCCCGGTAACTAGATCACCAATGTCATTCAGGCTCTCAGCTTCTATAATGGCAATAATATCATAGGGTCCGGTCACCGGATCAACTGATTTCACCCCTCCCAATTGCCCGATTTTAGACACCACTTCTCTAGTCTTGCCCACTTCCGTTTCAATTAGAATAAAAGCCTTGGCTGCCATTAGGTTCACCTCCTTTTCACCGGACTATTCGTCTTTGATGATACGTCCAACTCGTTATAGGAATTATTTCTGGAACGTTAGATACAGTGTCTCCTTCGGATTCGATCCTGAAACAACCCCACATGAGAACAGACCACAATATCTGACAGTTTTAGTATAAACACAAGGTTAACCACTGTCAAGAGACTTTAACTTTACACAATGCTGAGTACTAATAAGGCTTTAGGAAACTTCAAAAGAGAAGTTATTCCTCACACTTTCTACATCAACTCTTGTTCGCTAGCTTCAACTGCCCGCTGCAATTCAGCACTAAGCTCCGGTGGCAAGCCTTCGATATCTACCTTAAGAAAACCTCTAACAATCGTAGCTGTCGCCTCGCTCCGGGTTAACCCCCGTGCCATCAGATACTCCACCTCCTCCTCGGCTATCTTACCCACCGCTGCCTCATGGGAAAGGTCAATACCCGCCAGATTACCTTTAAGCTCAGGGATAGCATGAATCATACCCTCTCCCTGCAAAATCAAGCCATTACATTCCATATGTCCTTTCACATCAGGAGCGCTACCCTCTATATAACCACGAGTAATAATATTACCCCCGGTGGTGATTGCCCGAGATATTATTTCAGTCTTAGACCCCTCAGCATCGAGAAATACCTTGGAACCAGCATCCATTGTCGAACCAGGAGGCGCAACGAGCATACTGTTAAATCTAACAGTAGCATTCTTACCAATACACCTTGCCACCGGATATGTTTGCAACGATTTAACTGGCTTCATAATTACATAATTATTAATGAATACCCCATCCTCTTCAACAATAATTCCACTACGGGGACGCACCGCTATATCCGGTGTCCAGCTATGTATCATGGTAAAAGTAATCTTTGCCCCCTTTTTAACATAGAATTCAGAGGTCCCCAGGTGTAATCCCGGCTCGTTAGTAGAGGAGGCACATCCGGTAATAATGTGTAGCTCAGAATTCTCTTCAGCAATGACGATATTATGTACACTCTGGGCTAGCTTGTTCTTAGCCAAATACAGGCAGGCTTGAACAGGATAGACAGTCTTGGTACCGGGTAAAGCTCTAATAAAATAACCATCACCCTGATTAAGCTCAACATGAGCCGTATATTTATCGTTATCTACAACCACTGCTTTCCACCAGTAATCTGCCAGCCAGTCATACTTTTCCAGAGCCTGGCTGGTGCTCATTACCTCTACGCCTTCCTGTAAGGCCATACTGTGAATTACGGAATGGTCCATCTGGATAAAGGTTCCTGAACGTTGGTGAGTATCATCCAGTGTAACCCCTACCTGCATCATGTGTTCTTTGGTCTGCGGTAGTAGCTGTGAGGGATCACTTTGATACGGCAGTTTTTCAGTAGAATTAACATAGGTATCTAAATCAATGTCTTCGCCGAAGGGCGCCGGTTTGGTAACTGCTTTTTTAGCTTTTTCTTTATAACTCTGAGAGGACTTCAGTTCACGCATTTTGTACACCCCTCAAAAGACATTGAGCACACTCCTCATAGCCCTTCTCTTTAATGGTCGCCAGGATCTCATGAGGGTCTGATCCACAACCTATCCTACCGTCAATCATTACATATCCGGTGCGGGCATTAACGTAGTTGAGAATATTCCCGGTGTGAGTAATGATAAGCCCCATACATTTTCTGAATCTTATCGGGCAGCCCTTTTCCAACAGCTCACTGATAAGCTTACCAATCAAGGCAATATTCTCCAGATCAACCCCGGACTCCGGCTCATCCAGTAAGACAAGCTGTGGTTTTTGAGCCATTAGCTGCATCAACTCGGAGCGTTTTAATTCTCCACCAGAGAAACCATAATTTACCTCTCGCTCCAGAAAATCAACCAGGTCAGCCCGCTCCGCAAGCCGGTTAACCGTCTCTTCATCCTTTTCCTCGAGACAAGCGGTAACCATATCGCGTGTCTTCACTCCCCGCACCACCGGAGGTCTCTGAAAAGACATACCAATACCAAGACGGGCGCGCTCATCCAGAGTTAATCCGGTTATATCCCTGTCATTGAAAATGATATTGCCTTTAGTTACCTTGTATCTTGGGAAACCCATTATCGCCATAAGTAGGGTGGTTTTCCCACTGCCATTGGGTCCAAACAAGGCATGCGTTTCGCCGGTACTTATGGTCAAATTTATATCGTGCAGGATTTCCCTACCATCTACTTCTACAGTTAGGCCCTTGATATCCAGCAATTTATGTGCCTCCGTTTATACTTAATCGCTACTCAAAGAACAGCACAAACTTTATAGCTGCTGTAAGCCATTAAGAAGGTTAGAACATAAGGTATCAGGAATAGCCGGCGCTACCCTATTAAGTAAACTAGTATGCAACGGGGTGATAGAGATATTTCCCTGCTCCACTGCCCATACATCAGTCTGGTTATCGGCTACTTTATCTATTTGCTGACGTACCAGCCAATAGTATTGGCGTCTCCCGTCATTCCCCTCTTCAACAGTGTTAATGTGACTTTGACTGGCTAACTGAGTAATCTGTACCCCTCTTATTTTAGCCAGGGGTAAATCCGGTAAATTTACATTAAGCAGAATATTCGAAGACAACTCACCGGAGTCAATCTTCTTAACTAGCAACGTGGCTAGCTTAGCTGCACTATCCAGGTAGGGACTATCTACCGCCGCTCTTGATATGGCTAAGGCAGGGAAACCACGCAGGTACCCCTGCAAGGCAGCGCTTACCGTTCCCGATATAAGGACATCATCACCAAGATTCAGCCCATAATTGATACCGGAAACAATCAGGTCTACTTTACCCTTAATCAGTTTTTCTAAAGCCAGGATAACACAATCAGACGGTGTGCCCTCTACTGAGTAGCTCTCTACCTCCGGGAACATCATTGACACTTCTTGCACTCTTAATGGTTGGCTCAAGGTAACAGCCGTACCTACAGCGCTCTGCTCTCTAATTGGAGCCACCACTATTACCTGAGCAACACTCTTTAGCTCTTTGACCAGTGCCCATAGCCCTTCTGCAAATATGCCGTCATCATTGGTGACCAGTATCCTCATGTATACAACCTCTCTTACACCCACATTTTACCATGGTGGGAATGGTGGCAACAAATAGACAGCACCTCACTAGTAGAGATAATCCGTTGACCCCACCTCCCTTAATTAGGAGAAGGGGCAGGAGAATAGGTTGCTGAACAATCTTACCAGCATAGATTTGCTGAATACGTAGCTTTTTGCTACTATCTAACTGAGTATGAAAAGCTTTACAGAAGAGGTAGTAGCCACCCCTGGTGGTGAGCACATTTTGTCCTGTATTCAATGCGGTATTTGCACAGGCTCCTGCCCTATGGCTAGCCAAATGGAGTACCCTCCACGAAAGATTATTGCCATGATAAGGGCCGGGATGCGAGACGAGGTTCTTTCCAGTAATTCTATGTGGTTTTGCCTCTCTTGCCACTTGTGTGGCTGCCGATGTCCTCAAAAAGTCAAACCGACTGAGCTGGCCCACGCTTTAGAGAGCCTGGCAACTCAGTATGGTTACCGGATTAAAAGAACTCGTACCCCGGCGATGTACCACAGCTTTGTTGACTCTATTAAGGATAACGGACGAGTTCACGAGTTTGGCATGATGTTTAGATTCTATTTACGGACTAACCCGCTGGCGGCGCTTAAGATGCTACCGATAGGTTTGAAACTATTACTACACGGGCGTATGCCACTAACACTCAAGAAGGTTAAAGGTAAAGAGGATTTATCCCGGATTATACAGAAATTTAGAGAGAGCAGGGGTACCTAATGAAACAGTACACCTATTATCCCGGTTGCTCGGCTCATGCTACAGCAATAGGTCTCGGTCTCTCGGTTGAAGCTGTAGCTAAACCCCTGGATATGGAGCTAATTGAGCTAGAGGACTGGACCTGCTGTGGCTCGACGCCATATGGCTCATTAGATGAACTAGAGTCTATCGTTGTTGCCGCCCGCAATCTAGCGCTGGCTGAGAAAACCGGGCTTGACCTGGTAACACCCTGTAGTTCATGTTACGTAACCTTAAATAGAGCGGATATACAACTAGAAGACCACCCACATCTTTTAGCACAGGTAAATGAGGCTCTAGCTGTTTCCAATCTGGAGTACCACCGTAATCTACGGATAAGGCACCTGGTAGATGTCTTAGTAAATGATATTACCCCTGAGGTTATAGCCACCAAGGTTAAACGATCACTTCATGGGCTCAAAGTAGCCCCCTACTATGGATGCCAACTGGTTCGTCCTCATTTTGGCACTGATGACACGGAGTTTCCACAATCTCTTGACCGCCTGGTGGAATGCTTGGGGACTGAGGCAGTTTACTTCCCGCTAAAGGCTCGTTGCTGTGGGGGGGCATTGATTATCTCCGAGGAGGATTTGGCACTAGGCTTAATTCGCAAATTGCTTGACAACGCCTTAGAAAATGGTGCTCAGTGTATAACTACCCCCTGTCCGTTATGTCAAACTAATCTGGACGCCTATCAGAGCCGAGTGAACAGTAAGTTCAAGACCCATTATAACCTGCCCGTTTTGTTTATTACACAACTAATAGGCCTGGCCCTGGACATCGACCCCGTAGCCCTCGGATTAAAGACGAACATTGTTTCACCTGGTGCGATGCTGAATTACATAGATAACCATACCCCCTCATACCACAGCTCACTAAAATTGAATTAGAACCAACGAGGACACGAGCTTGCTAAACAATGTAAACAGTAGTAGAATGAGCATAGAATATATGAATATAACTGTAGCGTAAGGAGAGAGGTCATGGAGAGTAACACATGGAAGGTTAAAGCTGGACTGGCACAAATGCTGAAAGGCGGAGTGATTATGGATGTAGTTACTCCCGAACACGCCAAGATTGCTCAAGAAGCCGGTGCTTGCGCCGTGATGGCACTAGAGAGGGTGCCATCTGATATTCGTGCTGCCGGTGGTGTTGCCCGCATGGCCGACCCAACAATCATCGAGGCCATTATGAAGACTGTTTCTATACCAGTGATGGCAAAGTGCCGTATCGGTCACTTCGTGGAAGCTCAGGCACTGGAGGCCATGGGTGTAGACTACATAGATGAGTCTGAGGTACTTACTCCCGCAGATGAAGCCCACCAGATCTGGAAGCATGACTTCAAGGTTCCCTTTGTCTGTGGTTGTCGTAACCTAGGGGAGGCATTGCGCCGCCTCGGTGAAGGGGCAGCTATGATTAGAACTAAGGGTGAAGCCGGTACTGGTAATATTGTCGAAGCTGTCAGGCATATGCGGGCGGTAATGGACAGCATCCGCAAACTGGTAAATATGCCAGTGGAAGAATTGATGGCCCAGGCTAAGGAAATGGGGGCTCCTTTTGAGCTGGTAAAGGAAATACATGAAACAGGAAAATTGCCAGTGGTTAATTTTGCTGCCGGTGGAGTGGCTACCCCAGCCGATGCTGCCCTAATGATGCAACTAGGTGCTGACGGCGTCTTCGTAGGTTCCGGTATCTTTAAATCCACCAATCCAGAGGCTATGGCTAAGGCCATTGTCAAGGCGACTACCCACTATAGAGACCCACAAATCATTGTTGAGGTCTCCAAGAACCTGGGAGAAGCCATGCCCGGGCTGGATATAAAGCAAATTCCCACCGAAGAATTATTGGCATCTAGAGGGCTATAATCAATAAAAAGGGAAGTTAAAATGGCGAGCAAAACAAAGCGGTTTATAGTGCCCGCACAGCTTATAGAGGAGCTCCCATACCATGATATGGCCAGGGCAAGGGAAGGATTTGGGCCTGCATACGATTACATGAGTAAATCCCTGGTACCAGAGGCGGATATCAACGTCAGTATAGACCATATAAAGCAGGTCCCTGCTGATTTTAAACCTCACATCGAACCCCATGCACATCCGGTGAGTGAGGTTTACCTAGTAATTGGTGACCTTACTGTTGAGGTTACTCTCGAAGATGAAAGATATGAGGTTATTGGGCCAGCAGGAGTATTCATTCCAGCCGGTATGATACACACTATGCGTCCACTGAGAGGAAACGGTTATTTTGCAGCAGTACTGGGTGGAGGAAAGTATGAGTAGCTCATTGTCCTTTAATCTGCTGACACCTAGAGGATGGTAGTATGAGAATAGGTGTCCTTGCGGCGCAAGGAGCCTTTGCCGAGCACATAGCTACGCTACATAAACTACAGGTAGAAGCAATGCCCGTCCGCCTGCCCCTAGAGCTTAGTGGCTTGGACGGGCTAATCATTCCTGGGGGAGAAAGCACCTCCATCAGCCACTTGATGCTGGCCTATAACCTGATGAGCGAGATAAGAAATCTAGCTAAAAATGGCTTACCCATCTTCGGCACCTGTGCCGGCATGATACTTCTAGCTAACAGAATCTCAGATTCAGACGGATTAGAACCCATAGGAGTTATGGACTTAACCATTAGACGTAACGCCTTTGGACGGCAAGTGGACAGCTTTGAGACCGAGCTTAAAATACCAGTCCTAGGGGAAAAACCCTTTCCTGGTGTGTTCATTCGCGCCCCACTAATCGAGCAAGCCGGCAGTAAAGTAGAAATAATAGCCAGTCTCGCTGATGGTACCAGCGTTGCTGCCAGACAAGATAAGCTACTGGCTGCCGCCTTCCATCCCGAACTGACTGATGACTTGAGATTTCACCAGTATTTTTTAGATATTATCGCCGGTAATTAACAAGTTGGTCTATAGGAGGGGATGTTTGCCCAAGGTAACTACCGATGACCTGGATGCTCTGCTTGATATTCTGCCACCTCATATTCGCCAGCCATTATGCCAACAAAATGACTTGAGAGTGCTACTAGAGGTAGTCCTGGATCTAGGGCGTTCTCCTGAAGCCCGCTTCCCACAGCGTGAGGTAATTCTTAACCCCCAAGAGGTCAGCGAATCAGATATCGAGTATGTGGCATCACGAATCAGCACCTTCGGAGATGATAACCGGGCTGGTATTGAGCGTACGCTGCACCGTATCTCAGCTATTCTTAACCGCAAGGGGCGTATTGTCGGGCTTACCTGTCGTGTGGGACGGGCTATCTTTGGCACCATAAAGGTTATTGAAGACCTCATCCAGTCAGGTAAAAGCGTTCTGCTGCTGGGCCGCCCCGGGGTAGGTAAAACAACCATGCTCCGCGAAGTTGCCCGAGTGCTGGCTGATGATTTCAATAAACGGGTTATTATTGTCGATACATCAAATGAAATAGCCGGTGATGGTGACATTCCCCACCCGGCTATTGGTCATGCCCGGCGCATGCAGGTAACCACTCCCACCAGACAACATGCGGTGATGATTGAAGCCGTAGAAAACCACATGCCCGAGGTAATTGTAATCGATGAAATTGGCACCGAACTGGAGGCACAAGCAGCCAGAACTATTGCTGAACGAGGAGTTCAACTCGTCGGTACTGCCCATGGCAATACCCTGGAAAACCTGATGATGAACCCCACCCTGGCCGACCTTATTGGCGGTATCCAAACAGTAACCCTGGGCGATGAAGAGGCAAAGCGGCGGGGCACTCAAAAGTCAATACTGGAACGTATGTCACCACCCACCTTTAATATTCTGGTCGAAATCCAGGATTGGGATAAGGTAGTCATCCATTCTGATGTCAGCGAAGCAGTTGATGCCATTCTGCGCGGTCAACCTCTGGTTACCGAGATTCGCTGGCTGGATGAAGCAGGAGAGGTCAGAGTAGAAAAGGAGACGCCAACCACCACACTTAACAAAACTACCAAACCTAAACAACCAGCCAAAGAAGATAAGTCCCCCAGGCTTTACCTCTTCGGGGTAAACCGGGCACGACTGGAACAATTAGTAAAAGAGCAAGCACTGGACCTGGAGATAGTTAACCAGATTGAAGATGCCAACCTGCTGGTAACTTCTAAAAACTACTATCGACGGAAGCCGCAAAAGATAAGAGACGCCGAGGCTGCCAGCCTGCCCATCTATGTTCTCAAAAGTAACACTCCACCACAAATCAGGCAGCTGCTGAATACTGTTTACCCCGTAAAAAACACCGATAAAGCAGAGCGATTTCAACTTGCACTGGCTGAGGCACAGGAAGCGGCTAGTAAAGTAAAGAATGGCGAGGAGACCGTAGAGCTTAACCCGCAGAGCCGCTATATTCGGCGTTTGCAACACCTGGTTGCCGAGCGAAGCAACCTCGCCTCACAAAGTACCGGCAAAGACCCCAATAGACGGGTGAGGATCTATAATAAAGAGAGCAAAGTATAGATTTATGTCTTTATTTATTACCTTTGAAGGGGGAGAGGGAAGCGGCAAGAGTAACCAGGCGAGAGCACTCTACCGCAGGCTATCAAAGTTAGCTATTCCAGCACTGCTGATTCGCGAACCAGGCAGTACACCACTCGGAGATAAGCTTGGGCGCTGGCTAAAGTGGACTGATGATAAAGGTATTACGCCACTGACCGAACTGTTGCTGTTTAACGCTTCTCGTTCACAACTGGTAACCGAGGTAATCCGTCCCAATCTGGAAAACGGCATAGTAGTTATCTGTGACCGCTACGCTGACTCCACTACTGTCTATCAAGGCTATGGACGAGAGCTAGACATGAAGATAGTGAAGACTATTAACAATGCAGCTACTCAGGGACTAGAACCTGACCTGACAATTTTGCTGGATATACCGGTAGAGGCAGGGCTAACACGCAAAAAAGATAACAAACTTGATCGCTTTGAACAAGAAAATATAACCTTTCATCAGAGGGTAAGACAGGGTTATCTCAGCCTGGCAACTTACAACCCGCAGCGCTGGCTGATAGTAGATGCTACCCAATCTAAGGCAAAAGTAGCACAAATTATCTGGTTAAAAGTAAGACAACTGATTCCCAAACAAGGGTAGTTTTTAGCATTATAAATGTTGCCAAACCATTGTTTTTATTCCGGCTCCGACAGTGAGAGTAAATAATTGATAAATACTCATCAGCTCCCGTCTTTTACGGAAGAAAGAAAGTCTGAAACACAGGGCTACCGCCTTATAGCCGGTATTGACGAAGTTGGGCGGGGGGCGTTGGCCGGCCCGGTAGCCGCGGCTGCTGTCATCCTACCCAGTAATATAGATACTCCCTGGCTAAACCAGGTAAAAGACAGCAAACAGCTAACTCCTGCCAAACGGGAATATTTGTCTCATCGAATACGTGAAGCAGCTATCTCGGTAGGCATTGGTATGGCTCCCCATAAGATAATAGATAGTCATGGCATAATTAAAGCCACCCGCCTGGCTATGGAACTAGCTATTGCCCAGCTTTCGCCACCACCTGATTTTCTGCTCATTGACTACATGTTTCTACCCGATGTTCCATTACCCCAAAAGGGCATAAAATACGGTGATAGTCTATGTATATCTATTGCCTGTGCTTCTATTATTGCCAAGGTAGCCCGAGACCAGTTGATGGTAGATCTTGACCGGACCTATCCCGGCTACGGATTGGCGCGACACAAAGGGTACGGCACCAGAGAACACCTCTCTTGCCTGCGCCGACTGGGGCCATCATCCATTCATCGCCAGTCCTTCAAACCAATAAGAGCTGTAAGCAACCAAGAGAAATGAAACGTAGAGATATTGGCATCCTGGGGGAAAAAATGGCCAGAGCCTTTCTGGAAAAGAAAGGCTATCATATCATTGAGACCAACTACCGCTGCTCCGAAGGTGAAATTGATATTATCGGAAAATATGATGACTCTCTGGTTTTCGTAGAGGTACGAACCAAGACCAGCCTGGAATACGGTAGCCCTGAAGAATCAATAACAGCAACCAAGAAAAAGAGGCTAATAAACATTGCTGAATATTACCAGCAAACCCATACTAACCTGCTCTCACAATGGCGTATCGATGTTGTCGCCATAGAACTAACCCAACATGGAGAGCTGTCAAGAATCGAGCTTATCGAGAATGCAGTGACTGACAACCGATGACCTTTTTTACTAGCCAGTCGGGCTATGTTAGAATTAACCATGTAATTAGTGGAAAGGTGTCCAAATATGGCTTCAGCAGAATCACGTTCAATGCTACGTATTATTGATGCCAATTTAAACCGTTTAAGCGAAGGGCTCCGAGTTTTAGAAGACTTAGCGCGTTTACAGCTTAACGATCCTACTTTGACCCGGCAGTTAAAAACCATGCGCCACAACCTATTAAGAAGTGACCATGCCTTTCATCAGCAACTCCTTGAAGCACGAAATGCCGCCGGTGATATCGGCATGGATATTGAAGTGCCTGAGGAAGAAAAGCAGCACGACCTGCCAACAATGCTAGTTGCCAATGCTAAAAGAGCCCAGCAGTCAATCAGAGTGCTGGAAGAACTGGCTAAAACACCGGATACCATACCTGGATTAGACCCGGGAAAGCTTCAACAAGCCAGATTTGATCTCTACACCATAGAGAAAAAATTGCTATCTAAGCTGCTGCGGCAGGATAAAGCTAAACACATTACCGGCCTCTATGTTATTCTCGACAGCCGAGCCCTGAAAGGACGCACCTATCTTGAAGCAGCTCACCAGGTAATCAATGGCGGCGCTAGAATAATCCAGCTACGTGATAAGTTCCTCAGTAAAAGAGAGCTACTACCAATAGCCCTGGAACTAAAGAGCCTTTGTGCCGAGAAAAATGTGCTCTTCATCATGAACGACTACCTGGACATAGCCCTGGCGGCTGATGCCGATGGACTGCACCTGGGGCAGAATGATCTACCCATCAAAGTAGCTCGCCAGCTATTACCAATAGATAAAGTTCTGGGCGGGTCAGTAACTACTGTGGAACAAGCTGCTACCATCGAAGCTGAAGGAGCTGATTATATTGCCGTAGGTGCTATGTATCCAACCAAGTACAAGGAAACTGCCACGGTAGTTGGTATAGAAAGGCTACGCCAGATCAGGGAAGCAACAACCTTACCACTGGTTGCCATTGGCGGCATTAGCAAGGAAAACGCAGCCCAGGTTATTACTGCCGGAGCCAACTCAATAGCTATGATCAGCGCCATATTAGAAGCTGATTCCCCGGAAAAAGCAGCCCAACAAATAGAAAGTAGTTTTGAGGTATAAGCATGAATAGAATCACCGATAATCTAGCGTTAATTAGTGACCAGATACGAGCAAGCTTCTCTGCCAAAGATAGTGCCAGAGAAAAGGTATTGCCCTTGTCCCGTGAAACAATCCGCTACTGTAGCCAGTCTATAAGAGCTATCCACCGACAGGAGTTTGATCAGGCTAAAGAACTGCTCGAGACAGCCCGTAATCTCCTTAACAAAGTGGCACAAACTATTAATGAATGTAGCGACCTCGCCTACACCGGCTTCACTCGAGATGCCCAGAAAGAATTTGCCGAAGGCAGTATCACTTTAGCCCTGGTGACGGGAAAACCCCTCCCCGGTCCTGATGAACTGGGTGTTGAAGCTGCCGCTTACCTGAACGGAATGGGAGAAGCAGTAGGCGAATTGCGACGCTACCTTCTAGACAGTATAAGAAGAGGGGACCTCTCCAGAGGGGATGAGCTACTGGAAGCCATGGATGATATTTACAGTGTCCTCGTAACCATGGACTTCCCTGATGCCATAACTAATGGTCTGCGTCGTACCACTGATATGGTTCGTGGTGTCCTGGAAAAGACACGTAGCGACCTGACATTAGTCATCAGACAAAAAGACCTGGAAAACCGACTGTGTGAATTTGAAAAAAAATTCTAGCTGATTGGTCTTGACCTTTACTATCAAATGTATTAAAATATGTAACTTGGTGGATACATTAGATTTGTTGAGCTACAGAAAACAACGAGGTTGGTTTTGCAACCTCTTTTTTATATAAGACCCAGAAGTTCATGGCCAACCAACCTCTTGGGGCATTAGTACATGATTACCGGTCATCACCATATTTTCATGTCTATACCCAAGCAAGAGAAAAGGGAAAGGAGGTAATATGCCAGGAATTTTTTGGACGGTTCTGATAGGGGGTGGCGTCGGCATTATTTTTGCCCTGCTCATGGTACGGTATATCCTGCGTAGTGATCAGGGAACAGCAGACATGCGCGATGTCAATGCCATGATATCTGAGGGAGCTTGGGCTTTCCTCAAACGCCAGTATTCTACCATAGGGATAACTGCTCTTTTTGTGGCAATAGTAATTGGCGTTCTTATCGGCGCACTGAGCAGTGAAAAAGAACTGGAAACGCTAGGATTGACAGCCTTTGGCCTAGGGTGGAGGACTGCGGTTGCATTTCTGGCAGGAGCTCTTTGCTCCTGTATTTCCGGAATTGTGGGCCTGTGGATCTCGGTTAAATCAAATGTCCGCTGTGCCGCTGCTTCTCACCACGGCTTAAATAAAGCCATAAAAGTGGCACTGCGTGGCGGAGCTGTCTCCGGTTTCCTCGTAGTGGCTCTAAGTCTACTAGGCGTAACAGCAATGTTCTTCGCCTTCGGAGGAGGGACACACCCCGAAATTGCGCCTCATCTCATCGTTGGTTTTGGCTTTGGAGCCAGTATGGTCGCTCTCTTTGCACAGCTCGGCGGTGGTATTTACACCAAGGCTGCTGATATGGGAGCCGACCTCGCCGGCAAGGTTGAAGCCGGTATTCCTGAGGACGATCCCCGTAATGCGGCCGTAATCGCTGACTTAGTTGGTGATAATGTTGGTGACTGCGCCGGACGTGGAGCCGACCTTTTTGAATCCACCGCAGCGGAGAACATCGGCGCCATGATAATCGGTGTGGCGCTATATGTAGCTTCCATCAAGGCAGGTGTTCCTGCCATCACTGCGGTTGCCTGGGTGCTCTTTCCCCTGGTCATCCGCGGAATCGGCATTCTTACCAGCATAGTCGGCATAATGTGCGTACACACCCGTGATAACAAAGCAAACCCGATGAACGCTCTCAACCGCGGCTATTACGCCGCGATAGCTCTTTCGGCGATAGCGATGTTCTTTGTCTGTAAGTCAATGTTTGCCCCGATGCTTCCTACGGGATGGGTCTGGCTTATGGCAGCCGGCTTTGTTGGTCTGGTATTCAGCATATTAGTAGTCTACGTTACCCAATACTATACCGAAGCCCGATACAAGCCGACTAGAAGCATCGCCGAGGCTTCTAAAACAGGACCGGCCACCACTATTGTTACCGGAATGTCGGTGGGATTTGAAACTGTCCTGCCCACCACCATCATCATCGCGGTAGCCCTCCTCGTTTCTTACTGGTTCGGTACGAAGGCAGGGCTTGACTTACCCTGGTGGGTTAGTGGTGCTTACGGTTCTGCCGTAGCTACCATGGGTATGCTAATGGCTTGCCCCTTTATCCTGGCCGAAGATACCTTCGGGCCGATAACTGATAATGCTAACGGCATTAACGAGTTCACCCATGCCGGAGGCGAGATAAGAAGAATTACCGATCATCTTGATGCCACCGGTAACACCACCAAAGCCCTGACCAAGGGGTACGCCATGATTTCAGCCGGGCTGGCTGGCTTCCTCTTATTCCAGGCTTACTTTGATAGAGTCATGATTTTCCAGGGCACAGAAGGAACCATGTTTAACGTTAACCTCGTTCGCCCTGAGGTCTTTATCGGCGGTGTTCTCGCCATTATGATGGTCTTCCTGTTTAGCTCCTGGTCACTTAAATCAGTCGGTGAAGCGGCCAGCAAGATTATTGATGAAGTACGGCGCCAGATAAAGTCTGACCCTGGCATCATGGCAGGAACCTCTAAACCGAATTACGCCAGAGCGGTGGATATTACCACCAAGGCAGCATTAAAAGGAATGATCGCCCCCGGCATGCTGCCCATACTTCTTCCCGTAGCTCTCGGCGTTACTTTCAGGTTCATACCCGGCTATGACGCCCCGATGGCAGTCGGTGCTTTCCTGATGGTAGGCACCATAGCATCTATTCTCATGGCTTCTTTCATGAACAACAGCGGCGGCGCCTGGGATAATGCCAAGAAGTACATAGAAGATGGACAACTCAAAGATGAAGCTGGTAATGTTCTCCCCAAAGGCTCATTCCCACACGCAGCCGGTGTGGTAGGTGACACCGTGGGTGACCCTCTTAAGGATACTGTCGGGCCGTCCTTACACATCGTAGCTAAACTGATAGCCACGGTAGCCTTAGTGCTCTGCCCGTTATGGATTCTTTAGATCATAACTAGATTAAAGAAAAAGGGCTCTCGGTACCGAGAGCCCTTTTTTTATTGCACTAATATAAGGCTAGCCACGAAGAAATGGATTACCCCGACGCTCCATACCAATAGTTGTCTCTGGTCCATGCCCGGGGTAAACCGTAGTCTCATCAGGTAAAACCATCAATTTAGTATGAAGGCTATCAAGTAGTTGTTTATAGCTACCGCCAGGTAGATCAGCTCTACCTACGCTATGGTTAAACAGGGTATCACCGGTGAATACTACCCCCTGCCCGAACAAGCAGATACCACCGGGAGTGTGGCCCGGGGTATGAAGGACTAAGAAACGTAAGTCACCAATGTTTATATCATCCCCATCATTAATTAACCTCTTCGGAGACGAAGCTGCTGGATAAGACATGGAGAAAAAGTTACTCTTATGCTGTCCCTGAAGAGCTCCGGCGTCATCAGGATGAATACAAATTTCAGCACCAGTTGCCTCACTGGCATCCTTCACTGCACCAATATGATCAAAATGACCATGAGTTAATACGATAGTTTTTATGTCAAGCTGCAAATCATCAACCCTTTTCAGAATTTTATCGGCTTCATCACCAGGGTCAATTATCATTCCCTTCCTGGTCATCTCAGAGGCGACAATATAGCAATTGGAGGCAAGTGGCCCCACTACCAGTCTTTCTAGAATCACGATATTCTCTCCTGTCTATTTATTTCATTTACCCCTATTTAATATGCAAATACACTCATAAATAACGACTAAATCTAACCAGAAAAAACATTAAAAAAAGTAGATTTCCAACGCACCTCGCTTCAGAAACCTACTTCTTACTAGACAAATCCTAGCTTCTTCGTTCCCTACTCCTCCCTTTTGGTTATCTACACCAAATAGTCCCTATTAAAAGAGAGCTTTTTAAATAATTCACAAGGAGCTCGGGAACCTTCTACTCGCTCCTCGCCGGTTACTCAACCTCACCCGCTACAACCTACCAGCAAGGAGCCAATCTTGGGAAAGATTCTTCGGCACAGCATAGCTAACTTCATCACACCTTCCCTCCTTCTGCTAAGTCTCGGCAAGGAGACTACTCTCCTTGTAATTATATTTTAGCCAATACCGTGTTAAATGTCAAGTAGAGTCTGGGGAAAAGTCGCTTATTCTTACTCTGTTTTAACCTGTTGACAACCAAGCCTAAAACTGGTAACTTTCATCTGGTAACCATTAGGTTAATAAATAGATGAGTACAATTATTCTTACCGTAATGGTAATCATTCTGCTCACTTTAAGCAGTGGGATAATCGTTTGGTCTGTCTTTTATGTCCGGCGTTTGGCTCAAGGCAAAGAAACTGCCGCCAAAGTCCGAAAGGAAACAAGGCTGCCCTTCCACTGGAGCTATATCGTGCTACTAGTAGGCACCTTTTTCCTAACGATAATTATAGCTGCTTTGTTTTGCCTCAACTGCCTGCTGAGGTAGCCTATCACTTCAAGCCTGATGGCTCACACATAAGTAGTTCAACCGAGAAAGCCTTCTGAAATGGATGCTGACGCTGCAACTCTGCTTGGCCCTACCGACTGAGACATAGCATTGACTTGACATATAAGTAATGCTATCATAAGACTAATTGGGTTTTTCTATAGATTGTTATCTGACATGTCGACGCTAAGTGAACTTCATGAAGAAATTAGACGCTGTAGGCGGTGCGAATTAGCCAAACACCGAACCAAAGCGGTACCCGGCGAAGGCTCAGAAAACGCCGATATTATGTTTATCGGTGAGGCACCGGGCTGGCATGAAGACCAGCAGGGGCGCCCGTTTGTGGGGCCAGCAGGTCAATTCCTAGATCAACTACTGTCCTCCGTTAATTTACAACGAGACCAGGTTTACATTACCAATGTAATCAAATCTCGTCCCCCGGGGAACCGTGACCCACTCCCCAGTGAAATACTTGCCTGCCGCTACTGGCTAAAGCATCAGATAGAGCTTGTTCGTCTTAAGATGATTGTCACCCTAGGACGTTATGCAATGGCCACGTTCTTCCCAGGCAAGAGCATCAGCAAGGTTCATGGTACTGCCCAGAAACAGGATGGTATCATCTATTATGCTATGTATCACCCGGCGGCAGCCCTTCACCAGTACAGCCTACGCCACACTATAGAAGATGATATGCTTAAAATTCCGCCTCTCGTTGCTGAGGCAAAGAACATACCTGAAGTCAAGGAAGAACCAAAGCAGTTAAATATGTTTGAGGCTTAAGATTATGGTCAAACCAAAATTAAAGATAATCCCTCTAGGGGGACTAAGTGAAATCGGCAAGAACATGATGGTCATGGAATATGCCGATGATATTATCATCATTGATGCCGGGCTAATGTTTCCCTCAGAAGAGATGCTGGGCATCGACTTAGTAATTCCTGACTTCAGCTACCTGCTGGAAAGACGGGAGAAAATAAAGGGTATCATTATCACCCACGGGCATGAAGACCATGTCGGCGCATTACCTTACCTATTGCCCCAAATTAATGTACCGCTGTATGCAACCAAGCTTACCCAGGGGCTTATCTCCGTCAAACTAAAAGAACGGAAGGCATTGGCTGGAGCTGAGCTGAAGGTAATATCACCCGGGGAGCAGTTTACCTTGGGCAGTTTTAAAATCGAGTTTTTCCCGGTTTGTCATAGCATACCCGATGCAGTAGGACTAATCATTCATACCCCGGTGGGAACCATAATTCACAGCGGAGATTTTAAGCTTGACTACACGCCAGTTGATGGTAAGCCAACTGACCTATCCCGACTGGCCCAACTAGGTGCCCAAGGAGTCCTGCTTCTCCTTTCCGACTCCACCTATGCCGAACTACCCGGCTATACTCCGTCAGAAAGGGTGGTCGGTGAAACCTTAGACCAGGTTATAGCCAATGCATCGGGCAGAGTGATCGTGGCTACTTTTTCCTCACTGGTCTCCCGCATTCAACAGATAATTGATTCGGCTGCCAAGCATCAGCGCCGTGTCGCTATTGTTGGACGTAATATGACCAATACGACACGCATGGCATTGGAGCTAGGCTACCTCAATGCTCCTAATGGGATACTAGCTCGTCTTGATGAGCTTCACGGTATACCGCATAACAAGATTGTCTTTGCTACCACTGGTAGCCAGGGAGAGCCGACCTCAGCTTTGGTGCGTATGGCTAATCGGGACCACCGCCAGCTTCACATCTTGCGTGGTGATACCGTAGTCATCTCGGCTACCCCTATCCCCGGTAATGAAGCCGTGGTTAACCGAACAATAGATAGCCTGTTCAAACAAGGAGCGCAGGTATTATATGATAAGGTGGCTCCAGTACACGTACACGGGCACGCCAGCCAGGAAGAGCTAAAACTACTGCTGAATTTGGTTAAACCAAAGTTCTTTATGCCTATTCATGGTGAATATCGCCACCTGAGCTTTCACGCCAAGCTGGCCGAATCAGTAGGTATTCCTAAAGATAACACCTTCGTACTCGAGGATGGTGACACCCTTGAGCTTAGTCCACAGACAGCCAGGATAACGGATAAGGTAAGCGCTGGTAATGTGTATGTGGATGGGCTAAGTGTTGGTGACATCGGCAGCGTGGTTCTTCGTAACCGCAGAATGCTATCACGTGACGGTATAGTAGTAGTAATTATTGCTGTTAACAAGCAAACCAGCAAACTAGTAGGGCGCCCTGATATTGTATCGCGGGGCTTTGTTGATAACAAAGGCTCTAAAGAGATGATGGAGAAGAGTCGTGATGCCGTAGCCCGAATCCTGGACCGTGGGGGCGACCGTCCGGCTGATTGGGGCTATATCAGCACTAAGGTAAGAGATACACTAAACAGGTTTTATTACGACCAGACAAGACGCCGCCCAATGATTCTGCCATTTATGGTAAAGGTGTAGCTTATTTTAAGATGGCTAAGAAAAAAGCTAAAACCAAGAATATGCCCAGAGGTATTAGCGGTAAGCCTAGAGTAAAACCTGCAGGAAAGCCGCTTGGGGGTAAGTTATTTCATTTCTTAGTATCACCCTGGTTCTGGCGGTTTATTTTCGTGGTAGCCATCGTAGCTGTTCTATATTGGCAGTGGGATAACCTTGTTGCCTGGGCTACCGGTTTAGCAAAAGGCACTGTCGGGCTGTTTGGCTGGGGACTAACCCTGATAGCTATAGCTATTATAGTTATAGCAGGAGTGATATGGCGGCAGCGGTTATCAGCTTTGGTTCGTCGCTGGAAGCTCTATCAGTGGAATAAATGGTTGGGTGCTATCGCCTTCATCCTGGCTATCTGGGCAATACTAGCCTTCTTCAATCTGGGGGGCAGCTTTGGGCAAGCTATCATTGGTCAGGATATCATTGATTACCCGATTTGGGCTAGTCTATTTCACCTGGTAGGATTACTTCTTATTGGCATCATTCTAATAGCCCCTCGGGCTTGCTACCGCTTTCTCTCCAGTGTCTTTTCCTGGTTGAATAAGCAACTTAGTCTACGACCGGCCCCTAGACCAACAAGAGAGAAACTGGAATCACCTGTTCTGCCGCAGACTTATACCAGACCTACCACTGCTCAGAAAATAACGCCGCCTTCGGTTATAGTCCCCCCCGAAATTCCCCCAAAAGAAGCAGCGGCCACTCCAGCAACTACCTCCATTAAAGCACAACAGGACTTGCGCCAGGTAGCTCAAGAGGTTTGGAAGAAATATGGTGAGTCACCATCCCTGATTACTATCGATGGCTGGCGGCTACCACCGATTGATATTCTTGACACGACTCCTGAGTTTGAATTCGGCCAAGCGGATAATATGCAGCGGGCTAAACTTATTGAGGAGGCTCTAAACAGTTATGGTGTTGAGGCTAAGGTAGTACAGATAAACGCCGGGCCAACGGTTACCCAGTTCGGCGTAGAACCGGGCTGGGACAGGAAAATGAAGGAGGTTAAAGAAAAGGACAGGGACGGGAATGTCACTGTTAATTTAAAGGAGGTCTCCAAGACCAGGGTCAAAGTGGAGAGAATTACCTCGCTGGCTAATGACTTATCCCTTGCCTTAGCAGTGTCCAGTATTCGGTTCGAAGCCCCGGTGCCCGGTAAGTCAGTAGTAGGGATTGAGGTGCCGAACACTACTTCAGAGGCAGTAAGCCTTCGGGGGGTAATAGAAACCAATGCTTTTCAGAAGATTCTTTCCAAATCCAAGCTGTGCTTAGGCCTGGGTAAAGGTGCTGGTGGTGAAGCCATCGCCGGTGATCTGGCCCGGATGCCTCACTTACTCATTGCCGGAGCAACCGGTAGCGGCAAGACAGTATGCCTGAATTCTATTATCTGCTGTCTGCTAATGCATAATACCCCCAGTGAAGCCCAGCTTATCATGGTTGACCCCAAGAGAGTAGAGTTGACCCCGTTTAATAGCATACCTCATCTGGCAACACCGGTTATTGTTGATACCAACAAAGCCTTGAGTACGCTTCGCTGGCTCAATCAGGAAATGGATAAGCGGTATCAAAAAATGGCAACTGCCGGCGCCCGTAATATCGAGGGTTACAATAAAAACAAGACCGGGGAAGAGAAGCTTCCGTACCTGGTATTAGTCATTGATGAGCTGGCCGATTTAATGATGGCCGGTTTTGATGAAGTGGAACATATTCTGTGCCGGCTGGCACAGCTTTCTCGAGCCACCGGTATCCATCTTATTGTGGCTACTCAGCGCCCATCAGTTGATGTTGTCACCGGGCTCATTAAGGCAAACTTTCCTACCCGCATCAGCTTTGCCGTGACCTCCCAGGTGGATTCACGTACCATTCTGGACATGGTTGGCGCGGAGAAGCTATTGGGCAGAGGTGACATGCTATACATGCCTACTGATTCGGCTAAACCAAAGCGCCTCCAGGGATGCTGGGTATCTGACGCTGAGACAGAGAGGCTGGTTTACTTCTGGGGTAGTCAACGAAGAGAAGAAACAGCCCAACTAAAGATTGGGGAGCTGGTGCCATCTGGAACTGCTGTTAGGGAGGGCGGTTTCCCCGAGGACCCGCTCCTGGATGCCGCCAGACAACTGGCACAGGAACATAAGCAAATTTCCACCTCTTTCCTGCAACGGAAATTACATATCGGTTACCCCCGAGCTGCCCGTCTTATGGAGCAGCTTGAGGAGGAAGCCGTTAACGGGGAAGAGGAATAAACAGCTGCTATTCCTTAGCCCGTCGGCTCTACTTCTTCTCTTTTAGGTACCAGCCTAGCGCCATGCTCATAAAAAAGGGTATACCGGCTACCATGAAGAAAATTGCCAGCAGGAGCCAGACTACCGCCCCCAGGCCGATTTCAGCACCAGTGGCAGCAGCAATGACGCCTATAATGGCAAATATAGCCCCCAGATACCAACACGCGTGTCCCCAAAGCCCCCCTACACGTACATTGGCCATGTCTTCACGCTTCTCCCAACGATACGGCATGTTTTACCTCCTTGCCTTTTAAGTTGACTATACAAAATTAATATCGATTAGGTGCTATTACTTTTTAGCTTCTTTGATATCTACGTACACACCCACTGCCCAGCCAAGGTAGCAAGGTATGCTAGCCACAAACATAGCAATTGCCAGCAGGAACCAGGATGCTGACTCCAAGCCAAGAGTACCGTTTGCGGCATCGGCAGCGATTCCTAATATAGCGAATATAATACCAAGAACCCAGCACACGCCACCCCACATCGCCCATGCACCAGCCATACGCAGCGCCCTCTTTCCATCCCACCAACGTTTTTCCATTGATAGCACCTCCTTTCCTTTTAATTTTACTTCTTTTTACTCTCTCTCTTGCCATTTGTCAATAGAGTAGCACTTCAATCACTTCAAAATAGCATCCAACATATACCTTCACCGTGTTTTCGCCACGCTTGGGTATTTATACAAACTCGCCGGAGCTAATCCTCTTACGCTTCTACCAGTTTTTTCAGGTTGGCCAGTATTTTTTCTAGATTCTTGGCTATCATACTGCCAGCAAACAGCTCGCCGATAATCTTACCTATAATTCCCCAGGGCATTTCGACGTCCTCTGCTAGCGTAAAAAGGCTTCCCGATGGAGTAGCCTCAATACTCCATATCTGGTCATCCTTTTTTAAAGACCCCGAGGTCAGGCCGAAGACAAGCCTCTCATTCTCCACCCATTCCGTCACTACATAGTTGAGCTTCATAAGTCGGCCACCTGATTTTTCCTCGTAGTAAAAGCTCGTGCCCGCGCCGCTACGCTGTTCACTGGTGTACTCGAATTTCTGGAGAAGAGAGAACCACTTCATGATTTTCTCAGGCTCAATCAGGAAAGGCCAGATTCTATCCGGCAACGCTGCGATTTCAATAGACCTCCGTATCCTCATCTAACTGCCTCCTCTGTTAATGCTGCGCTAGACTTCAACCCTTTATTGAGAAATAGCGGGGTACTCTTTTCATATAGTCCGTATACTCTCGCCCAAATTTCTCCTCGTTTACTTTCTCTTCCATCAAGACATAAAAATGACTGAAGATAATATCCAAAATAAAATATACCCACAAAATGATGTAGAAAAGCGACGCTGTATTCCAGCCCATGATAATTATGCCAAGGTTGGTGATAATACCAGCCAGAACATGGGAATGCCGGCTAACCCCGTAAATACCCCAGTCTACAACAGTTTGCTTTTTCTCGGGATACTCTCTCATAGCGACATAGCCCAGAGCAAAAATTACCTGCCCCAAAACAGTGCTACAAAGCCCGATCCAGAAAGCCAGATTAATACTAAACTGGACAAACCACAGCAATACGATAAATGCAATGAGGCTTATCATGCTGCCCAACATCCAGGATTTACCCCCCTGCGGGCTACCCATCCTCTTTGCTTTCAAAATTTTGTAGAGCAGCCAACTGATTAGAAAAGTTAAAATAGGCATATAAAAAAGCCTGAGATACCAAGCTGTTTCCATATCATTTTCCCCTCTCGCTTTATTGCTACTTCTTCTACTACATCTTTTGCTATTTGTCAATACGTTGACGCTTCAGCCGTTTGAGGATAGCATCCATATATATTTTCGCCAGATTTTTGCCGTGCTTGGGTATACGCTCCCGTTTTTTCTCGAGCTTCCTCTCACGGCGCTCTTGTCTAGTCTCTGTATCCATCGGTTTATTATTCACTAACTCGATCAACCGTTATTATTGATGACTGATTATAGCAGACTTGGTTAGTATAGAAAAGAGATTAATTTAAACTTTGTGAGGAAAAGTTGTTATAATAGATAAGCGCCATATTATAAACAGGTCAACAATAGACAGACAGATAAGGATAAGCAAGATGACACAGATTCTTTTGGTAAGACACGGGGAAACAAAATGGAATGTTAAAGAGGTATTTAGAGGGCAAATTGATATCGAACTGAATGAAACCGGTATGAAACAGGCAGAGCTCCTGGCTGAATACCTGAGCAACCTCAAGATAGATGCCATCTACTCCAGCGCTTTAAAGCGGGCCTTAGCCACTGCCGAAAAGATCGCCAGCTTTCACAAACTCAACGTGGTGACTGCTCCCGGCCTGATGGATCTAGATTTTGGGGAATGGCAGGGTTTACCCCACCAAGAAGTAAGAAATAGATACAAGGAACTTTATACTCAATGGATTAGCCATCCTGAGCGAGTAAAGACACCGGGTGGTGAAAACCTGGATGAGGTCAAAACAAGGGCTATAGGAATGGTAGATCAGGTAATAGCCCAATACGAGGGTAGTGTAGTCTTAGTATCACATCGGGTAGTAAATAAAGTTTTGATATGTGCCTTGCTCGGCTTGGGCAACTCCCATTTCTGGAACATAGAGCAAAGCACCTGCGGGCTTACAATTTTTAACCACAAAAATGGACGTTTCGTACTAACCAGGCATAATGATATTTCTTATTTGAGACCTCTCTCAGGAACTGTGCTCAGTGATTTTTAGGCTGGTTAGGTGGCGGAGGGAGTGGGATTTGAACCCACGACCCCAGTTTCCCAGGGTAACCGCTTAGCAGGCGGCCGCACTAGACCACTATGCGATCCCTCCTTAGTCTGTGACAGCAGTCCTTTCAATAATACATGTTTAACTATATCACAACCGTTTATTTTGCTCAAATCTGTTACCTTTGTCCTTATTGAGGGCTTTTTCCGACTATGCTATGATGACTAACAAGTATGGAGATTAATGTTTTAATTGATGAAGGGCTTGAGGGATATATTGATGTGGCTTGGCTACAGAACTTAACTGAGCAAGCCCTTGTTTTCCAAGGGGTTAGCTCTAACGCAGAGCTTGGGTTGGTTATTACTGGCCAAGAAAGAGTACAGGAGCTGAATCGCGATTACCTGGGAAAAGATAGGCCCACAGATGTGCTAGCCTTCTCTATGCTCCCTGAGCCGTCGCCTCAAGGAATATCGGAGGCAGACCTTCTGCCCTTCGTTGTTCCTCCTGATGATGTGCTTCACCTTGGTGAGGTAATTATTTCCTACCCCCAGGCGGTTATCCAGGCTGAGGAGCGCCAGCACCCGATAAAAAGAGAAGTAGCCATCCTTATAATTCATGGCATACTCCATCTGCTAGGTTACGAGGATGTAAAACCCGCGCTGAAGTGCCTGATGACGGCAAGAGAAGCAGATATCCTGAGCTACATAGAGAAAGAAACTACTCTACCACTATCATAGCCTACGTTATGACCACCTCTTTACCGCATTAAGACCATATATAACCTTGACAGCCACTATATGTTGTGGTATGCTAGTTTTGTTACACAAGATAGAGCGAGGATGTACCATGAATTGTCCGTATTGTGGCTTTCACGATTCCAGGGTTATAGATTCCCGTGAGGTAAATGAAGGCATACGCCGCCGGCGTGAGTGCTTGGACTGTGGCTCACGCTTCACTACCTACGAACGACTGCAACCAGCCAGTCTCTTTGTGATTAAGAAAGACGAGAGGCGTGAGGAGTTTAATCGGGATAAGCTTTTGTCTGGTCTTCGTAAGGCATGTGAAAAACGGCCGTTACCGATTGGCACCGTGGAAAAGCTTGCCGATGATATAGAGGCAAATCTTTATCGGCTAGGTAAGGCAGAAGTATCTACAACTATCATCGGTGATATGGTAATGGAAAGATTAAAGAGCCTTGACCATATTGCCTATATCCGCTTTGCCAGTGTCTACCGGGAGTTTGCTGACATCACGGCACTAAAACAGGAGATAGATACCTTGGTCGGTAGTGAAGTCAGTGCGTCTGTGCCTACCAGCCAGCTGCCTCTGCTTCCCGATGCTAGATTAGGGGAACCAGCCAGAAATCGTAGAAAAAGCCAAAGAACTAAAGTTGGTAAACACTAACACTAAAAACGGGGGTTGGAAATAGGTATAGTGAACGGTGATAAAGTAACGAAGACACTAGGAGGTGGAAAATGATAAGACAGCCTACAGAAGATGACCTTAAAGAGAGAAAGGAAATCTGGCGATGTATTCACTGGTGGATGGACAAGTTCGGGCTTACTACAGAGAAACTTGCTAGTCGAGCGAGGTGCTCGCGGGACCTTATCGAGAGGGGAATAAGTGGCGAGCCTGTACCGATAAGGCATGCTCTACGTAATTTTGTTGAAGCCTTTGGCTTAAGAAGTGCTAGCAGGGCGAAGTTCTATGAAGAGACAGAAGATATTCTAACAGACGAGGAGTACATAGAACTCCTTACAGCACCATTGACAAAGAACCCTCGTCAGGGTAAGCTTGGGGATTAGCTTTCATTAGGAGTATTTAATGGGTACAAACTACTTAGACAGTGGTAACCAGACGGGCCAGGTGTTACCGCAACCTCCTGATTTGGAGCAAGCCACCAACCTTATTATTGAACGAGCTAAACAACTTGTGAACCAGTTGATTGAGGGTAGAGGACACGATAGACCGCCGTTTCTACCACAAGAGTTTTTATCCTTAGTAGGCATCAAGAGAATCATACCAGCCAACCTTGGACAAACAAGCGCTATCCTACTGAGATTCCACGACGGCTACGTGATTAAGGTGAACCAGAACCATAATTTGGCTAGGCAAAACTTTTCCTGCGCTCACGAGATTGGACATACTTTATTTAGTGAGTTACAGTTGGGATCATATGTACAGAGTATTGAGTATCGAACGTTCAATCCACTAGGTGAAGCGAAAGCTCGTGCAAGAGCTAGAGAGCATCTATGCGATGTTGCTGCTACGGAACTTCTCATGCCAGAATTCGTTTTCAGAAAATACTTGTCAGGTTTTGGGGTTTCCGTGCATGCGATTGAGCGGTTGGCTAATATTTTCAAGGGTTCTATTCGTGCTGTTGCTTGGCGGATTGCCGAAGTTAGTGAAGAGCCATGTATTGCCCTTTTCTGGAAACCGTGGCCAAGAAATAGACCCAAAGGTCTTAGGTTAGCTTGGCGTGTGGGTCCGGGGAGAAAATTGAGGAGTAAAGATAAATATATGCCGCTTCATACATACGTGCGCCCTCCGTCTACATTGCATAAAGCCTACCAAGATAGCAACTTTATTAAATCCTCAAGACTTTTTAAGTGTGATAATACTGTTAAGCGTCTACCTATGGAATCGAGGGGTTTTGGTCATGATGAGACAAGGTACGTTGTTTCTCTGGCTTTCCTTGATAGATGAAATGAGTCAATATACTCAGTCTGGAGGGCATTGTGTCAAATAACCGTAATGAAAGAGACAATGGTGGAGGGCCTCTCAATCGCAGCGAAATTCTCAGGACTGTGGTAGCCAATGCTGAGTCAATGGGCTTACGTGATAGAGACAAGATAGAGTGGCTTACTAATCAGGTGATTGATCGGCTGGAACAGCAGGTGATTGAACGCCGGGGACAACAGCAAGCTCTATCTGGAATGGAGCACCTGGTGCCTAAGTTTCGCTATCAGCAGCAACGACAACCGAATAAACCTGAAATCCAGGCTATAGTAAAAGACATCTTGGCAGGAAAAGAACCAACTAAACAAGAGGAGATTGAACCAATGGCAGAGCCAATTATTACAGTTAAGTCAGAGGTGCCTCAGCGTACTACTGGCATCAATCTTACGGAGAATGCCCTTCACGTTTTGCAGAAAAGGTATCTTAAAAGAGATAACCATGGTCAGATTATCGAGTCACCAGCAGAGATGTTTCGTCGGGTGGCCCAGACCATTGCCTCGGCTGAGCTCGTCTATGACAAGAAGATAGACGTTAAGGCAAAAGAAGAAGAATTCTACCAGTTGATGGCAAACCTCGAGTTTTTGCCTAATTCCCCTACTCTGATGAATGCGGGGAGAGATTTAGGGCAACTGTCAGCCTGTTTTGTTCTTCCTATTGATGACTCAATGGGATCTATATTCGATGCTGTAAAATATACAGCACTTATCCACAAGAGTGGCGGTGGGACTGGCTTTTCCTTCTCTCGACTGAGGCCTGAGGGCGACTTTGTTAAATCCACCTCTGGTGTTGCCAGTGGCCCTGTTTCTTTCATGGAAGTATTTGATACTACCACCGATGTCACGAAACAGGGAGGGACGCGGCGAGGAGCAAACATGGCCATCCTTAATGTTGACCACCCTGACATTATGAAGTTCATAACAGCCAAGGACGACTCTACTGCCTTGACTAACTTCAATATCTCGGTAGCAGTAACCGCTGAATTTATGGAATCAGTCAAAGCCGATGCCGACTATAATTTAACAAATCCGCGTACTAAAGAGGTTACGGGCAAGCTCAATGCTAAGGAAGTGTTTGACAAGATAGTAGAGATGGCATGGCGGACTGGAGACCCGGGTATTGTCTTTATTGACCGAATCAATCAAGATAACCCCACCCCACACCTAGGCAAGATTGAAAGCACCAACCCCTGTGGTGAGCAACCCCTCCTCCCTTACGAATCATGCAATCTGGGCTCGCTTAATCTAGCCAAAATGCTGCGGGGGAGTAATGGCGCTACTGAGATTGACTACCCCAAACTGGCTAAAGCAATACAGGCGGCTGTCAGGTTCCTGGATAATGTTATTGATGTCAATAGATTCCCCTTACCTCAAATAGAGGAAATGACCAAGAAGACAAGAAAGATTGGCCTTGGGGTGATGGGCTTTGCAGATATGCTAATCCAGCTAGGCATTCCCTATGATTCAGAGGAAGCCTTGCAAGCTGCTTCTGATGTTATGCATTTTATCAATGAGAAGGCATACCAAGCTTCGGTTGATTTAGCTAAGGAACGTGGTGTTTTCCCTGCCTTTGAAGGTAGCATCTATGATATCCCTGATGGTTTAAGACCAAGAAACGCCTCATGCACTACTATCGCTCCCACTGGCACCCTGAGCCTAATAGCTGGTTGTTCCAGTGGCATTGAGCCTCTTTTCGCCCTGAGCTACACCAGAAATATTCTGGATGGCGCCCAGATGGTGGAGGTAAATCCTTATTTTGAAGCAATAGCCAAGAGTGAAAATTTCTATTCCGCGGAGCTTATGCAACAACTGGCATCAGGGGTTAAACTCCACGATATGGACAAAGTCCCGGATGAAATCAAACGGTTATTTACTACTGCCCATGAAATAACTCCGGAGTGGCATGTCAGGATGCAGGGCGCCTTTCAGAAGTCAACTGATAATGCGGTATCTAAAACAGTTAATTTTCCCCAGGAAGCTAGCCGGGAAAATATAGCTGAGGTATACAGGCTCGCTTATCAGGAGGGCTTAAAGGGGATAACCATTTACCGGGATAGGAGCCGTGATGCACAGGTGCTGACCACTGGCAAGAAGGAAGCAAAAATAGTTGAGGGGGTGGGGCTTACTCCAAGGAAGAGGACGAAGATAACCTCAGGTATTACGGAGAGGGTAACCACCGGTTGTGGCTATCTCTATGTAACCGTAAATTCAGATGAACGGGGAATATGTGAGGTATTTTCCAGTTTGGGCAAGGCTGGCGGCTGTGCCTCAGCACAACTCGAGGCTACCTGTCGGCTTATCTCCCTGGCATTAAGGTCGGGGATAGACGTTGCCTCGGTAGTGAGGCAGCTCCGCGGTATCCGCTGTCCATCAATTGCCTGGGAAGAGGGAAAATCTATTCTCTCCTGCGCCGATGCCATCGCCAGTGTACTGGAGAAACATATAACTGGTGAGGAAAACAAGCCCAAGCTGGAGGACTATGGCTTAGCCAAGAATCTGGCCGGGCAGTGCCCCGATTGCGGTAATCTGCTTGTCTACCAGGAAGGCTGCTTCGTCTGCCCCAGCTGCGGGTATACGAAATGTTAAGGGAAAGGAGGTGCAGAAATGGCTAACGGTGTACTTGAGATCCCTGTAATTAGGATCATGCAACAAGGTAGGAAAATATATATTGGGAAAATGAGAGGTGAGGAAATTCTGGATAGCTGCGTGATGACGGAATGGAACCCAGACTTGGGTTGGGACTTGGATAGGCAAGGTTACCAGAGAGCACCTATTAGGAAACACTATATGAGAATAGCACATTTCTTAAAGGAAGAGGGTGACCCTTTGCTACCTACGAGTGCGCTTCTTGCTGCAAGAGAAGAACGATATGGGCTACTAGAGTTTATCCCTTATAATGATGCCCTTCCAGATGTAGGAAAGATAATGCTTCCGAAGGAGAGACAGCTTTTTATCGTGGATTATCAACATAGGTGGCGAGGAATCAAGTTCGCCATTGAAGACCTAAAATTTAACGGCCTTCTCAATTTCCAAGTGCCCGTAATAATTATGGCTGATGTAGAGATGTATGAAGAGATAAGGCAATTCTACCTGATTAACAGCAAACAAAAGAGAGTGGATACAGATTTAGGGTTGGCACTTTTACAAACTATGGCCACAGAAGCCAGTGAAAAAGAGCTCATGAATTTTGTGGGACCCGGTAATAAATATCGCATTCGAGCGACAAGGTTAACATTTAGTGTGGCTGCTAAGACGGAGGGAGCGTGGGTGGGCAAAATTATGGATCCGAATATGATAGCTACAGGTAGTCAAGTGGTATCAATAAAATCCTTCGTAGATTCACTGAGACCTGTTCTAACGAGAACTTCCCCAGCTCACATGAAAACAGATAGTGAGCTTGTACAAATAATATTGGATTATTGGTCTGGCATTGGACAATTAATGCCAAATGCTTTTGCGTCCCCAAGAGCCTACTCAATCCAAAGAGCAATTGGGGTATTTGTAATGCACCGTGTAGCTGCCAAGAAAGTATTAAAAACTTGCATGCAACAAAATGATACATCTCCTGCGATGGTAGCAGAAGTGTTAGAGAAAGCAAAAACACAATATTTAAATGAAGGCACTTGGGAATTAGGTGGATTTGTGAAAACTTATAGTAGTAGCAGCGGACAAAAAGAGCTGGCTGATATGATAATAGCAGCTTTATGAATACAAAACCTGCACCTTGGTTTATAGGGAACTCCTAGGGTTTATACCTAAATTGCCATTAGTCATGACGTTGACTCCTCACACTATCCGAATTACTATCCTCAACCCACCACCTCAGTTGACGCTTACACAGGCTTATGTTAATATTAAGACGACTTTAGCTGTTGGTATGGAGCTCTAGCGAGGTCTCTTTTTGTTTATCCCATTAGCTATTTGGTGTTTCTTAGTTAATCCAACTGGGGAAGAGCTATGCAGGTAGAGGAAGAGTTAGCCAGGTTATCACCTGATAAGGATATGGTACTAACCATTGGGGTTTTTGACGGGGTTCACCTCGGCCATAAATATTTGCTCTCACAGGTAAAGGAGCATGCCCGGCAGGAGAATTGGCTCACTGGGGTAGTAACCTTTCGCCAGCATCCCCAGGCAGTACTATCACCCCAAACCAAGCTGCCCTGCCTGACTAACCTTACCCAGAGAGTCAAACTTCTCAAAAATGAGGGTATTGACGCCGTCATTACCTTGTCCTTTACTCCAGAACTGGCTCAGCTCGGCACTCGCCAATTCGTTGGACTATTAAAGAAGTACATTAGAATGCGCGGACTGGTAATTGGACCCGACTTCGCTTTAGGTCAAAACAGGGAAGGTAACGCTGACACCCTTCGCACTCTGGGGCACGATATGAATTTCAACGTAACCGTAACACCGCCACTAGTAATAGATAATGAGGTGGTGAGCAGCACGGCTATAAGAAATGCCTTAGCCGAGGGAAACATGCAAAGAGTGCATAACTTTATAGGCCGCCCTTTCAATCTTCACGGGCGAATAATTGCCGGGGTAGGACGAGGCGTAGAGCTAGGCTTTCCCACAGCTAATCTGAAGGTAGCCCCACAACAGGCACTTCCTCCCGATGGTGTTTATGTTACCTCGGCCTACATTGGTGATAGTACTTACCAATCAATGACTAATATCGGCCACCGCCCTACCTTTGGCGGTGGGGAGCGGGCGGTAGAAGTTTATGTGCTCGACTACCACGGTGAACTTTACGGACAAGAATTAAGAATTGATATTATCGAGCGGCTTCGCAGCGAGAAAAAATTTGATACCGCTGATGAGCTAAAAAAACAGGTGGCTGAAGACGTAAAACAGGGAAGGGCTATATTAAACTCTATAAGAGAACAGGTGGAAAAGTGATAACTAACTTTAATATCAACCACTTGCTAAAGCGAGCTGTGGCTGAAACTATAGTCGAAGAAGAGATGATAGAGCTATTGCGCTCGGGTAAGAAGCTACGGCTGAAGGAAGGTTTTGACCCCAGTTTCCCTGATATCCACCTGGGTCACATGGTAGCCCTGAGAAAATTGCACCAGTTTCAAGAGCTGGGACACCAGGTTGTCCTCATCGTTGCCGATTGGACCGCTCAGATTGGTGATCCCAGTGGCATGTCCCTCACCCGCCCTATGCTCTCCAGGGAGCAGGTTCTGGCTAATGCCCAGACCTATATGGAACAATTCTTCAAGATAGTCAATAAGGAAAAGACAGAGGTGAGGTGGCAAAGCGAGTGGTTTGACAAGTTTACCCTGAGCGATGTTATCCAGCTTACCAGTAAGTTTACCGTAGCTCAATTTCTGGCTAGGGATGATTTTAGCAAGAGATATAGCGAGGGACGCCCTATTGCTTTGACCGAGCTACTCTACCCCTTACTCCAAGCCTACGACTCAGTAGCTATCCAGGCTGATGTCGAATTTGGTGGTACCGACCAGAAGTTCAACTTTCTCGTCGGCAGGGAACTTCAGTCCATGATGGGGCAGCACCCGCAGCAATGCTTTATGACACCATTACTCGTAGGCACCGATGGCAGCCATAAAATGAGCAAAAGCCTGGGTAATTATATCGGCGTTGCCGAGCCGCCTAACGAGATATACGGCAAGGTAATGTCTATCCCTGATAGCCTTATTATGAGCTACTTTGAATTGGTAACCGATGTTCCCGATGAAGAGCTAGCAGAATTCAGCCGACAAATTAACGATGATAAGGTTAATCCGATGGAGCTTAAGAAAAGGTTAGCGAGAGAGCTTGTAACCCAGCTTTACAACAAGAAGGCAACCAATGAGGCTGAGGAGCATTTTGTGAAGGTGGTGCAAAACAAAGAGATGCCGGATGAGATAAAGCTTGGTACCCGGTCACACGATGTTAGCCTTCAGGATTATCTTGTGAAAAACCAACTCGCCAAAAGCCGTAGTGAAGCTAGGCGTCTCATTGAACAAGGTGCTGTATATATAGAAAGCGAAAAGGTTACTGATGTGAATCGGACTTTCCCTAAAGACACTACCATAAAAGTAGGCAAGCGACGTTATCTTAAGTCTACTTAACACTGATTAAGAGTGTAAAAACATACTTTGCTAAAGTGCTTGATTCAGATATAATTGAGTAAGTAAGGTGAAGGAGAAAAGGTAATGACTAATCTACGCATTCCCGGACCTACCCCGGTGCCTGACAAGGTCTTACAAGCGATGTCTAGACCGATGGTAAACCATCGCGGCCCAGAGTTTACCCAGGCTTTGAACGACGTAACGGCTAAACTAAAACAACTATTCCAGACCAAGAATGATGTTTTTGTGCTTACTGGCTCTGGTACCGGAGGATTGGAAGCCATTATCGTTAACACGCTATCCCCCGGCGACAAAGTATTATCGGTGTCTATCGGTGTCTTTGGAGAACGTTTTAGCACTATTGCCGAGCAGTTTGGCGCCGAGGTAATCCCACTCCGTTCTGAATGGGGTAAAGCAGCCGACCCGGATGCCATACGTCAGGCTCTTAAAGCTGAACCAAGAATCAAAGCAGTTTTGGTCACCCATAATGAAACCTCCACCGGCGTTACCAATGACCTGGCTTCAATCAGCTCAGCTGTCAAAGAATTTGATAAACTGCTGCTGGTTGATGCCATTAGCAGCCTGGGCTCAATTGACCTGCCGATCGATGACTGGCACTGCGATGTTGTTGTTACCGGCTCTCAGAAAGGCTGGATGGTGCCGCCAGGACTGGTCATGGTGAGTATCAGCCAGAAAGGCTGGCAGGCACACTCAACTGCCAAAATGCCCCGCTTTTACTGGGACTTTACCAAAGCCAAGAGTTATTTAGAAAAAGGGCAAACACCCTGGACACCAGCCCTTTCCATAGTATTTGCTCTATCGGTATCGCTGGAAATGATGGTTGAGGAAGGGCTCCCCAATATCGTAGCTCGCCATGCCCGGATAGGCAAGACTGTTCGTGATGGAGTTAAATCACTGGGTCTATCTCTCTTTGCTGACGAAAAGTACGCCTCCAATACCGTTACTGCAGTGGCGGCTTCGGGTGGGCTTGATATTAAGAAGATGCGTAAGATTATGAACGAGGAACGTCAGATTGTACTGGCTGGTGGCCAGCAGACTTTAGACGGTAAAATATTCCGTATCGGTCATCTGGGCTGGGTGACTGAGGATGATATTAAAGCAGTACTCTCAGCATTGAAAGTGGTATTGCCACAGGCTGGGTTTAGAAAGTAGTGGTTAAGAATGAAAGTGTTAATAGCTGATCCCATTTCCAATGCTGGTATCGAAATCTTGAGTGAATGTGCTCAGGTAGATGTTAAAACGGGGCTTAAACCAGATGAGCTAGTAACCATCATTGGTGACTATGAGGCACTGGTGGTACGCAGTCAGACCCAAGTTACAGCCGAGGTTATAGAAGCTGGCAAGGAGTTACAGATCATTGGCCGGGCTGGTGTGGGGATAGATAATATTAACGTGGAAGAGGCAACCCGCCGGGGTATTGCCGTAGTTAATGCGCCCTCCGGCAACACGGTATCAGCCGCAGAACACAGTATTGCCCTGATGCTTTCTCTGGCTCGCCATATTCCTCAGGCTAATGCCGTTCTCAAAACGTGTGTCTGGCGCCGGGGTGATTTTATGGGTACTGAGGTAAAGGGCAAAACGCTGGGTATCATTGGTCTGGGCAATGTCGGTTCTGAAGTAGCCAGACGCGCCCGAGGCCTTGAGATGAAACTAATTGCCTATGATCCCTTTATCGCTGTTGACTACGCCCGCAATCTCCAGGTTGAGCTCGTACCCCTGAAACAGCTTCTTAAAGAATCAGATTTTATCACCTTACATATTCCGTTAACTAAATCAACGAAAGGGCTAATCGGAGCTAAAGAACTGGCTTTAGTGAAACCCACAATGCGCATCATCAATACCGCCCGAGGCAGCTTAATTGATGAAGAAGCGCTGGTAAAAGCGATTAACGAGAACAAAGTGGCTGGTGCCGCCATTGATGTCTTTGCCAAAGAACCATGCACCAAGAGCATATTATTTGAAAATGACAAAATCATTGTTACCCCTCACCTAGGGGCTTCCACCACAGAAGCTCAGGTTTTAGCAGCCACCGAGGTAGCCCACCAAATTGTTGATGTCTTTAACGGACGATCAGCCAGATATGCGGTTAACGCCCCGTTTATCTCAGCAGAAGACCTGCCAGTGCTGACACCCTTTATGAAGGTAGCCTCTAAAGTCGGCAGGTTGATTAGCCAGTTAACTGAAGGCCAGATGAATGCTATTGAGATTAGATATGAAGGTGAGATCGCGAATTATGATACCAATGCTCTCAAAGCAGCTGCATTGGGAGGATTGCTTGAAGAGATAAGTGAGGAACGAATTAACCTGGTCAATGCTAATCTGGTGGCTACTCGTCGTGGCTTATCTGTAATAGAACAGAAGAAAGCAACCTGTGAGAACTATGCCAGCCTCATTACTGTGAAGGCCACTACCAGTGCTGGAGATACTACCGCCGCCGGTACAGTGATACGCAAAGAATCACATATTGTCAGGGTTAATAACTACTGGATTGATATTGTACCCGCCGAAGGCTACTTCCTGTTCCTCGACCACCAAGACCGCCCTGGCCTAATGGGAAGTGTAGGCAGAATCACTGGTAACGCTGATATTAACATCAGTTCTATGAATGTTAGCCGTCTCAAACCTAGGGGTCAAGCACTAGCGGTATTAGCCTTGGATGAACCCCTACCCGAGGAACAGCAGCAGGAAATATTAGCTATCCCTGACACGTATAGTGCCAAGCTGGTAAACCTGTAGCAAACGGTAATTATGCTAGCCTTAATGGGTTTCGAGCGGAGGGATAAAACATGAAACTGCGTGTAGCCCTGGGAGCCGACCATGGGGGCTTTGCTCTAAAGAGCGGTATATCAACCCGCCTTGGTGACGCATATGAAATATTAGAACTGGGTGCTCATACCTTTGACCAGAATGACGATTACCCCGATTTCGCATACGCTGTTGCCCAGGCTGTAGCCTCAGGCAAAGCAGAGCGGGGTATTATAATCTGCGGTAGCGGTGTCGGCACCTGTATCGCCGCTAACAAGGTGCCGGGTGTACGGGCCTGCCTCTGCCACGATACCTACTCTGCACACCAGGGGGTAGAACACGACGACATGAACATCCTCTGCTTGGGAGCACGGATTATTGGCATAGAACTAGCTGCAGAATTGGTCACAACTTTCCTCAAGGCACGCTTTACCGGTGAGGAGAGACACCGCCGCCGACTGGGGAAAACCCTGGCTATTGAGCGTCAAGCTCTCCAAGGAAACGAAGAGATCGGTAATGAAGAGCTACAACAATAAATCACACACCAGCATTGACCAGTATCACAACGACATGGAAGCAACACTAGCTGACCTCAGTCAACATGATATAGTAAGACGAATATGGCAAAAAGATCACACCGTCTGGAAGCCAGACGCCAACGAGATTACTAATCGTCTGGGCTGGCTTACGATTACTGAGCAGATGAGGGAACAAATACCTACCCTACAGACTTTCGCTCAAGAAATACGAGATAGTGGCTTTCGGTATATAGTGCTACTCGGCATGGGTGGCAGCAGTCTGAGCTCCGAGGTGCTGCGACAGACCTTTGGCAGTATCACGGGCTATCCGGAACTGATTGTGCTGGACTCAATAGTACCAGCCTCGATACAGGCAGTGACTGATGCTATTGACCCGGCACATACTTTATTTCTGGTATCCTCAAAGTCTGGCAGCACCACTGAGCCCCTCTCTCTCTACCACTACTTCAGGAGCCTGGTAGAATCAATTTTAGGCATAGAAAGAACCAAGCAGAGTTTTGTTGCCATCACCGACCCGGAAACACCATTGGTCAAACTAGCTCAGGAGACAGGATTCCGCAAGGTATTCTTAAATCCACCCGACATCGGCGGCCGCTACTCGGTGCTTTCTTACTTCGGTCTGGTCCCAGCAGCACTGATTGGTGTTGACATTACTTTGCTACTTAACCAAGCGGACAGTATGCGGAAGAAATGCGCTGCCTCTGTTCCTATCAGTGAAAACCCGGGAGCCCGGCTAGGGGCATATTTAGGTTCTTTAGCTCTTCAGGGACGTGACAAGTTTACCTTGATTACATCACAAGCCATCAGTAGCTCTGGGCTCTGGGTAGAGCAGCTTATTGCTGAGAGTACCGGGAAAGATGGGAAGGGTATTATCCCAATTGTTGGTGAGCCCCTGATGGCTCCCGCTCATTATGGTGATGACCGCCTGTTTATCTACCTGCGCCTTGATAACGACAATAACACTATTACCGACGCTACAGTGGAGAAGATAAAATCTTCGGGACAACCGGTAGTCACCATAGAGCTGCAAAATTACTATGAACTGGGAGCCGAGTTCTTCCGATGGGAGTTTGCCACCGCTGTAGCCAGCGCCATACTGGGCATCAATCCTTTTGACCAGCCCAATGTGCAAGCGGCCAAGAACGCAACGAAGCGTTTCCTGCAGAAATATACGGTTTCTGGTCACCTCCCACCAGTGGAAGCCGCTGTCTCTTTTGCCGATTTGCTGGCTGAGGCTGGAAGGGGGAAATATCTAGCTATCATGGCTTATGTTTCTCAAACACCCGGGAGAGACAAGGTGCTGGCAGGCTTACGGCAGAAAGTAGTAGAAAGATACCACATCGCCACTACTCTTGGCTATGGGCCACGGTTCCTGCACTCTACCGGACAGTTACACAAAGGCGGGCCAAACACGGGATTATTTCTACAGATAACCGGAGACCATGAAAAAGATTTGCCAATACCTGGTGAACCTTATACCTTTGGTGTAGTTGCTGATGCAGAAGCTATGGGAGACTTTCAAGCACTACAGTCTTTAGGACGACGTGTTGCCAAGGTTCATCTCAGCCGGTATGATAAAGAGGCTATCTCAAAACTCGTGGACGAATTAATCTAGCTATCCTCTTATTCACTAACGAAATGCTTATTGGTTGCGTTGCCGCGAACCATCTTGAGTCAGTGCCAACAGAGTACGAAAACTCCTACCTGGATCCGGCTGTAAGAATATAGCGCTTCCTACATAAATCACGTCAACTCCCATTCGGGCAACCCGTAAGACATTACTCACATTCATGCCCCCATCTACCCCTATCTCTATATCAGGATAGGCACTACGGAGCTCCGACGCCTTGTCCAGGACTTCAGGCATAAACGGGCTGCCATAAAAACCGGGGTTAACTGTCAGGAAAAGAACGCTGTCTACTATACTAACCAGCGAGGAGATAGCAGAGACAGGAGTCTCTGGGTTAACCGCTAGCCCTACCCCCAGGCCAAGGTTCCTTGCCTGAGAAATGACCCCCTCCGCTGATGAGGTCGCCTCATAATGAAAGACCACTTTTCGCGCTCCCGCTTCCCAGAAACTTTCCAGGTATTTCTCCGGTTCCTGCACCATGAGGTGCACTTCCCAACTGAGATCCGTGGAAAGAGTCTTCAGATCATCAGAGGTTATACTGCGCGAAGGAACGAATTGGCCATCCATAATATCAAATTGCACATAGGTAGTGAACCTCTCCGCCTGCTGCACCATAGTAGCCAGAGCTTCGGGGTCATCGGTAAGGATAGCAGGTACCACTTTACTAAGTCTCGTCATTATATCTCCTGTAACAAAATACGCATCGGGCGAGGTACATTTGCCCTATGTCAGCTACTGTTTGATGTCTTGCCATAACTGCTAACGGTAATTGTAGGCTGAATTACGTGTAATGTCAATACAAACAACTCTAGCCCAGGCCCTTCCCAGATAAAAGCCAGATATCTTCATGTATAAACGGCTACTAATACCGCTTCTTTGGGATTATGCTCATCAAAGAATACCACGGCCACCTTTCTGCCTGCCGTCATCTCGGCTGCAGGCAAGTTTCGGGCGACAGTAACATCCTCCAGATATACCTTGTAACTACCGGCTAGCTGGACCGTAGCGACATAATTACCAGAGTTAAAACTTTTCAGCACTGCTTTCTTCAATCTCATTTCCATTCACTCCTTCCTTATCAACCTTAAACATCCCCCAATGATAACCGCTCCTCGTATTCTCCCCGACGAGGGTTATAAATCAGGGTAAAACCGAGGACCCGCTTTTTCTCCGCACTAAGCCCGGCCCAAACATCTGTTATGTCAATCACATCATATAGCTGTTGCCCGCAATTAGGCGGAATTCTAATTACACCACCGCCCGATTCTATTTCGGCTTCTCTTAAACAGGCTTCTCCCCTGGCCTGGGCTCCGGCTACCGTATCTATATTTTTGTCCTCAAGAGGCCTCAGCCGGTCATAGAGTTTATTTATTTCATCCCAGGCAAAAGAATTCACGACTATTGATTCATCGCCTACCGGATCATATCCCTCAATCTGAACACGGTTAACAGCCCAAGCCACATTTCTATACCTGCCATCGAATACCAGGTGGGTTGTGCCATAAGAATAGACCGCACTATCCGTTGCCAGTGGATTTATGATATAGCCTTTGCTACCCTCAATAAGCAACACATCAGGGACATAGGATAATAGTTTTCTGACAACTATTTCTCCCTGGGTATTAGGGTTGATTGCAAAATCAGGATAATAGCCGATTATCACTGATGATTGAGATTTAACCTCAAGCTTTAAGCCCACCCGGGAAAGAACAAACTCAAGGATTTGCTTGACACTCATCTGGCTGGAGCTCTTGTTCCAGCGAAATTGATGCCTGGCTACCCAAGCATCTAACAATCCCCAAGCATCCGAGGCGTACAGCATCAAGCTGGCTTTACCGGCAGAGCTGGTATGCTCGTAGGTATCAAGGATAAAGGTTTGCCCCGAGCTTGCCTCGTTACCGGCCGTAGTCAGATAACCAGGGCTTAATTCAAGCTGACAGCCAATGTTCAGGGCTTGTAAGTCTCCTTGGCCAAGCAAAGCATACTGTCCCTCATCATTCCTTAATTCCACTATCAGTCTACCTGATTTCTCCCCGGTCTCTTGTTTTAGAGAGAGTACATCGGCAGTTAAGCTAATGGTCTGTTCCACCTTGCTGGCTCGCCATACTCCACTGGGATTTGATAGCCAGCAGTAGTCACCATGATGTGCTATAGTCAGCCCGTATTCCGAGGACAGGTTAAACGGCACCGGTTCATGCCACAGATTATCGGTAAACTCAGCATCAGGGACAGAGTAAGACCAAAAAGGACGATTATATGATTCCGGCCCGGTAAACTTTTCCACGTAGAAAGTCCGATAGACATCTGGTTTATCCAGAAAGGCTCTATGGTACTGAAAGTCTCCATCTGACGGGGCAACAGCAATCTCCTTTAGCTCCGACCAGGTACCAGCGGTAACTTCATCACCATCACCATATACCAGCGACCATAGCTTATAGTTATTACTGGTATCTTCGCCGGTAACAACGAGATTCCAGTCTCCATCATAAACAGTGGCCACACCAGACAGATCACCAGTTGATTTATCCCAGGCAGAAGGGCTACCCCAGCTACCACTTACCCTTTTCATGACGTATAAGGTAGCCTGGTCAGCAAAGAAAAGAGCAATATCTCCATTAGGCTTATAAGCAGCGGTGATGCCGTAGATAGCAGTGGTCGGAGTATAGCCAAGGAGTTGAGGGCTACCCCAGTTTACGCCATAGTCTGTGCTCTCCAGTTGATAAACCTTGCGATCACTCTTAATCCAGAAGATAGACACATCAGTTCCATATGAGCAGCCAGCCACGATAACGACATTATACTGATTGGTATAGGTCCACTGGCTAAAATCAGATTCAGGGTCAGGGTCAGCTACCCGCTGACGATATAGCTTACGGGAATCAGACGGAGGCGTTACCCTGATCCGAATCAGTGAGCCGTCACCAGGCATGGTAAGCGTGTGAAAGTAATCCTCTTCAGAGCCATTATAGAGCCGTGACCAGTCGTATCTGACCACTCCGGCAATCTTATTCTTGGCTTCGAGTTTAACATAGGGGGTTCTCGTTGCCTCCTTCTGGGCAGATAGCAGGGTTTCCGATAAGTTTCTCATTACACTACTCCACCGGTTGTATCGCTAGTCTCTCCCTGGTTAGGGATATATGCCGTACCCCAGAACAGATGACCCGCGATATAGCCTAGAGCAAAGACCGCCAGCAGCCAGAAGACTGACTCCCATAACCAGTGCCCCATGACAGCACCGACGGCAACCAGACCGATGATGCAGAGTCCTTCAAACTTATGCCAGGCATCACGCAGGATATAGGTCCACGGCCTGCCACCTATCCTTGACCACAGTGCTTTATAGAGATTTATCACGATCACCCCCTATGTTTAACTCAGTATTTTCTTTAACTAAGGTCCGTAATCAGTTGACTTAGAGACCACAGGGTAACAGGGTTTATACATAGAGCGAACCCTCACCCGATTCCTCATGCCCAATCTCTTTAGCTCACTCTTAAAAACCCTTAGCTTCTCATTACCCCAGGTTAGAAATTCCCGAGGGGTCATGGTGCCACCGACGTTGACACGGTTTACAGCGTAGATTGCCCACTCCACAGCGGCATAGCCACAGGCCCCGGTAGCAACCAAATCTTCAAGATAGGAAGCTATAGTGGAACTTTCCGCATCAAGAGTGTGGAGTTTACCGTAGTAGATATAAGTGTTTGAGCCATCAGGTACCTCATCACCCAATAAGGTTAAAGTGTCCCCCCACAGGGTAAAGCGCTGGAACCTTTTGGGAAAATTGTCCACCGGGTACTCCACGGCTTGAACCATAATACGGTCACTCAAGCTAGAGATATCAACCTCCCTGGAATCAGGGGTGGTAGCTTTCGTCGCTTTCTGTTCACAGGGAATAGCCTCGGATAACTCCCTGACAACATGATGGATATGCCTATCTAACTCATCGTTAGTCCAGCGGTAGTTATTCTCGTCCTCATCCTTAAGATCACGCCTGACTATGGTCCTCATCTCACCTAAATTCATATTTATCTCCTCAATCTGGTTAGTGCTTTCAGGAATCTGACAACCTGAGGAATCGTAAAGCTATATTCGTCTACAATAGACAGCTCAGTGATCATCCTTTCTGCTGCCTCCTTCTCCAGTTCCTCATCAGAAATCTCGTAGGGAATTTGCCCTGTTGCTATCAGGTTCCCGCCATTATCGTAAGTCTCGATTGTTTTATACCTTGTCTCTGTCATTTGTTCCTCCTAATCCAAACTACCGGGGCGTAAGACAATATAAGGCACTCTGGTAACGTTCTGCACTAAGGAACCCCCGATGGTAAATGGGTCTGGTAAAGCGCCATAGGCTTGTGATACGTCCCAACCTACGTAGTAACTAGAATAATTGTTACCAATGACACCCAAAAATTTGCTAACCACTAATGCCTGCTCTATCTGTGGGGCCCCATCACTGACAATTACCAGCCAGTAGAGCCCTTTAGACAATTGTTGGTCTATAACTATCTCTTTAACACCGGTAGTCCCGCAATTTATAGTGCCACAATCCAGCACTAATGCCCCTGGATACATATTCGTGCCATTTCGGTATATGCCAAGGCGGGCTGATTTATCAACAGCGGCAGTTTTGATTTCAACAGCTATCCTGTCTACTGTAAGCGATCGCGCTGCCATATAAGGGGTAGCATAAAAATGGTCAACAACTAATGTTTTAACGCTTGTATCCAGATTGACAAGAACATTAGAATACTGCCCTGTTATAATCTCTTCGAACGGATTTCTGGTATGAGCATCAAGAGCAGCTACGTGTTCAGCCAGTTATCCTTCTAGTAGTTCTCCAGCTAGTTTAAGCATGTTTTCACCTCCTAGCTTAAGGCATAGTCCGCTGACAGGGAAAATGATGTCCCTGAGAAAGCGATTACCTTAAGGAATATGATTGTCCCTCTTGAATCGACCACCAGGGCATGTTGCCCGGTAACGGTAAATGTCCTCGTGCTACCGCCAAACCACTTTTCTTGCCTCTGGTTCCAAAAGATGACCTGAGTCTCCAGACTGGAGAGGTCGGTGCCAGTGATGGTAATATCAAAACGGCACTCCTTGTACCCCTGACTATCAACAGCACCAGAAATATCGGCCGGGTCAGTAGCATCAAGACTAGTAACACTACTCCGGTGTAGCTTTGGTTGTGTTATGTAAACTTCTGCCATAATTTATCTCCTTACCTAGAGAGGGGCTAAGCCCCTCTCTATTAATCTAATTTAGTCCTGAACGCCGATTAGAGCAGCTGCCTTAATCGCGCTAAACAGAGCCAGTGACACATACCATTTGACTCTCGTCCGGGAAGCATCCTTGTTCTCCAGTGAGCCAATCGGCTCGGCTTGCAAGAAACCAGGGCTGGTTAAACCACACAAGCCGCCTTCTCCAAATTGAATAGCATAGATAGTGGAACAAGTACCGCCAGTGGTAGCTGTTTCCAAACCATCAACTAGAACATGGGTATCAAGTATCCAGTCGTTAACACCAATAGGAATACCATCCCATAGCTGGATAAAGTTGCCCCAAGTATCCCGGTCCGTGTCCATCATTCCCCCCACTGCCCTACCCAGAGCATTAATCTTGCGTCTTGTCCTACGGCTCATCAGTAGCATATCAGGCTTACCACCCTTGACAGCATCAACAAGCTCATCAAGCTTACTCAACGTCAGAGTAGCCCCGGTAGCTCCCATAGCTATCACCTGGTCGCTGGCAGTAGCTGTATCAACAAGTGTTCTCAGCCCGTCAAACTGCTTGGCATTTACGCTTGAGTCCCCGTAAATAAAGGTGTCCTCAAACTTATCCTGGAGTGCCTTGGCCTTGAGCTCGATGACGGCTGTCTCCAGGTCCTGAACATTACTACGAGTCGCCTTCAGAAAATTGTCAACATCGGCATCGCCACCCATAATCTTCAGGTTAGCCGTTATCTGTTCAAAAGTTGGGGTAGATTCATCCCATGAATCACCAACATCATAGAAATCAATACTGGGCAAGGTCTTCTCCTGGTTGTATGTTAAGCCGTTACCCACGATTTCGATGAAGGGAAGATGCCGCAGGATAGGTGAATCCTTCACGATGGTCTCCACCACCCCTTGTAGTAATACATCATTAGATAATTTTGATGCTTCTGCTAAAGTTAACGCCATTTTGTTCCTCCTTTATATTTCTTGATTAGCTTTTACTCCTTTCTAGGAAGAAAAGCCTCCGACTGCGTATTGAATCTTTTCCCTCGGAGATAGCCCTGACAGGTCAGGTGCTGCCCTCTCCGGAGTACCAATCGGTACTCTAACCAGCGAAATTTCAGCCTCCATACCATTTCTTATCTTGGAAACAAGAGCCTTGGCTGCCTCCAGAGAATCAGTGATTGCCTCGATGCTATCCCCGGTAATTAGCTCCTCCGGAACACCGGGGTTAGCCTGAACCACCAGTGCCCTATAGCTGAATACCGCCTGTTTTAAGTTCTCACCGAGTTTATCCGCATTACCGTTGGATTCAGTCACCACCTGTTTCAAGGCAGCAATCTCGCTCTCCAGACTGGTTATCGTCTGCTCAAATTCCGAGATACGAGCACCCATTAAAGTAATCTCCTGGTCTTTCTATTTTATTAAATCCTCAAGCTCGGTAACCCTTTCCCGAGGTTCTTCACTCTGAGCCAACACACCCTCCGTTGAATTCTCGACAGCAGGCTCTGGCGGATTTAGTTCGTCATTATCAGGCACTTTTCGTCCTCCTTCCTTCACTCTTTGGTGACTAGAGCTGTCTAGTCGGACAAAGACTCCTCAACACCTTCTACTTGAGATTCTGAAGCTCTCTCTCTCGCTCTGTCTCGAGTAGGCTTGGCATTAAGCTCTTTGTTCATCCTGAGGATGGTCTCTCTTTCCTCAAGCCACCGCTTAAACTCGTTCTCAGGATCTTTTACTCCTATCTCATCCATTGCGTGGCGCCTGGAGTGAATGCCTGTTTGAACTAATAACTGCTCGTTGGCTACCAGTCGAGTCACATCCTGAGGCAACACCGGCCCCCACACCACCCTCAATCGGTTGTCCCCAAAGCTCTCCCCCCGATATTTCTCCAGGAGCTTAAGCGCCATCTCATTCCGTTTATTGTAGGCTCCCGTCCTGATTAGTCTCTTTCTCCGAACTTTCTGTAGTAAAGGGTGAAGTTCAATCTCCATGGCTACCCCGGATAAATCTCTCTCGGTAGCTCCAAACGCTGCCCGAGGCGATTCTGATATGTCATGCAGTATCCTATAAATCAAATTAATGTAGTCAACGTGCAATCTGATACCACCACCCTGAAGCAAATCAAGCAAATACGCCTTGGCATCCTCGGGTATATTCCAGACCGCCCCCGGCCTGATGGCAATATCCTCTGACTCCTCGACATTCTCCAGGATAGCAATAGGATTACCGGATAACTCCAGTATCCGAGATAGTTGGCTCATCGCCCGGTTTAGCTCTCGCTGCGGCTCCACAATCTGGGCCAAATCAGATGTACCCCAGAATTTCTTGGGCTCTCTTAAGTTGGGATAGATAATAAACGGTATAAATCCATAGGGGTTAGCCTTCTTCTCTTGAAGAACATTATCCAGGTAAAGCTCAAAATCTCTCTCCGTCCAGACCTCAACGATAGTCGCTGTCTTATTCTTCGGTTTTATGTTATAGAGTAACTCAGCCTCTTCAGCACTGAGGCAGTATTTAGATGCCACCCGCCATATTCTGGCAACATCATCTCCGAGCCACCAGGCATATATCCCTTGAATATCAGGGGCAGTAACCCTGACTTGCTGTGACTCGTGGTCCCATGTAACCTTGTAGCAAGCATCACCGAGGATAGCACAGTCTATCTCTGTCTCTAAATCAAGCTGCTCCAGGTTATTGCTTTCATATACCTGGTATAGAGCCATCTCTGCCTTCTGGGCGCTTACCCGCGCTTCGTTTGAATCCTCAACATTATCGACAGCAAAGTTAATCCCTGACATAAGATAGCTGGCAATCTTGTCCACAAACACCTTGGCGTAGTTAAAAGTTAAGCGTTTCTCACTGCGCCGGTCCCTACCTTCCCAATGTTTACCCTGATAGAAATCCAGCAACTCTTTATATTTTCTGATTCGATCTAGATCCCGGTGGGTTACCTGCATAGAAATAGATTTTTCATTCATTTTCTGCCCTCTTTAATGCTCTTTGTATTGTTCTCTGGCTCACGCCAAACATCATTGCTAGTTCCTTTATTCCTTTCCCTCCTTTTGTAGAAAGCTGCCTTATTTCCCTTGCCTGTAGTCTCTTTTGCCAGTGCTGCTTCCCTCTGGGAAATTCATAGATACACTGGGGAAACGGGCAATCAAGACAGGAGCCAGCAAATTCACAGCCATCATCTCGATAGTGACAATACTCCGGTGGTAAATCCAGTTCATCATCTTTCGTCTCTAACACCATAACTTGCCTCTCAAAAACCTTACATCAGCATATTAGCACATATGTTCTATTATAGTCAATGAGATTTTGTCGTATTTTGACTTGCTGCTCAGAGAGATAGTCGCCACTTGAAAGAATAGTTGTCACGAATCACATGAACTAGTACATCGCCTTGACGATAATGTCAGTCCTCTGTTAGAATCACTCAGTACTCCCCAGATGAATTCAGCCGTGGCAAAACCTGTCTGAGAGGAGGTGCCACCTTCTAACCAGTGGTGATTTAGCTTGAGAGTAAACATGAAAGGAGGCTTACTATGCCTATTGACTATAAGAAGGAAGGTAAAATTGCCATCTTTATCCTGAATCGACCACCGGTAAATGCCATCAACATAGAGATAGTCCGAGAGCTCCATGAAGCACTCGTAGACTTCCGAGATGACCCTAACTTGTGGGTCGGTATCATTACTGGCGCTGGTGAAAAAGCCTTTAGTGCTGGTGCTGACATAAAGGATACTTTACCCTTTATGAAAGAGCATCGGGACAGCCCTTGGGAATTCCCTGAGTCTCTATGGCGCGGGCTAGAAATCTGGAAACCTCTAATTGCCGCTATTAATGGTGTAGCGGCAGGGGGTGGACTAGAAATAGCCCTAGCTTGCGACATAAGAATAGCTTCTGAACAAGCCCGTTTAGGTACACCGGAGGTAACTCTGGGCTTGATACCAGGCTGGGGAGCCACACAGAGACTACCCCGAATGATACCACGGTGTAAAGCGGCTGAGATATTACTCACGGGGAAGCTTATTGATGCTCAAGAAGCATACCGCATAGGTTTAGTTAATGAAGTCGTCCCGACGGAAGAGGTTATGCCCAAGGCGATGGAATGGGCTGAGGCTATCTGTCAAGCAGCGCCTCTGGCAGTAAGAGCAGCTAAAGAGGCGATGATTAGGGGCTCTAGCCTGACTCTGGAGGATGGCTTACGGCTGGAGAACTCTCTGAACGGTTATCTCTTTGGCACAGATGACTTTTCCGAGGGAACCACGGCCTTTGCAGAAAAGCGAAAGCCTGACTATAAAGCCAAATAACTTGCACTAGTAGATAAGGAAAGGAGGACTATGGAAATTAAAAAGGTTGGTGTAGTTGGCTGCGGGCAGATGGGTGCTGGCATCACCCAGGTCTGTGCTCAAGCAGGTTATCAAGTGATAACCTCAGAAATAAATAGCGAACTACTAAATAAGGGACTGAACTTTATCGATTCCAGACTGGGTAGAGATGTGGAAAAAGGTAGACTCTCCCCGCAGGACAAGGACAGTATACTTAATCGCATCAAAGGCACCACTAATACTAAGGACTTTGTTGACTGCGACCTGGCAATAGAAGCGGCTATCGAGAATATGGGTTTGAAGAAAAAGATATTTGCCGAGCTGGATAACATTTGTCCCCAGCATACCATCCTGGCGACTAATACCTCTTGTTTGTCTATCATTGATATGGCGATGGCCACCAGCAGGCCGGATAGGATGCTGGGACTACATTTTATGAACCCGGTGCCGGTTATGAGACTACTAGAAATTGTCAGGACTATTGCCACCAGCAATGAAACCCTGGAAGCTGGCCAAGCCTTCGGTAAATCCCTGGGAAAGACGATTGTCACTGCCCAGGATACTCCGGGCTTTATTGTAAACTGTCTATTAATACCTTACTTACTGAATGCCATTCGTATGCTAAATGCTGGTGTGGCCACCAAGGAAGACATTGATACCGGAATAAACATGGGGCTCAATCATCCGATGGGCCCCTTAACCCTGTCCGACCTTATCGGTAATGACACCGTTCTGTTCATGGCTAATGCCCTGTATGATGCATTCAAGGAACCCCAATATGCTCCACCCTCCATTCTCAGGAAGATGGTCACCGCCGGCTGGCTGGGGCGCAAGACAGGGAAGGGATTCTACGAGTATAATAAATAAAATCACAAGATTTCATAGAGACAGGTAGCTAGCTCTATTAGATAAGGAGGAACTTTATGACCGAAGCAGTGATTGTTAGTGGAGTGAGAACAGCTATAGGTAATTACGGCGGAGCGCTACGAGATACCCCACTAGTAAAACTAGGTAGCATTGTTATTAAGGAAGCGCTACAGAGAGCCGGGTTACGACCTAAGAGCGACCCTGAATTGTTAAGCTATGCGCCACAGGTCTTCAAAGACGTTGGTTTGATTGAGTTAGAGAAAAAGTACTATGACTGGGATGATAGTTTAAAAGAGGTAAAAATAGACGAAGTATTAATGGGCAATGTTGTGCAAGGGGGCCAGGGGCAAAATACTGCCCGGCAGGCATCAATCTATGCTGGTATCCCCAAGGAAACGGTAGCGACAACTATCAACAAGGTTTGCGGCTCAGGGATAAAAACTATTTCTCTAGCTGCCCAATCAATAAAAGCTGGCGATGCCGAGGTTGTTATTGCCGGCGGCATGGAAAGCATGAGCACAATCCCATACTATATGCCTAAAGCCAGGTGGGGAGCCAGAATGTTCAATGCTGAGATGGTTGATGGTATGGTCCACGATGGATTATGGGAAATATTCTACAACTATCACATGGGGATGACATCAGAAAATATTGCCGAGAAGTACGGTATCACCAGAAAGGAACAGGATGAGCTTGCCCTGCTGAGTAACCAGAGAGCCCTGGCGGCTATGAAGAATGGCATATTCAAAGAAGAAATAGTCCCCGTAGAGATTAAACAGAAAAAAGAGGTTAAATTCTTTGATACTGACGAGCACCCCAGGGAGACATCTGTAGAGGCTTTAGCCAAATTGCCCTCAGTATTTAAGAAGGATGGGACAGTAACAGCAGGTAATGCCTCCGGCATAACAGATGGTGCTGCCGCTGTAGTAGTAATGTCAGCCGAAAAAGCAAAAGAACTGGGGTTAAAACCGATGGCAACTATCAAATCTTATGCCTCTGGAGGTATTGACCCGGCATATATGGGACTGGGAGCAGTACCAGCAACTAAGAAAGCACTTAAACGGGCTGGGCTTGCTATAGAGGATATAGACTATGTTGAATTAAACGAAGCCTTTGCCTCACAGGCGATAGGAGTGATGAGGGAACTTGGTCTTGATTACCAAAAAACAAATCGCCATGGCAGTGGGATTTCGCTGGGACACCCTGTAGGCTGCACTGGAACCAGAATTATAGTTACCCTTGTCCATGAGATGATGCGCAAAGATTTCAAACTTGGCTTAGCGACACTGTGTATTGGCGGCGGTCAGGGGATGACCATGATTTTAGAGCGGAAGTAAGCTTATTTCCCTCGCTTAGTATAATCTTGACACCAAGTGGCATTGGGGCGTACCGCGTTATGGCACGCCCCACGCCAATTCCACTTACAACTATCACACAGGAAAATGTTCATTCCCAGTGCCTTCTTAACCTTGAGCTTAATCCTATGTCCTAAAGGGGGCTCTTGTTTTCTTTTCATTTGTGCTCTAAAATGGCTTAATTGGGATTACATCGTTAGTTTATCAACTTAAGCCCAATCTTGCAACAGAGATAATTTATCAACTGATTGAAAAAGTCATTCAGAACTGATTGGAGTCACGATAATAAGGAGGCAATATAGTCGCAGTCTATTTCAAATTGTGGTAAAATATGGCAACTATACTGGAAGGTAATTTACCATGGCTATCCCTAAAGTCAAAAAAGAGGAAGAGCTAAAACTGGAGTCGCTCACTTGGGGCAATTTAACCTGGGTTAATATTGAGAAACCAACGGAACGAGAGACAGAATATCTGGCGCAAAACTACCCCTTCCACCCCCTGGATTTGGATGACTGTCTTAGCCGAATACAACGACCCAAGATAGATGAGTATAAAGACTATCTATTTTTGGTTCTCCACTTCCCAGTATTCAGTAAAGAGTCATTGGTGACTACATCCACTCAAGTATCTGTTTTTATTGGTAAGAATTACCTGATTACCCTGCATAAAGGAGAGCTCAAACCACTGGTAAAGCTATTCCGAGAGTGCCAGCTTGACGAAGAATCACGACAAGAGCACTTAAGCCAGGGCTCTGGTTATCTCCTTTACCGTATCATTGATAGGCTGGTTGACTACTGCTTACCTATACTGAATAAGATTGGTAATAACATTGAGGACACCGAGGACAACATTTTCTCCAGCAGCGGAGTGCTCAAAGCAATTGAGGACCTCTCTATACTGCGACGCGACGTCATCTCTTTTCGCCGCACTATCTGGCCAATGAGGGCCGTTATCGGCAGTCTGGAACCCAAGGTTCGCCGTTTTACTGACATGGATATGGTGGTTTACTTTGGAGACATGGTCGACCACGTGGATAAGATTTGGGATGGGCTGGACGAGTATAAAGAAATAATTGAAGGGTTAAACGCAACCTATGATTCTCTCGCTACCCATCGCACCAATGAAGTGATACGAATGTTGACCATTATTGCTACCATTCTGCTACCCATTACAGTAGTAGCAAGCATCTTCGGAATGAACATCCCATTGGGGCCTTTTACAGCTTCTCCCTACTCCGCCCTTTGTGTATCCCTTATCTGCCTGGCAATAATTAGCGGCATGCTCTACTTCTTCCGTCGCCAACGCTGGATTTGAAAATGAATGTTTCGTACCGACTGGTGATTATTGCCACTGTCTTTGTTACCTGCCTGATTACTGCCAACACCGTTGCCGTGAAGATAATAAGCTTTGGCCCGTTTATCTTACCAGCAGCCGTAATTATTTTCCCTTTAAGCTATATCTTCGGTGATATCCTCACCGAGGTTTATGGCTATCGCTGGGCAAGGAAAGTTATCTGGCTCGGTTTCTTTTGTAACCTTATATTTGTCATCTTCGCCTGGGTGGGACAGATTCTGCCGCCGGCTCCTTTCTGGGAAGGGCAAGAAGCTTATGAGAGTATTTTAGGCTACACACCAAGAATCCTCGCCGCCTCCTTCTGCGGCTACCTCATTGGTGAGTTTGCTAACTCTTTCGTCCTGGCAAAGATGAAGATCCTGACGAAAGGCCGCTGGCTCTGGAGCCGTACTATCGGCTCTACCATAGTGGGAGAGGGACTGGACAGCTTGATATTTATCACCTTAGCCTTTATCGGCACCCCTTCATTTATGCCGGTAATGATTCTATACCACTGGCTGGCAAAGACAGTGATCGAAGCCGTAGCCACCCCACTCACCTACACTATAGTAAATTATTTGAAGAAAAAAGAGGCTCTTGACACCTATGACCATCAAACAAATTTTAATCCCTTCCTCATCTCACGTTAGAAGCCTATTATTTTAAGTTGCAGGATTAACCAGAACAATGGATATACATATACTGGGAGCACACAACTGTGAATCTCATAAACTAAGGCTCCCCAGCCTGTTAATTGATGGGGTTCTGGCTATAGATGCCGGCAGTCTTACCTCAAGCCTATCCTTCGAGGCTCAGCAGAAACTTAAAGCGGTGTTACTTACCCATCAACACTACGACCATATCAGAGATATCCCGACCATCGGCATGAACTTCTACCTGGCCCAAAAGACGATTGATATCTATTCTCTACAGTCAGTATATGATACCCTCACCACCCATCTGCTAAATGGTGAACTCTATTCCAAATTTTTAGAGAAGCCGGAAGACAAGCCAACAATTAATTTCACTATAATAGAACCAGGCAAGAGCGTGGCGATTTCAGGTTATAATATTCTGGCGGTGCCGGTGAAGCACGGTGTTCCTACCGTGGGTTACCAGGTTACTTCGCCGAATGGGAAGTCAGTGTTTTATACGGGGGATACCGGGCCGGGTTTGACTGATTGCTGGAATCTGATATCACCCCAGCTGCTTATCGTGGAGGTTACGGCATCAGACAGGTTCAAAGAAACTGCTGGTAATGGAGGGCATCTTACACCAGCCCTACTCAAACAGGAGTTAATCGCTTTCCGGGAGCTTAAAGGTTACCTGCCACCAGTAGTTACCGTTCATATGAGCCCTGGTTTGGAGACAGAGATAGAGGCAGAAATAGCTGCCGTAGCGGCAGAATTAAAAAGCCCGATAACACTGGCTTATGAAGGGATGCGAGTTCACCTGTAAATAGCAATATATCCTTTCTGTATGGGGATAGACAGGGGGCAGGTAAAATAGATACTCCCCGGTTTATTGTTGATAGTAATGTGGGCAAACTGGCTAAATGGCTAAGGATGATGGGATATGATACTCTGTTCTTCGCCGGCAGTGACGACGCCCAGATGGTAGCCACGGCTCTAGCCGAACACAGGATAATTTTAACCAGAGACACCCAGATTATGAAAAGGCGAGTGGTAACCAGCGGGCAGCTCAGAGCTATTCTGATACATAGTGATGAACCAGAGCGACAAATACACCAGGTAATAGATACTCTTAAGTTAAATTGCCAGCTTAAGCCGTTTTCTATCTGCATGGAGTGTAACCAACCACTGGGGGAAAGGAGTAAAGGGGAGGTAAAAGAGCTAGTACCACCTTATGTTTTCCAGAACCAAAGCCAATATATGGAGTGCCCCACCTGCCACCGTATCTACTGGAGAGGAACCCACTGGCAGGCAATGACCGGTAAACTAGCGCATTTGATAAAAGGTTGACCGTAGCCCAGGATATTGCTACACTCTAAATTGTAATTAATAAAATCAGGAAGGTAATCGTGAAGATTGTAACTGTTAACCAGATGCGACAGATAGAGGAGGAATGTGCCAGAAGCGGGTTACCCTCTAACACGCTGATGGAAAACGCCGGTAAGGCAGTGGCTGAGGAAGTCAGAAAAATCCTGGGCACAATTGACCAGCAGCATATCTTACTATTAATAGGCCCGGGGAATAACGGTGGAGATGGACTGGTAGCTGCTCGCCACCTTCACGACTGGGGAGCAAAGGTCAATCTTTACCTTGTCCGGCAGAGGCCAGCAGATGACCCTAACTTCAAACTGGTTCAAGAGCGGGGTATTAATTACGTTGAAATAGCCCAGGATGAAAATCTGGATAAACTGAATGAGTTATTATTAGTTACCGATACTATTATTGATGCCCTGTTTGGTACCGGTAAAAGCCGCCCCCCTGATGATACCTTGCTGCAAGCGCTGGACATGATAGGCAGAACCAGAGAAAAAAGAACTGGACTTCGTATTATTGCACTTGACCTACCTTCCGGGCTTGATGCTGATACCGGCGCCGTAGACCCGAACTGTCTTTATGCTGATTATACTATTACCCTTGGTTTTCCCAAACCAGGTTTATTCAACTCTCCCGGCAAAGAAAGGGTAGGTAAACTTAGGATAGTGGACATTGGCATACCAGCACATCTGGCCGAGCGAGTGCACACTGAAATGCTCAGTAGTGATTGGGCTAGATCAGTTCTACCCAACCGCCCTCTTGAGGCTAATAAGGGAAGCTTTGGCAGAGTTCTGGTAGTAGCCGGCTCAATAAACTATATCGGGGCTGCTTACCTGGCATGTAGCGGCACGATACGGGTTGGGGCAGGATTGGTGACCCTGGCGACCCCCGGTAGCCTCCAGCCGATACTGGCATCAAAACTAACCGAAGTAACCTATCTTCCCCTGCCTGAATCTCGTCGCGGCATCATCTCGCCGGGAGCCGCTAAAGTTATTCAGCAACAGTTAAATCAGTACGATGTACTTCTATTAGGCTGTGGGTTAGGACAAAGCCAAGCAGCAATAAAGTTTATCAGAACCACGCTTCTCAGGAGAGGGGTAACATTACCTCCCCTGGTTCTTGATGCTGATGCTCTTAATACGCTAGCTAAAATTCCCAATTGGTGGCTGCAATTACCTGATGATGCTGTGATGACCCCACACCCCGGCGAAATGGCAAGGTTGATCGGGGTATCAGTTGATGATGTGCAACAAGACAGGCTGGAAATAACCAGGAGAGCAGCTATGGACTGGCAAAAGACCGTTGTCCTGAAGGGAGCCTACACCGTTATTGCTAACTCGGAAGGGCAATATCGGATTAATCCTGCAGCTAATCCGGGGCTGGCTTCAGCCGGGACCGGTGACGTACTAAGCGGCGCTATAGCTGGGCTACTGGCCCAGGGGCTATCACTTTTTGATGCTGCTGCTCTGGGTGTTTACCTGCATAGTGAAGCTGGTGAAATAGTTAAGGCTAAGCTGGGCGATACCGGTATGATTGCCACTGACCTTTTACCGGTACTACCCCAGACAATAAAACAATTAAAAGAGGCTTAACTAAATCTGTTAAGATTGGATTAGATACTATGCTTTTAACTATTGATGTCGGGAATACCGATACCACGCTGGGAGTTTTTCATGAAGAAAAGCTCCTGGCTACCTGGCATATGGCTACCAATATCGACCGTATGGTAGATGAATATGCTGTTTTATTTCTTAGCCTGTTGCCCCAACAAGGCTTAAACACATCAGATATTAGCGGGGTAGTTCTATGCAGTGTTGTGCCTCCGCTAATACCCACCTTTAGAGAACTGTCCCAACGGTATTTTTATGTCTTACCCCTGGTAGTAGGGGCCGGGGTGAAAACCGGGGTGCGTATCCGCATGGATAACCCTAAAGAGGTTGGAGCTGACCGCATTGTAGACGCTGCCGCTGCCCATCACCTATATGGCGGTCCAGCTATTATTGTTGACCTGGGTACAGCCACTACCTTTGATACAATATCTAAGGAAGGTGATTATCTCGGAGGAGCCATAGCTCCGGGGATAGCAACTGCCAGCGAATCGTTATTCAGACGAGCGGCAATGTTACCCCGTGTGGAATTAACTCATCCCGAGCGGGCTATCGGCACCAATACTATTTCGGCTATGCAATCGGGAATTGTTTTTGGCTACGTGGGTATTGTTGAAGGTATAGTGAATCGTATCCAAAAGGAACTAGGCGAAAAAGCGAAAGTGGTGGCAACGGGGGGTTATGCCGAGTTGATAGCTAAAGAAACAGCGATCATTGATGTAGTAAACCCTAATCTGACACTGATTGGCTTGAGGCTTATCCACCATATCAACCACGCCTAGCCAGATGAGGAGGCAATGATGCTAATTAACAAAACTATCGTCTTGGGTATCACCGGAGGCATAGCTGCTTACAAAGCTGCCGATATCGCCAGCAAATTGACCCAGAACGGAGCAATGGTTAAAGTAATCATGACCGAGTCCGCCGCCAGGTTCATCACTCCGCTTACCTTGCATAGCCTTACCAGCCAACCAGTAGTAACCAGCATGTGGGAGCAAAGCCCTGAACCTAGCATTACGCATATATCCCTGGCTGAAGCGGCTGATGTAGTGGTCATTGTCCCAGCAACGGCTAATATGATTGCTAAGTTAGCCATCGGCATAGCCGATGATATGTTGAGTTGTACGGTGCTAGCGACCAGAGCGCCAATTATTATAGCACCAGCCATGCATGCTGATATGTTCCAGAATCCCATTACTCAGGAAAATATAACCAGGCTCAAGGATAGAGGTTTTACTATCATTGAGCCCGATTACGGGCATCTTGCCTCCGGTGGGACAGGAATAGGGCGCCTGGCTGAGACAGAGACCATTATCGGTACCATAAAACAGGTGCTGGGTAGAAGTGTCAATCTGGCTGGTAAACACATTGTGGTTACTGCCGGTGGTACCCAGGAACCAATCGACCCCGTCCGTCATATTGGCAATCGTTCTTCCGGTAAGATGGGCTATGCCATGGCTGAGGCAGCTAGAGATAGAGGTGCATTTGTAACCTTAATCACTGCCCCCACCACCCTCCCCAGGCCGGTCGGCATGGAAGTTATCAATATTGAAACTGCTGTCCAGATGAAAGAGGCGGTAGCTAAAGCGGTGACTCAAGCCGATGCCCTGATTATGGCGGCAGCGGTAGCTGACTATCAACCGAAGAGCGTAGCTAAGGCTAAGATTAAGAAGGAAGCGCCCGGTCTGACTCTGGAGCTTATCAGGACGCCGGATATCATAACCGAGGTAAAGGGTAATTTTATCAGGGTCGGCTTTGCTGCTGAAAGCGAAAACGTAATAGAGAACGCCAGACAAAAGCTAGATAATAAGAAGCTTGACCTTATGGTGGCTAACGATATTACCGCCGAAGAAAGCGGCTTTGATGTAGATACCAACAAAGTAACCCTCATTGACCGAGAGGGTAAGGTAGAAAGCCTGCCCCTCCTCACCAAGCGAGAGGTGGCAGGCAAAGTGCTGGACAGAGTGGTGGAGCTATTGTCAGCCCGATAACTACTGGCCACGAGACATCATATAAATTTCATGGACAGGATTGAGGTATAATGGATTATCTTGAAATAATTAGCCCTTCCTTGCTCAGAAATATCCCCGAACTCCTGGCGTGGGGTTTTGGCATCTTTCTGGCGGTGATTATGGTCAAGCGGGGTGGAGATAAGGCCGAGAAGCTGCTTCTGGCTGGTTGCAGCCTGATGTTTATAAGACAGCTAGCCAGCCCTCTATTACAAGGTCTTATGCAGCGTTTGGTGTCTGAACAAGGTAGGAGCTACATAGATATAGCGCAGACTATAGGGCTAACCGTTTCACTTCCCATGGGTATTTTAGGCTTGGCGGGGTTCGTGTGCCTTGTCCTTGCCTTCTGGATGAAGTTCTGGGCAAGGAGGCCAGCGTTAACGTAATGGGAATTTCTATGTTTCTTGCCCAGTTTATCAATATTATCCCCGCTTTGTTACTCTGGATTACGGTCATCGTCCTGGTTGCTATTCTGCTGCGGCGTGGCGGGGACAGGGCGGAGCGTTTCCTGATTGCGGGTGCCAGCCTCAAGATAACTAGCAATCTGCTTGGTCTAGCATCGTCTACCATTTTGCACGAGCTTATTAACAGGGGTTACAGTATAGCTTACGCAAACTCAGTCATTTTTGGCTATGGTATATTTTGTAATGTCGTCGGTATGGCAAGCGTAATATGCCTTATCTACGCCTTTTGGGTAAAGTTTAAACTATGTAAGTTGAAGAGGATATGATAAAACGAATAAATTATTCTTTTGTTATACTAGCGCTACTTTTATTACTCGTACCTGGCGGTGGCTGCAGCAATGCCCCAACTCCCACCCCATCTGGGAAAATCACATTTGTCTCGGATAGAGAAGGGACTCCTTATATCTACGCCATGAATCCTGACGGCAGCAATCCAGTAAAGCTTGGTAGCTGGTTCGGTATCCCCAATACTTTCCACTGGTCTCCGGATAGTGAGAGACTCGCCTTTATTGATGGGGATGGCTGGCTCTGCGTGGTTGATGCCGACGGCGGGAGCCTATCTAAACTTGCTGAGATACCAAGTTATTCGATTTTGTGGTCTCCTGATGGCAGCAAGATAGCTGCCGGACGTCTAGACTATGAAATTTTTTTAATAGATACCGCCACCGGCAAGCTCCAAAACCTGACCAGCACTCCTGATATTAAAGAATGGTGGCCAGTATGGTCACCCGATGGCAGCCAGATTGCTTTCATTGTTTACAATCCACCCTGCTGTGAAATTACTATTATGGATGCCGATGACAATAACCAGACCATGATAGCCAGCGAACAAGGGATATGTGAGGAGC